>Ga0307515_10013876_pt1 | contig 15001 bp, 14 predicted proteins | sample 17_EM_MG_FD_194513 | JGI IMG/M metagenome (GOLD analysis project Ga0307515, IMG submission 194513) | Populus trichocarpa ectomycorrhiza microbial communities from riparian zone in the Pacific Northwest, United States - 17_EM | ecosystem: Host-associated > Plants > Roots > Unclassified | place... | reverse complement strand
TCTGCCGCCGCCTCGGTCAGTCTCATGACCTGCGGGCGCGGCCGCGGCTTCGGCTTGGAGGCGGGCGTGGGGGCTGTGGGTGTCATGTCATTCATGTGGTCAATCCCAGCGGCAAATCAATGCCAGTCATTTTCCCGTAAAGCCGTTAACGCACATCACCACATATTGAGGACGAGGCGGGCCTCGTCGGACATGCGGTCCGGCGTCCAGGCCGGCTCCCACACCAGATTGACACTGACGACACCTACGCCGGGAACGCTGGCAACGGCGTTCTCCACCATGGTCGGCAGTTCGCCCGCCGCCGGGCAGTTCGGCGTGGTCAGCGTCATCTGCACGTCGACGCTGCGGTCGTCCTTGAAGTCGACCTTGTAGATCAGGCCGAGTTCGTAGATGTCGGCCGGGATTTCCGGGTCGAACACCGTCTTCAGCGCGGCGACGATCTCGCCGCCGAGACGTTCGGTCTCCTCGGGCGGCAACGCCGACTGGGTTTCCATATTGGCTTTGACTTCGTTGGCGGTTTTGACTTCGGCTGTGTCGGTCATGAAAACAATTCCCGCGCCTTGATCAGCGCCTGTGCCAGATGGTCGACTTCTTCTCTTGTATTATACATCCCAAATGATGCGCGGCAGGTGGCTGTGACATTGAACCGCTCTAAAAGCGGCATCACGCAATGGGTGCCGGCGCGGACCGCAATGCCCTGGCGGTCGATCACGGTAGCGACATCGTGGGCGTGTGCGCCCTTCATCTCGAAGGAGATCACCGGTCCCTTGCCGCGGGCAGTTCCGATCAGCCGCAGCGAGTTGATTTCGCGCAGGCGTTCCTGGGCATAGGTCAGAAGATCGTGCTCATGGGCGGCGATGCGCTCCTTGCCGATCGAATTGACGTAGTCGATCGCAGCCCCGAGCCCGATCGACTCCACGATCGCGGGCGTACCGGCCTCGAATTTGTGTGGGGGATCGCCATAGCTGACCCAATCGCGCGCGACTTCGCGGATCATCTCACCGCCGCCGTTGAAGGGGCGCATCGCGACCAGATGCTCATGCTTTGCGTAGAGCACGCCGATGCCGGTCGGGCCATACAGCTTGTGGCCGGTAAAAACGTAAAAGTCCGCGTCAATGTCCTGCACGTCGATGGCCAGATGCACCGCGGCCTGGCTGCCGTCGATCAGCACCGGAATGCCGCGGGCATGCGCCAGCTTCACCACGTCCTTGACCGGAACGATGGTGCCGAGCGCGTTCGACATCTGCGTAACCGCGACCAGCTTGGTGCGGTCGGTCAGAAGCTTTTCGAATTCTTCGATCAGGAAATTGCCTTCGTCGTCGACCGGCGCCCATTTGATCACGGCACCGTGGCGTTCCCTGAGGAAGTGCCAGGGCACGATGTTGGAATGGTGCTCCATGATCGAGATGACGATCTCGTCACCGGGCTTGATGTTGGGCTCACCCCACGACGACGCCACGAGGTTGATCGCCTCGGTGGCGTTGCGAGTGAAAATGATCTCTTCGGTACGCCCGGCGTTGAGGAATTTTGCCACTTTCTCGCGGCCGCCTTCATAGGCTTCGGTGGCGGCGTTGGCGAGATAATGCAGCCCGCGATGCACGTTGGCGTATTCGCTTTTGTAGGCTTCCGTCATGCGGTCGAGCACGGCAGTCGGCTTCTGGGCGGAGGCTGCGTTGTCGAGATAGACCAGCGGTTTGCCGTAGACCTTCATCGCCAGCGCCGGAAAATCCTCCCGCACCCGCGCCACGTCATAGGCGCCGTTCTTGACCGCCGGATGCAGGGTCATGCCCTCGCCTCCAGCCAGCGCTGCGCGGCAGTGATTGCGAGCTCGCGCAGGCCATCATGGACGATGGACTCGATGGCCTCGCCGACGAAAGCCTGGATCAGCAGCGCCTGGGCTTCCTTCTCGGACAGACCGCGGGCGCGCAGATAGAACAGCAGGCTCTCGTCGAGCGCGCCGGTGGTGGCGCCATGGCCGCAGGTGACGTCGTCGGCAAAGATTTCGAGTTCCGGCTTGTTGTCGGCCTCGGCGTCGTCGGACAACAAGAGTGCCCGCGTCATCATCTTGGCATCGGTCTTCTGCGCATGCGGACGCACGATGATGCGGCCCTGAAACACCGAATGGGCGCGGTCGTCGACGACAGCGCGGAAGATCTCGCGGCTGACGCCGTTCGGCACCGCATGATCCATGAACAACGTGGTGTCGGCGTGCTGTTTGCCATTGAGCAGATTGACGCCGTTGGTCTCGACCTTCGAGCCCTCGCCGGCAAAGGCGATGATCGCCTGGTAGCGGCTGACGCCGGCGCCCGACATCATGCCGAAGGTGTTGAAATGCGCATGCGCGCCGAGACTCACCACGGCCGACGATATGTTGAAGGCGTCACGGCCGTCCTCATTGAGGCGGACATGGTCGAGGCGCGAATTGTTGCCGATCGAGATGATCAGGGAGTCGTGCACCTGATAGGTTTTGGCGCCTTCAGCCGCGATATAGCTCTCCACCAAGGTCGCACCAGCATCCTTGCCGAGCCGCAGCAGCGAGCGCGTGAACATCGCCGCCGGCACATTACCGCCAGCGATATGAACGATGTGCAGCGGCTGGGTCAGCACGATGCCGTCGGCGATCTCGATCACCACGCCGTCGGTCATCATCGCGCTGTTGAGGGCGACCATGGAATTGGCGTTGTCAGGCGCAAACAACTCGGCCTGCAACGCGGCGTCGCCGGCCTCAAGAACCTCGCGCAAGGTGCGGATGACGAGGCCCTTCTCGAAGGCGCCGAGTTCGGAAAGCTTGGGCGCGAACACGCCGTCGACCAGCACCAGCCGGCGCACGCCTTCGATGGCATGCAGCTTCACCGCCGCCGCAGCACGCGTCAGTTCTGCCGTATCCGGCGCGGGCGCCAGCGGCAGCACTTCGCGCATCAGCGCGCGCAAATCGGTGTATTTCCAGTCCTCGATCCGGCGATGCGGCAGGCCCGCCTGCGCATAGGCCGCAAAAGCTGCCTCGCGCGCCGCGCCAACCTTGCCGGCGCCCGGAAGACGGTCGCGCGCGATCGCAAAGCTGTCGCTCAGCGCGCTCCCGGTCTCGTTTTTTACCAAAGCCACGTTCATCACAAATCCGTATCCCGCCTTCAGGCCGCGTCTTCGAACTGGGCGTAGCCGGAAGCCTCGAGCTCCAGCGCCAGTTCCTTGCCGCCGCTTTTGACGACGCGGCCCTTCGACATCACGTGCACGAAATCAGGCACGATGTAGTTGAGCAGCCGCTGGTAGTGGGTGATGACGACCATGGCCCGGTCAGGCGAACGCAGCGCGTTGACGCCGTCGGCCGCCACTCGAAGGGCGTCGATGTCGAGGCCGGAATCCATTTCGTCGAGGATGCACACGGCCGGCTCGAACAGCGCCATCTGCAGGATCTCGTTGCGCTTCTTCTCGCCGCCGGAAAAGCCGACATTGACGCCGCGCTTGAGCATATCCATCGGAATGTTCAGGGAGGCCGCGACATTACGAACTTTCTTCAGGAAGTCCGGTACCAGAAACTCGGATTCACCGCGCGCCCTGCGCTGCGCGTTTAGCGCGGTGCGCAGGAAATTCATGGTGGTGACACCGGGAATTTCGACCGGATACTGGAACGCCAGGAACACGCCCTTTGCGGCGCGCTGATCCGGCGACATCTCCAGCAGGTCTTCACCCTTGAACAGGATCTCGCCGCCGGTGACTTCATAGCCCGGCTTGCCCGCGATGACGTGCGACAGCGTCGATTTGCCGGAGCCGTTCGGCCCCATGATCGCGTGCACCTCGCCGGGATTAACCGTCAGCGACAGCCCATGGAGGATCTCACGCTCCTCGACACGAACCTGCAGATTTTTGACTTCAAGTAGTGACATACAATTGTCCTTAAGAGACTGACTTAGAGATTTTCGTCATTGCGAGGAGCCCTTGCGACGAAGCAATCCAGCTTGTTTCGTGCAATGGATTGCTTCGCTGCGCTCGCAATGACGGCACCGAAACCGTACTTATCCAACCGATCCTTCAAGGCTGATTGAAATCAGCTTCTGCGCTTCCACCGCGAATTCCATCGGCAGTTGCTGCAGCACGTCTTTCACAAAGCCGTTGACGACGAGGCCGACAGCTTCTTCCTGGCTGAGCCCGCGCTGCACGCAGTAGAACAGCACGTCCTCGGAAATCTTCGAGGTGGTGGCTTCGTGTTCGAACAGCGCCGAGGAGTTCTTGGCTTCGACATACGGCACGGTGTGCGCGCCGCATTTGTCGCCGATCAGGAGCGAGTCGCAGGCGGTGAAGTTGCGCGCGCCGGTCGCCTTGCGATGGGCGGTGACGAGGCCGCGATAGGTGTTTTGCGAGACGCCGGCTGCGATACCCTTGGAAATGATCCGGCTCGTCGTGTTCTTGCCCAGATGAATCATCTTGGTGCCGGAATCGACCTGCTGGTGACCGTTCGAGATCGCGATCGAATAGAACTCGCCGCGTGAATTGTCACCGCGCAGGATGCAGCTCGGATATTTCCAGGTGATCGCCGAACCGGTTTCGACCTGGGTCCAGGAGATCTTCGAATTATTGCCGCGGCAATCACCACGCTTGGTGACGAAATTGTAGATGCCGCCCTTGCCTTCGGAATTGCCGGGGTACCAGTTCTGCACCGTCGAATATTTGATCTCGGCATCGTCGTGGGTGACGAGCTCGACGACGGCGGCATGCAACTGGTTCTCGTCGCGCTGCGGCGCGGTGCAGCCTTCGAGGTAGCTGACGTAAGCGCCCTTGTCGGCGATGATCAGCGTGCGCTCGAACTGGCCGGTGTTTCGCTCGTTGATGCGGAAATAGGTCGACAGCTCCATCGGGCAGCGCACGCCGGGCGGAACGTAGACGAACGAGCCGTCGGAAAACACCGCCGAATTCAGCGTCGCGAAATAATTGTCCGAGGTCGGCACCACAGTGCCGAGATACTTCTTCACCAGCTCAGGGTGTTCGCGGATCGCTTCCGAGATCGGCATGAAGATCACGCCGGCCTGCTTGAGCTCCTTCTGGAACGTGGTCGCCACCGAAACCGAATCGAACACCGCGTCTACCGCGATCTTGCGCTCGCCCTCCGGCCGCACGACGCCTTCCAGCACCTCGACTTCGCGCAGGGGAATGCCGAGCTTTTTGTAGGTTTCCAGGATATCCGGATCGATCTCGTCGAGCGAGCCGATCTGCTTCTTCGGCTTCGGCGCCGAATAGTAATAGAGATCCTGGTAATCGATCTTGGGATAGTTGACGCGCGCCCATTGCGGCTCGGTCATGGTCAGCCAGCGGCGATACGCCTCCAGCCGCCATTCCAGCATCCAGGCCGGTTCGTTCTTTTTCGCGGAGATGAATCGGACGGTGTCTTCCGACAGCCCCTTGGGGGCCTTGTCGGATTCAATGATCGTCTCGAATCCATATCGATATTGGTCGACGTCGATCTGGCGAACCCGATCGACCGTCTCTTGTACGGCAGCCATTCCATCCTCCGCTCGCGGTTTCAAGGACCGCGGTGGATCAATCCGGCGGTTCTAGCACCTGATCGATCCTGATTGGTTCAGAACCGATCGCTTAGAACCGTTCAACCTGTGTTTCGTCGTCCCTTAAGTAAGGTATTGGCAAGCTTTCGCCAAGCCTTGAGGGCCAATTCAATGTCTGTCTGTGACGTAGACCACCCCAGACTGAGCCGCACAGCTCCCTGAGCCAGTTCCCGGCCTTGTCCCATGGCATCCAGCACATGCGATGGCTGGACCTTCCCGGATGAGCAGGCGGAACCCGACGATACCGCAATACCGGCGAGATCGAAGCCAATGACGGCGGTTTCGGCCTTGAGGCCGGGAACCGTGAATAGCGTCGTATTGGGCAGCCGTGGCGCAGCTTCCGAGAACACCATCATGTCAGGCGTCTGCTTCAGGCCTTCCTCAAGGAGATCCTTGAGGGCCTGCAGGCGTCCGGCATCGGCTTCCAGTGCGGCCATCGCGGCTTTGGCGGCAGCGCCGAACGCCGAAATCCCCGCGACATTCTCGGTCCCCGCCCGGCGTCCGAGCTCCTGCCCGCCGCCGCGCAACAACGGCTCCAGCCCCTGCACGTCCTCGGCAAGAACCACCGCGCCGACACCCTTGGGGCCACCAATTTTGTGTGCCGAAAGCGTGACAAGATCGACGCCTATCGAATTGATATAAAATGGTATTTTACCGAACGCCTGGATCGCGTCGACATGCAGCAGCCCGCCGGCCTCGTGGACGATGCGGGCCACCTCCGCCACCGGCTGGATGGCGCCGGTCTCATTATTCGCCAGCATCACCGACACCAATGCGGGCGGGCCGTCGCTCAACAGCCCGCGCAGATGATCGAGGTCGATCAGACCCGAACCCGAGACCTTAATGGTGCTGACGGCCTCCGGCGGAAACCGTCCGCCCGACAGCACCGAGGCATGCTCGATGGCCGACACCAGCAACCGCTGAACCGGCTGCCCCGCGCCCCGCCGCACGCCCGGCGTCAGCGCGAGCGCGTTGGCCTCGGTTCCACCAGAGGAGAAGATCACGTCCTGGGGCCGCGCGCCGATCGCAGCCGAGATGGCGGCGCGGGCGTCTTCGACCAGCCGTCGCGCCTGACGGCCTTCGGTGTGGACCGAGGACGGGTTGCCGGCGAGTTCCCAGGCAGCTGCCATCGTCGCCTTCGCCTCGGGGCGTAGCGGCGTGGTCGCATTCCAGTCGAGATAGACCCGGTCGGACATAGAGTAAAATATTACCTGTAGCTAGGGGGCCGCGAGCGGCTGCAGCCATGCTGCCGCCTTATCGCAGCTGGTGATCGCGACGTCTGCAGGCAATCGCAGGCTAACGCCTTGAACACGCTTCGAGATGTTCAAGATGCTTGCTTTTGGCCCCTCGCCTCATGCTAGAACGCGGCCGACAGTTCACGGAGCGCCCTGCGCGCATCTCCCGACGACGCCTGATTGAAGTTTCTCCGCCGGATCAATTCCGTCGCCAAGAAACATTTCAAGAGAACACTTCCAAGGATCATCCATGCCTGAAGTTATTTTCACCGGTCCCGCGGGCCGCCTCGAAGGCCGCTACCATCCGGCGAAGCAGAAGAACGCGCCGATCGCGATGATCCTGCATCCGCATCCGCAGTTTCACGGCACGATGAATCACCAGATCGTCTACCAGTGCTATTACGCGTTTGCGCATCGCGGCTTTTCGGTGCTGCGTTTCAATTTCCGCGGCGTCGGCCGCAGCCAGGGCTCGTTCGACCACGGCACCGGCGAATTGTCGGACGCGGCGTCCGCGCTCGACTGGGCGCAGACCATCAATCCCGAAGCCCGCGCCTGCTGGGTCGCCGGGTTTTCGTTCGGCGCCTGGATCGGCATGCAGCTTCTAATGCGCCGGCCCGAGGTCGAAGGTTTTATTTCGATCGCGCCGCCCGCCAATCTCTACGACTTCTCGTTCCTCGCGCCCTGCCCGTCGTCGGGCCTGATCGTGCATGGCGAGAAGGATGCGGTGGTGCCGCCGAAGGACGTCAACACGCTGGTCGAGAAGCTCAAGACGCAAAAGGGCATCGTGATCGACCAGCAGATCATCCCCGGCGCCAACCATTTCTTCGACGGCAAATTGCAGCCGCTGATGGAAACGGTGACCGGCTATCTCGACATGCGGCTCGCCAACGTTCGCTGATCAGAGCGTTTTCAAGCGAAGTGGACCCCGGTTCGCGTGAAGAAAACGCGTCAAAACAAGAATCGCGAAGCGTGGTGACCGCCTTCGTCGCCCTGCTCCGTGCCGTCAATGTCGGCGGCACCGGCAAACTGCCGATGAGCGAGCTCAAGGCGATGTGCGAGTCGCTCGGCTTCGAGGGCGTCCGCACCTACATCGCCAGCGGCAATGTTGTGTTCACGAGCCGCAAATCCGAATCCGCGGTCAAGAAGGCGCTGGAAGCCCGACTCGAAACCTCTGCCGGCAAGCCGGTCGGCGTGATGGTGCGCACGGCGGCAGAAATGCAGGCCGTGCTGAAGGCCAATCCTTTTCCCAAAGCCCCGGGCAACCGCACGGTTGCGATCTTCCTCGACGCCAAGCCGCCGGCGGATACGTTGGCCGCGGTCAAAGGCCGCAAGGACGAAGAAATCGGATTGGGCGCGCGCGAGATCTACGTCCATTACGGCGACGGCATGGGACAATCGAAACTGGTGATCCCTGCCGCCAACGCGGGCACCGCGCGCAACATGAATACGATCGCGACGCTGGCGAAGATGGCGGCGGACTCCTAGCCGGGAGTCTGCTCCCGGATCAGGTCGCAAAATTATGGCTTGCCCCGTGTCAGCGCGGTGTCTCCGTCAATCAGATCGGTGACACTGTCGGCCAGCGTCTTGTCATCGAGCACGAAAAACAATCCGCCGCGACCGTTCTGGCTTTTGTCGCAATCCGGCGGCGACAGCGTGCCTTGCTGGTTAAGATCGCCGAAGATCACATAGTTATGGCCGCCGGAAGTCGAGACGCCGATCTTGGCGTGATTGGATGTCGCGGTGAGCTTGATCTCATGGTCTTTCCAGTTTCCGGTTAACGCGATGGCGACGGGGCCCTGTGGCTTTGGCAGCATTGGATCGCCGTTTTTCGCGGCGACCCACGGCCCCAGGCAACCAACCTTGGAGACCTTCGTTGTGGAGTAGATCCGCGGCGTAAGCCACCAGGTCGCGGCCCGCTCTGCAGGCCCTCCAAGGACGGCCGAAACGAATTGCCAGGGCGGCGCTGTCAGGTTCGAGCTTTTCGCGATCAGCGTCACATCCTTGGACAGTTTGTCCGTGGTGTAGAAGTCATTCGAGTTGGCGTTTCCATTCGAATCCAGCTTTACCTTGGGCGGAAGTTTCCCAAGTCGATCGACCAGCTCCTGTACATCATCCGGTCCGCCGTTGCGGACGATCTGCAAATTCGTCGGGTCCGTGACGACGCCGGCGAGGCGGAGCGCGTTCAACACCTTGACCAAAGCGTCCTTGTCGAGCTTGAGGGCGAAGAAATGCTGGCTGGCAAGCAGGTTGTTGTTGCTGCTGATGCATCCGAGCGTATTACCCGCCTTCCGCTTGATTCGGTTGGTACCCGACCCCGGCCAGGACGGTGTCGATACCTGCATGACAAAGCCTTCACCGGCATCGTTCCAGGCCAGCACCCCCTTTGAGTGCCCCCACGGCGCGTTTCTTGAGCGGATCGGATCACCGTAGAACTGGTCGTTCCAGATCACGTAGTTGAAATTGCCGTTGTAGACCTGATCGAAGGTGGCACCGATCGGATCGCTGGCGGTCGCACCGGCGCATCCCTTGCCCTCCGTCAATACGCCTTTGCTGCTGCTGGCAATGGCGAATTGCTGTCCGAACGGGTCTTTGGCCTGCACGGTACCGCCGAAGCTGCACACCCGCTTGCCGGTATCGGCGCCGCATCCAGAGAAGGTCTTTTGCGAATTGAACTTGAAGGCGAACCACCAATCGACGGCTTTGCCTCCCTTGCTGAGCAGAGGAGTTGGAGTTCCACTGGCGGCCCACACAGGTGCGCTTCCCGCCACCATCAAGCAGGATGCCAGCACGATACACCCGCTCAAACGCCGGGCATGTTGAAACCAGAACCTGTGTCGCATGCCTGCCCCGGATGCCGACCGCATCAACCGGACTCGCCGGCTTTGACATTGCCTTGCCCTGCGGGCGGTCGAGCTGCGCCTTTCGATCGCGCGCCCTTGCGTGGCTTGCCGGACTCGCCGCCATCGGAGCCATCACCATCACCGCTCGTTCCCGCCGCTTCCTCGCCCACCTTGGTAGGAGGCATCATGGCCTCGCTCTTCTTTGTTCTTTGCTGCGCATTTGGATCAACGTCGGTCTTTGGAAAGACGGCAGCGACGATGCGCTCGATGGTGTTGAACAGGAAGTCCGTGCTGTAGCCGGCCACAAATCCAAGCGCGGCCGAACTCAAATGCAGTGTGGTACCACCGTCGTCGACGAGATAATTGACGAACAAGATGATCGCGCCGCCGGAAATTGCTCCGAGCAGCACGCGGTTGAAATATTCCGGCTTGCGCCGCAGGTCGAAGCTGCGTTGATAAATGTAATAGTGTGCCGAACGAAGAAGATAAGCGCACGATCCGAGCGCACCATAGGCCCATGGAAGCAGGGATTCGAGAATCTTTCGTTCCCACAAGAATATGCTGGTGTCACTTTCCTGACCGAGAACGGCAATACGGCACTCGGAAATGACGACGAAGGCGGCGACGACCATGGCAGTCACCGAAAACCACCTCGTGAATCGCAATGCCGGCGAGTAGCCAAGGAGGCGATCGCTGAAACTGATTTTCCCATCGGCGTTTGTTGCGTCCGTCGCAGCCAGGGTCTCCGCCGTGACGGGGCTCAGTTTCACGGCCAGTCGATAATACGCGTGCTCGAACGCAATCCACTCAGCAGGAGTGACACCGGCCGACGAAGGCCTTCGCGTTGCTGCCGACGGATCAAACATTCCAAGCCTGGCTGCCGTATCCTGTATTGCGCCGATATCGTCAAACGCAAAGACCTCGCCGGTTGAGGAACGGACACCGGCACTGACGGCATATGTGGATAGCGCCAAGGCATCCTGAATTTGCTGACGCGCATACTCGCTTTCGAGCGTGATCCGTCCCGGCATGTTCGACGCACCCGCCTGGACCGCCGCCGCAGGTCTCCTCGCCATTCTCTATCCCCCAAACCCCAAAGCTTCCTTCTTACCTCTTGCGTTTATTATATCCTTGATACCATTTTAGATTGAAATTCTGGAGATGTCTATGCAGCTTTTGCCCAAAGGCCGGCAATCGCGACCGCCAGCATAAACACGATCGCGATGCTCGCGAAGGACGCCAGCGGATTTATAGGGCGGGTCACGCTGGCGTGTAGAGCGAAGCGAAACTCATCACCTTATCTCAGGCCGCTGATGGGTATCGCGGAGTCTGTCATCGGGCGCGCATTCGCGCGACTCGTTGGCTCCACCCATCCTACGCATTCACGCCAGCTTCAGTGCGACGATTCCGATCATGACAAGCACGATGCCCGCGATCTTCACCGGGTTGAGCGCTTCGCCGAACAGCAGCACGCCCATGGTCAAGGTGCCGACCGCGCCGATGCCGGTCCACACGGTATAGGCGACGCCGATCTCCAGCACCTGCAGCGCCCGCCCGAGCGGGAACACGAACGCCGCCAGCAGTGCCAGCGAGGCGATGCTCCAGCCAAGCTTCGTGTAGCCGTCGGCATATTTCATCGAGATCGCCCAGCCGACGTCGAGGATCCCGGCGGTAACCAGCGCAATCCAGGCGATCTGCGGCGACATGGCTACGCTGCCAGCTTCAGCATGTGCGCGTTATGGCGAACCAGGAACGCGTGCAGCAATTGCGGATAGTCGGCGCCGACCGCATCGCGAACGCTCGGCCGCTTTGCCAATTCCCTTCGCCACGCGCGCACCTTCGGCGTCTCCGCAAAGATCGAGAGGTCGATCAATTGATCGAACACATCGAAATATCGGAAGATCGGCGCGAACACCGCGTCCACCAGGCTGAATTGTTCGCCGGCGAAGAACGGTCCCGCACCAAGCGCTTGCTCGACGCGCGCAAACTTCGCGGCGACCGCCACGCGCTTGGATTCAAAGATCGCGGCATCGCCTGTGGTTTCGAGGCCCCATAATTCGCCTAGGATCGTCGAGCCGAATTCCATCCAGGCGCGGTGCTGCGCCCGCAGCAAGGGATCCTCCGGATGCAGTTTGGCGCCACCTTGCGTGTCCTCGATATATTCGCAGATCACGTTGCTCTCGAACAACGCCACCTCGCCCTCTTCATCGCGCACCAGCAGCACCGGCACCTTGCCGAGCGGCGAAAGTTTCAGGAACCAGTCCGGCTTGTTGGCGAGGTCGATGTCGACGCGCTCGAAGGCGACGCCCTTCTCGTTCAGCGCGATCACGGCGCGCTGCACATAGGGACAAAGCTTGTGGCTGATCAAAGTCAGTTTTGCTGTCATGACGACCTCCAGGCGAGCCAAAAGGTCTCGCTTCATGCACCTGCATCAAAATTAGATGCAATTGCATTTAGCCGTCAAGGTCGATGCAATTGCATCAACAACTCTTGATCCCGACCCCACTTAGGGCCGGGCCATGATCCCCCCGGTCATCGGGATCGGCACCCCGGTCGTAGCCGGATAGCTCAGCGGCAGCCCCTTGAGGCCTCGCGCTGCCAGGAAGCCAAAAGCCTGCGCCTCGATGGCGTCCGAAGCCCAGCCGAGCGCATCCGCGGCCTCGACGGTCGCAGGTTGCAGCCGGTCGCGCAGCATCCGCAGCATGGTCAGGTTACGGGCGCCGCCGCCGGCCACGATCCAGCTCTTCGGTACCTTCGGCAGCAACGGCACGATCCGGGCGATCGATGCCGCCGTGAACGCGGTCAGGGTCGCAGCGCCATCCACCGGCGACATCCCGTCGACCTTGAGCGTGGCAAAATCATTGCGGTCGAGCGATTTGGGCGGCGGCAGCGCAAAGAACGGCAGCGCCAGCCCGCGCGCGATCCAGGCGTTATCAACCTTGCCTTGCGCGCCGGTCTGGCCCGCGGTGTCGAAGCGCTGGTTCAAGACCCGGTACATATGGTCGTCGAGCAGCGCGTTGCCGGGCCCGGTGTCGCAGGCGATCAGCGTGTCGGTCCCGTCGATATAGGTGATGTTGGAAACCCCGCCGATATTAACCACGACGATCGGCCCCTCGCGCTCCAGCGATTGGGCCAGCGCGCGGTGATAGACCGGCACGAACGGCGCGCCCTGCCCGCCGGCGGCGACGTCGGCGGCGCGGAAATCATGCATGACCGGAATATGGATAGCCTTGGCCAAAGCGGCGGCATCGCCGATCTGCACCGTCAATCCGCGCTCAGGGCGATGCAACACGGTCTGGCCATGAAAGCCGACGATATCGACGTCCTGGGCGGAGATGTGGTGTTGCGCGGTAAAAGCGGCGATGGCCTCGGCATGGGCCAGGGTGACGGCCTGCTCGGCTTCCCGCAGGATCCCTGGGCGCGCATCGCGTTGCGGAAGGTCGATGGCCTCGTACAGCGCCTGGCGCAGCAGGCGGCGTTCCATTTCGCTGTAGGGACGGTATCCGGATGGCCCGAACGCCCGGACTTTCCGGCCGTCGGTCTCGATCAAAGCGACATCGACCCCGTCGAGCGAGGTGCCGCTCATCAGACCGATTGCCGTCAACATCATTGTCGTCGTGCCTTCGTGACGCCTGTCTAGTCCCGGACGCCCGGCTTCCGTCAAATAAACCCCATTTTCGTATCGTGTTCGACCTAAAAAAACCTAATGAATTCTTGGCTTTTTCGAACTATCTGGAACTTTCGGTCCCTGAGAAAGGCAGTTTAATTCGGGTACGGCTACCAATCGATTTACGGCCGGAGGGGACTTCGCGCATGGCGGCTTGGGCGAGCTCGCACCGAATCGCAGTCGTACAAAGCAAACCCTACAAGCGGAAAAAGACCGCCAAAAGGCGGCCTTTCCGTTTCGACCTGGATTTGGATCAGGCTGCGAGCCTGGCAGCCGGGCGGCGGCGATAGGTCATCACTCCGATACCGGCGAAGCCGAGGATCATCATCGCCCATGTGGAAGGCTCGGGAACGGCAGTCACGACATTGCCCTCGACAAACAGACGCACACCATCGGCGTTCAGCACCTTCCAATCAGGTGACGCAACCTGCTGGAAATCGAAGAAGTTGGGCGAGCCAACCGTAGCATTACCATCGCCGAGACCGGCAAAGCCGCTCGTGCCAAACAGCCCTGAGCCGAAAATGACACCGTACGTACCCGGGTTAAGCGTCACCGACAGCGGTTGAAGAATGTCGTGAATTCCGCCGGACACCGAGAACTCCACGTCGGCAACGCTGATGCTCTCCAACTGGCTCGGCGAGCCGGCGGGCAATGCCGTCAGCGACGCCAGCGGGACGATGGCGCCAAAGATCGTGCCGCTGGGAAAGCCGCCAAATTGAGCGCCGATCCCTGTGATATCCGTCTGCTGATTGATCGTGAACGACGCCCCGACGAAGCGCATAAAATTCGGCGTCGATTGGATAACGAACTCGCCGTTGTCGACCCCTGTATACGTAGCGGTCTGAAAGACAGTGTCCGCCTTGGCGGGCACCACAATCGCTGTGAGCAAGCTAATCGCGACCAAAATCGATCGCGGCATTCGAGTTTTATTTGGCATCCGCTTTTTTCCTTCGGTTGAGCGGAAGTCAAATTAATGACCCGGTGCGACGCATGGATGAAAGCTCGAGCTGCCTGCACGCGCTTCGGTTCAGTCCTGGCTGCAACACTGGCGTTTCGGGTCTACCGATCGCTGCCAATGGAACGTCGTCCGTGCCAGCGCCACGTCCCTTGTTGCCGGTGACCGGAAGCCAAATAGAAGCTAAATACACGGGAAATAGCAGGTGCTTGCCGGGACTTGACAATACAAGACCACCTTGTGCCCAACAGACACATCTTATAATGCCACAGCGTGTTCGCTTCGGCACCCGGCTTGTTACGGTTCCCTAGCTCGATAAAATTACCGTGAAATAGAATCAGAGTCGCAAACCAATGACGGCATTTCGATCGGACTTCCTGAACACATTGCAGGAACGCGGCTTCATCCACCAATGTTCCGATTTTGATGGCCTCGACGCGCTGGCCGCGAAAGGCCAGGCCACCGCCTATGTCGGCTACGACTGCACGGCGCCGTCGCTGCATATCGGCAACTACCTGACCATGATGATGCTGCACTGGCTGCAGGAGAGCGGCAACAAGCCGATCACCCTGATGGGCGGCGGCACCACCATGGTCGGCGACCCCTCCGGCAAGGACGAATCCCGCGCGATCCGCTCGATCGAGGAAATCGAGGCCAACAAGGCCTCGATCCGCGGCGTGTTCGCCAAAGTGCTGCGCTACGGCAACGGTCCCAGCGACGCCATCATGCTCGACAATGCCGAGTGGCTGACC
>Ga0307515_10013875_pt1 | contig 15001 bp, 17 predicted proteins | sample 17_EM_MG_FD_194513 | JGI IMG/M metagenome (GOLD analysis project Ga0307515, IMG submission 194513) | Populus trichocarpa ectomycorrhiza microbial communities from riparian zone in the Pacific Northwest, United States - 17_EM | ecosystem: Host-associated > Plants > Roots > Unclassified | place... | reverse complement strand
AGTATCAAGCGCCCATAAATTATAATCGCATGCGTATCATAGTAATCTAGTCAATTTGCAGGTCCATAGGACCTCATAGTGCCACGCGTCAAATATGCTATGAATTACTGGCCCAAAAACAGCTTCTCTATGAGTTACACGTCGCGTAAGGTCATTTTTCCCGGTGGTCGGATGCACAGATGAATGGCAAAATTGTCGCTCCGGCGGGAAGCTGATCTTGCTGATCCCACGACCATTCACCTGTGTTCATGTCGCTGTTTATTTGGCGACATTCAGAGTCTGTGAGGCACACCGGTTCAAAATCAAAGTGCGCCGGAAATGGGAGATGCGCCAAAAAGAACTGAGTATATTTGAAAATATCCCTGTAGTATAACGTTCCGAAGATATGAGAATGATCTCTAATCCTACTTTCACCGCCGAGCCCGAAACTGAATTGGGAGAGGAGCTTTTGCAGTGCATCTGCTGATTTGAATGATTCGATTTTGAAGTTGTCCAGTCCATGCCTCACATGTTTATCTATCCACATCTTTGTTTGCTGGCTAAATGATTGAGCCTGTTGAAAGTCGTGTGCTGACTGAAATGGATGCCATGGATTCCATTGTGCTGAGTACTTGTGATGCTTGTTGTACAATCCAGTTGCTTTGCCATATGTTTTCCCCCCCACATGTTCCACTCCAACTACCTGTCTATGAGCCTTTGTCTTTGTTGGAGAAGGAGTACATGTCAGGTCAGGCGTCTGGGGGTCTGTAGTTTCTTCGTCGGGAGTATCTTCAGGTGGTGGCGCACCAGGTACATTGGCTATTGTTAGATCATTAGTTGACTAGCTCATTGATGGCCATTCAGGTGCACCGACTGGAGTCAAACCATGATGGCTCAGGTCAATCCCAGCCTGGAGGTGAAGAAATCCGGTCAGGTAACAGCCCTTCATTCATCGATATTGGGTGATATTGTTCATAATGAGCCTCGAGGCAGCTCTCATTGAATACTTTCTTTTTGCAGATAAAGCACTTTACAGGTTTCCAGCAAGTGTTGACGATATCCGAGGAATGGTCAGTGAACACGTATTCGGATGAATCCCGATGATGTTTCAGAGGGTGATTTTCAGCCTCAGGGATATCGCTTTGAAAGCAAGCTAACTCAAGTTAGTGAATCACAGCCACATTGCACCCCCCCAAATGCGTGGGAGAGGGGTAAAATATAGCCACCTTACGATCAGCTTTCTACATAAACCAGGATATATATATCATATTTCACACAATAATCATGCACATCATCGGCTGAAAGTGGTTAGGCGAGAAGGGAAGTTTTCTTTTGTCAACACCGCAATCGCCACAATGGGTCTTATATTCTACTACATCATTGTGGTGTTGTGAATTATACCTATGCTCCATCCTCCGCGCAGCTGAAAATGAAGGTAGATCGTGTTAACACAATGAATAGGTGAGCTTCCCAGCTAGGTGTATGCCTGCGCAATGATCGTCGAGAACTGATAGGATTGTTGCTTCAGTAACGATCCTTGAGTGTAGCGTGGATCCTGAAGAGAACAATGATGTTTAGACAAGGAGTTCAATAGGAAGCAATCACTGTTGCTGCTCGACTCACAGGCCTCCTATAGAATGAAGTTGGAAGGTCGTACACATACAACTTATGTGTAATATCCCTACTTGTGCTAACCTTCATACTGGATATAGTTCTTGTTGGGTTCCAGGAGCTATCATATCATATCCCTTCTATGATCTGTAAAGTAATGGAAGCGTATGAAGGTGAGCACCTATCCAATACCTTAGTATATGAGTTCGAGCATATAACAATGAAAGGTGGGATATGTGTGATTAAGGTTTCTTTTCTCAGCTTGGTTGGTTTCATGGATCAAAGGTGGAGTGAAACACCACCGATCGTGACAACACAATGGGATATGAAAATTGCTTCATTCCGCCGATGGTCACTGCTCACTGCAAGATACTCAACCATACCCCGATTTATTCTATCTCACTTCTCGCATCTATAGTAGTGTACCACCATCATTTTTCACAGAACATGTCGACGAATGGATCTCCACCGAAGACATCGACTATGGCTCCACCAGGTAACCTACTAGGCACACAACGACGCTGGTGAGACAGTTCAGAACCATCGGATACTAGTTCACAAACTGCCACTGGCAAAGACAGTCGATTTGGGAAACAAACCAATCAATATCATCCGCTGCCAGGGTATGGTTACCCGCCTTCACAGCAGCCATTTCGAGGCACTCCGCAGTTTTATCGGCACTCTCCATTCAACATGACACCCAGTTCGCAACCAACCACCGGCTCATGTGCAGGATATTCCAGTTATGGGCCACAGTGGCAAGGATATCACCTCCACCAAGGTGGTTATGGTGGGTCTCAAATGTTCCCCCCTCCACAGATTGCAGGACAAGGGATGCCATCCCCAGGTGCACCGAGAGTGCCTCCAGGACTGCCTGAAAACCATCCAGTCAATTGGCCAACATCTTGCAGCCCTACTGCTCAACCTGGACCTGCTTCCGGTGCACGTAGGAGACCCCCGAGTAGCCTCCCAACGAAACGATTCCAGCCGCGTGCGGAACAGTGAAACAGACATGTCGCCGGGATTGCGAACTTGCCTCCAATGCCCAAGATTTCCTACAACAATTATGATGCAGATGAAGAAAGCAACGATTCGTCGGACCTGGGCCGTGCAGAAGGCAATCTGCCAATCAGCCTGAAGCAAACTGAATTCTCCTTGAAGCAATTTGCCAAAAGGCTGGGGCAGGTCTAGTACAGTGCATTCAACAAGTGGAACAAAGTATGGGTGGCTGGGTTTCTGGAGAAGTAGCATCGGTCCATTATCCGGGGGCAGAAGCGTTTGAAACCGGTTCGAGATGGACCGCTGCACTGGGAGACGGCAGTTGCAGATTTTTTGGAGACATTTGAGAACGGCCAGCTGTTGGATAATTTCGATAATGATGAATCGATTCAGCGGCGGTGGGTGGAGATGATTTTGAAGAAATGTGCAAGCGAAATTCCGGAGACGAGGAAAAAAGCAAGGTGGGGCAACATGCACCCAGCGAAGGATTTGGGAAAGCGTGCAGGTACACAGGCGAGAAGTAATCTCCCAGAGTTGCCAAATACAACGTTCATGGTTGTGATTCGCTGGTTGTTGAATGGCGAGGATATGGTTCTAGCCCCCAAATGACTCCAAGCCTCATACACTGATGTGAGGCACCGGCAGGAGCTGATTGATTTCATCCACAACAAGTGAGTCGCGCAAGTGGCATACTTTCAAACATTGATGGTGAACCGCATCTCGGAGCATGACGAAAAGGACGAACAGTATATGGGAATATATACGAATGGGCAAATGATCAGGGACCCCATATATGGCCAGATTGTGTACAAAGGTTGCCTTTCAAACGCTTTCAAGGTGAAACCCGGACAGAATCCGAAAATGTTTTTGGTGGAAATTAAGTCAACGACAGGGACGGAGATTGCTGAGCATGTGATTAGACCAGCGAATGTAATCCCCGCTAGTCGTGTTAAGGCTAGATGCGCGCAACTGCTAATTATTATATATAGACTTTGGAAGGTTCTGAAGAGGGTGGAAGAGAGGAGGGAGAGGAGGATGGTGGGCAAGAGAATGATACTTCTATTAATGTAAGTTCTGATTGAAACAATAGAATTGATTGTATTGCATCCATATACATTCCTTCCAATGGTTGCTTGTCTGTGAAATACCTAACATTGATATGAATTTCAGGAGCGCTGGCATATGAGCCCATCTGCCCAGCTTACTCCCAAGCAACTGAAAGAGATCATTGAGGACGAAAAGAACACAGACAAAGGTGCAACGGAAGTTTCGGAGCATGTGGAGGATGGTGAGGAGGTCCTCGATCCAGCAAATACCAGCTCAGCATTGAATATGGTTCTCAGTGTAATCAACAACAAATTTGAACACCATTGCCTTGATGACGCAGTCAGGCTGCTGAATGCCTATTCTAATTACCGATACTCAGATGACCATGTTCCAGGCCACCAGTCCTCAATTCATGGCCTGCCCGGAACTGAGTTTCTTGCTCACTAGGTGTGGGCGATCTGGTTCATCGTGAGGAGATCTGTTTGAGATACTGATAAGCCAGGAGCACTGGTTATGGATGAAATGCGTCTTGGAAAAACTTTCTCCTCAGTTGCAGCAGCAATGATTTGCAAATTGGTGACCAAGCAAGTTGTAATGGGGTTGCCACTGTCCATTTTATGGGGGAATACCCTTCAAGAGTGGGTGATTTTGGCGCACAATGACTGTCCCGGCATTGTTGGTGACTAACAGGAGTGGTATTCACTCGAGAGATTGAATTTTATGCCCCACCACCTGTTGGAGATCCAACCAACACCACCTCATCGGCATCCCGCACATGTATAAGCCCTTGAACGAATTGTGGTGGTTACAATGACCGGAGTGGCAGAGACCTTCAAGACTGTCATTGACGAGATGACACATAGAACGAATTTCAAACTCGTCAACTTGTTCGACACGGAAGATGCGAATCTTACACATGAGGATCTGAACACCAGTATTGATCAGCCGGAAAACCAAAGGAATATCCACCTTGTGTTGTATGATACCTTCACATCCAGAGCGAAACCATCAAGCAATGGCCAACTCTCCATCACTGCATGGAGTTTTGGGATTTTTGATGGGTCCCATTGGTACAAGACTAGGACATGTGGGCAGGCAAATTGCGATGAATGCGAAAATTGGATTCAATCTTCAAGTCACAGCTACGCTGGGATTCCATTCACTCTATGACAGGTGGTATCAGACAATGTGGCTGTTTTCAGGCACACCTGACTATCGAGAGGATGATACTGTGATGGAGAAGCATTGCACAGAGGCATTGAATTCCGCAGTGAGGAGTTCGATGCATCCTATCCTGACCGAAGATGAAGAAGGTCAACAGGATGCGGCGAACCTGATGGTACAAATTGCAATGCCTTGGACGACAAGGAGGTGGTCGGAATCGAAACTGGCCAATGGAACACCACTCACACGGATACTGAAGGAGAATGCACACGTCATTGATCCTGAGTTGAATGTGGACGAGCAAGCAGAATTGAAGACACTTGTGGAGTGATACACTTCACAGGGTGCTTCAGGAGCATGAAGGGTTCATAGATGGTGGCTAGCATGTTTCTTGTTAGTGTTGGGAGACAGAGGATTGCAAAGACGTGTCTGGACAATGGTACAATGAATGGCCACTCGATACTTGGGTGGATTCTTCAATTTCCGGATGGCCGAGGGAGATATTTCTACCAATGCTTGTCAACGAACCTGCGGAGTATCCCGTACCTGACCAGGACGACAAATCAAGAGAGGCCCTCCATTCGGAACAAGATAACAATAAACATGCACTCCCTGGTGCACCTCCTCGACAAAGGCGGTACTATTTTATCCTCTTCCTGGCCAGGTTTGTCATTTGAAGACGTGGCGAACTAAGTATTTTGCGGATCATGTGGATATATTCCACACGTATGCAGAAATTGGCAACGATGAACGCATAGAAATGCAGCTCAAGTGCCAGGATACACGAAATCCCTCTGGATTCATAACTACACCCAAAGTGGGCTGGAGAGGCCTAAATCTTACAGCAGCAAACCATGCGGTAATCACTCAGAAGTTCTGGGTAATGAATGAGCAGCGGCAGACATTTGCACGAGTTGTCCAGCTAGGGCAAAACAGAGTACCACACACATGGTCACTGAAGCTGGGTCCAGGTGGCAATGATCACTCCTCGAGTGATCTCCACCAACAATCTGGTGTTGCGTGAATGAATGTCCTGCATGGCTGGATGAGTCAACCGAACATCGCAATGACAATAATTTACCCCATTCTGGAGTCTTGTGAGGACCACAGGAAGTGGCTGACACAGAATGGAGACACGTTGCAGTCTGATGAATCATCATCTTAGATTGTTAGGACGCTTCATCAAGGTACGCCTCTTTAGACAGTCAACCAAGATAACCTTCTTAACTGATATGAATAGTCAAAAAGGTAGTTTATAAGGCACACCATACTGCATAGATAAATTGTTTCTTTCTGTCATTTTGATGTGATTCAAAGATCTGATGTTGGAATTGCTAGAGGGGGATTTCATTGGCGTTCTTGAGTATTAATAATGACGAATATGAGATGAAGTCAATTGATAACCTACATTACACGTTCCCGGCTGGACTATCTCACAATATATGACATAAGTAGAATGTTGAGTACGACGCAGCACTGGGCTTCGAATTATTTGTTAGTTGCGCATTTGTGGTGCACCAGAAGCCTGTGGCCACGTACCCATTTCGAAGTCAAAAGACTGAAAGTGCATAATCCAACCACTTTCAGGTACACCGGGGAATCCTCAGGATCTGTGAAGAGTCTCGTGACCACAGATCAAGCCATGTATATTTGCCGATCCCATTTGGCAATAATGTCAGGCAAGGCGATACTGATTGGTGTGTATGTGTCAGAATACAAGCCACCGACTCACGAATTCGTAGCAATGCCACAGAATTCACTCGCATATGATCGAAATTCTGGTTCACCGTAGAATCCTCTGCATATGTCTTGAGTCGCGTTATGACAGCTCCCGCACAGCACATTTGCCAATCCTATGCGGCACTGAAACATGCTTGGAGATATTGAAGACTGTGTTTAGAATGCGAGACACGGCTTGCTTATTCGTGGCAAAGCCGCTGCTTTTGCTGGCATATGATTGCAATTCAGGTGCATGGGAGAATCCTCAGCACATGTCTTGAGTCGCGTTTTGACAGCTCCAGCATTGCACATCTGCCAATCCCATTTGGCACTGAGACACTCGCGGTGATATTGAGTACTTCGGTTAGAATATGAGACGCAGCTCCCTTATTCATGGCAAAGCCGCTGCTTTTGCTGGCATATGATTGACATTCAGGTGCACCGGGAAGGCTTGGGTTCATATCCATATGACCGATCGATCACTGCCTATTTGCCAATCCCAGGCGAAATACAGTCAGTTTGGGCAATATTGAGTACATTTGTCGGAATCTGAGACACAGGCTCACTTATTCGTGGCAAAGACACAGCGTTTGCTAGCCTATGATCGAAGTTCTGGTGTACCGTAGAATCCTGGGCATATTGTTATGACAGATCCAGTTCAGCATATGTGCCCATCCCGTTTGGCAATAAAGTCAGTCTAGGCGGTTTTGAGTACTTCGGTCAGAATATGAGACATGGGCTTACCAATTCGTAGCAACATTGCAGCCTTTGCTGGCATATCATTGGAGTTCGGGCACACCTCAACATCCGCATCCCTGAGTGTTGGAAACTGAGACACGGCTCAGGTATTGATGGCTAAGCTGCAGCCTTCGCTGCTGGGTATTTCCTGGCCTATGATTGAAGTTCTGGCACAACTGAGATATGCAATCCAGTCGAGAATGAGGACCTTGTATTTCGATAAAGCCAACAGCGGGAAGCTGTGACTGATTATGGATATATCATTCCAGCCCAGGCACACCTCGAAAGCGACAAATACACCACCGAAGCTGATGTTTCCCCGTCAGCAGCGCAATTTATATTTTAGTTTCCGTCATTCTCATCATGTTTTCTTTGACTGTGAATCAGTGGATGCAGTGCACTCAGAGTGCCATCTATCAAGACACTTCACGTTTAGGTGCAGGCGGCTCATCCCACTCGGCCTCTGCTACTATATCAAATTATGCTTGATCGGGATATTAAAGGCTGCCGCTAGAATGCCTTGAATGGTCAGCTCCGTGTCAAGTTGTCTGTTGGAGGAAGGTTGCCCTGAACAACTTAACCATAAATGCACAGACCTGGCCAAATAGTAACCCCACTTAACTCAATATGGACTAAGTAGTATGCTTGGACCAATGCTTCGAAATCCTAAAATAGCTTCTGCATGTTTGGGCTCCCACACAAGAGCTGGAACTTCAGAGCGAGAATCACAAAAGACAGATTCTGTTCAGGGACTCAGCAAGCTGGCCGGCAACTCCCACACACCCATGTCCCGCACTTACTCAAAGATACCTAAGTTCTCAATGCTTTGAATGCCGACTAAACTCAGTTCTGACTGACTGATATGTTTGGGCTGCCAAAACTTGTATCGGAAAATAGATTATGTGAACCGATTCCCATCAAGAGTGAAGCTCGAAGAGGGAATCTTGAAACCTCACATTAAGACGAGACAGCTTTGAAGAGTGCAAATAACTGTCAGAGTAAGGCGAGCTTGCAATCCCCAGCCATTGATTCCAAGCATAACCTTTTAACTTTCGGTGCACCTCAATTTCCGGAACTGTATGCATCCAATCATCATTCCTCTGCCTGCTGTGAGATGACGTCTCACTATGCATTCATACCAGTGTAGCATATTGCTTTCAACCCCAACATTAGTTGAAGTCAACACTGTAGCGGTGAGACTCCCAAGGAATATGTGATCTAATGGTGTGCAACTGACTCGATATTAGGCGCAAAATCACAATGTCAGTCATTATTCATGACCCATTTGTTAGCAATCTTGGCATCGCCAAGTGCTTGAATCAATACAATTACCCCTGAATCATCCATTGTACCTAAACATTCTTTCTCTGCGCCTGTATCTCTCCTTTCTATACTAAATTCCCTTTCTCCTCCATTAACTGCAACATTGTTGTGAAGGATATTCTGCAGACACGGCCCAGATTAGTACATGAAAGGGAATTTATGGATACAATAATGCGATATCGACAGCGAACTAAGCTGCCGCATTCTGTTACATTAGAATATCGTGAAAATGTGTATGTCCTTCCGGTGGATATACCACATACAGAGATCAATCACCAACTCAGTATGAACCCTTGCAACTCAGCCATCACTCTGAAGGTCCCGAATCTATCGAGTTCTGCAGAGTCTAAATGATGCACCAATTCTATGCCATGCCGGTCACCTCAAATGCTCGAACATTCACGCATAATTACTACATTTAGAGAGTTCTATGCAGGGGTACATGTTTTTCATTTAGGTTCTCATTGCTCCAGTTGGCAAGCACCAAGGGTTAGTTAATGACGCGAGTTTTCTTCCAGTGCGTCTGCTTCTATTCTATGTGCATTGGCTTTAGCCAACCTCCATTTCTTGCATCCATACAGTGTGCTGATTGGAGTTGCTAACATTTGGCATTAGGAATCCATCTTTTCCGGCGCTCCTGACAAGGAATACATCTATTCTGGCGCACTGGACAACATCCTAGATCGCGACTCTAGACTGCCATCCTTGATATCAATATGAACCATTGAAGTCATCTCTCCTGAACTCTTCAAGGTGGGCCTTGAATTACATCCTCCTCATCTATGGGCAACTTCTTGCTCCATTTTTCCAGATATTCTATTGCACTTAATCCTATATTTACTGCTTATACATTCTCTCCCATATTCCCCAACTTTCTACCATCATTACCACAAATGGAACCTACGCCCAGCCAGGTGAGGAATCACTATTCACAGGAGAATCAAGAAGCACACCTTGAGAGAGCACTAACCTTCAAGAAAGCAGCCAATCTTCATTGTCCATTAAATGCTTGCCTTCCTATGATCTTCCATCATGCATTCTCTTATGGATGACTTATCTCCTCGATTTCATTATTACACCAGGATGACAATACCGATCCAGAGATCGACGAGGAAGAAAGTGAAGACCCCGGAGAGTCCACATCATCGTCCAACACCGAAGATGTCAATTTGCATCATGAACAGGAGGTCTTGCCCCGCGGCCATGCGCGCCGGGACAAGTTGTTACGAGCTACAAGTGTTGCACAGCCAAGGAAACGGAGCGATGCCGATAGTGTCATTGCACACCCTCCGCTTCCAAATTCTCGAAATCCAGCTGGGGCATTAGCACCACCACTGCTCAAACCCCAAAATTCAACCCTCCTCAACAAATTATCCTAGTCTGACCATGTACCATCCACCCAAGCGCTGCTGCTACGCAAGTCAAGTGGAGACCAGAATGTCCCGCAACCCAAGGCCAGTGCAGATCAGAACGTTCCCCGACACCAAAAGGCTACGTTTGAGGTAATGAAAAGATTCATGGAGGCATTCGTATTCACAAAGACTCCTTGGGCAATATAATCAGTCGGCAAGTACTTAATCGTTGAAGACGCTTGGAAACTAGCCATTGAAGGTCAGGATCGTCAGCGGGCATTAGCAGGTGCTCCTGTAGGTACTCCATCTGTGTGTCAATTACCTGGCGGACCATCTCTCAAAATAGATCAGCAAACACGAGAAGCTGTTAGTGTTGGATTCTGTTAAATGCTCCTCTACCAGATTTCGGATACTGACTACACCCCAAAATATACACAGTTAAAGCTGAAATAAGTACCATTCGAGGACGGTTGGCAGATGGGGCACGTCAAACTGTTGTCCTGAGTTACCAGTTGGATTTGCGCTCTGAGACTGAGCTACGGATCCAGGTCAAGGAGCTCCTGTTTGACGATGCATATCTCTCAAAAGTCGTTGATAATAAGAAATCATGGTTCACCCAAATGGAAGTGCTTGATCTAATTTACCACCAATTTTTCTTCACCGCCAATAGCCAGGGGTGCCAGCCTACGACATCTCAGTATTTCCAACATCTCACTTCGCAGATTTTAGCGCTGGCAGCTGCAGCTATTCATTGTGCACTGTCTGAATATGCCGTTGGAAAGAAGGCCACAGTAATGTTTTCTCAAGATTAATATCGAGGTGCATTGTGCCCATCCCCAGTGAAAATGTTCACTCCGGAAGTGACCGCACTCATCATTCCCACATCAGCGGGCCGCTTGAACCCCCCCTGCAGTTCAACTGCGCACAGTTAGGAGTTCCTCCATTCCCATCGGCGCTCCCCAGCCTGGATTGAAGCTCTCCTATTTCATTCCGCACTCGATTCCCCTCTTTCGGCGCTCCTCAACACCCACCGGCGCACCTCGGTCTGGATTGTCACTCCTATATTGAATTCCGCACTCCGTACCCCACACACACACACACACACACACACACACACTCATACCCTCAACCTGTTCGGCGCTCCTCCGCTGGTATGGGCTCTCCTCAATTCCCATTGGTGCTCCACAGCCTAGATTTGGCGCTCTTTTTCATTCTGTGCTCCTTCAACACCTTCTGTGTACTCCTCTTTTCCACCCAGCACACCCCATCTGGCCCTCTTCTTTTCCTGGTGGTTGCTCCCCTTTTTCGTCCGAATGATCATTGCCTTTCAAATGCCCATTCAGATTCGCAGTTAGTTAACATCTCATTACACCTTTGTTAGATATCACAAATTGAGCTAAACGACATTGGAATTCAATTTCATCCACCTGCCTGGTACAAATATTCACCAGATACAAGAAGCGCCTCTAGCCTCTTTGCGCCATTGATGGATTGTGTGTTCCTGCTTTTGTTGGCCCTGATGAGATGGGAGAAGTAGTGGATGACATTGACACCATGTTTGATTGAGATCATTTGATCGCTTAGTTGAGTCATTGTTTTGATGTACCAGCATTCATGTTTGAATCACTCACCTTTTTCTTTGGTTACTTAATGCAGTGAGGCAAAAAATACAATGATGAAGATGATAGCTAGTATGATTCAGAAGTGATAATGAACAATAATTCATGCATCATATTCACTGTTGAGGGAAATCGTTTGCTCGTGTACATCCGGAGAGTCTCAGATCACACCTGCAGCCCTCTGAATGAATATCCATGAGAACCCAGCAATCTCTCAGATTTTGCTTGTGATGCCCGCATCGGTTCGGAGACACTCCCAGGTGCACCCAGAGTTGTCTCCGGCGCACCGATGTGTTCCCAAACTTATCACAATCGCTCCCATGGTACTCCTGTACTAGTCATCAGAGATCCCAGTTATTCCCAAGGCCTGCCGGAATGCCCTCCTAGGGTCTACTACTCTCCTGAAATTGACGCTTCTAAGTTTACACCCCACATCCTCTCAGACACTCCTGGAGGCTCCCAGTGACTAAAATGCATTTCGCTGATGTATTGTTAGATCATATAAAACAGTTGCCTTTCTAATACCTGTAAGTTGAAACTGGGAATCAATTGGAATCTATTTTTGATTGGAATGAAGACAGTTACAGAGAAGGAGAATGGAGTGCACATAATTAGACCAGCCATAGTATTCCCTGTTAGGTTTGTTACAGTTAGATATGCCTCACTGCTGATCAGTATACTAAGATAAGAAAAGATTTTGACAATAATCAACGGCTGGAGTATTCAGAGGTTGCTGGACAGAGAGTAGTATAAGTATTTATGTAAGTTCTGATTGAAAGAATAGAAATGATTATATTCTACACATACTTATTTGGTTCAGCCAGTTGTCTGTGAAAAGCCAAACATTGCAATCAATTTCAGAAGTGCCACGGTTTGAGCCCATCAGCAGAACTTACCTTTGAGCAACTGAACAAGATTTTTGAGGACGAAAAGCAGACTGACAGATGTGCATGAGAGGTGGAAGGGAATATAGATGGGCAGGAGGTCCTCAATCCAGATAATAGCAGTTCACAATCAATCACTGTCCTGAATTGGATCAGTAATGAATTTCAATATGAGTGTCTGGGTGAAGCTGACAGGTTGTTAAATGTCTGTCCAATTTGCCAATTAAATAATGTTCAGTTTTCTGGCAATGAATACTCGATTTCTGGCCTCCCAGAAATGATGTCTCTGCTGCACCAGTGTCTCACAATGTGGTCGATTGTGAGGAGATGGGTTTTGTATTGAGATATGCCTGGAGCATTGGTAACAGATGACATGGCCCTTCGGAAATCATTTAACTTGGTGGCAGCATCCATGATATGTATGTTGCGGACTTGGAAGGATGTTGTCGGATTGCCCACAGTCGATATCATGGGGGAATCCCCTTGACACATCAGTGAATATGGCACAGAAAGTCTTTCCTGACATTATAGGGGATGAACATGTGTGGTATCCATTGCAGAGAATGAATTTAGTACCTGGCTGCCTTTTCAAGATGCAGGCAACACCTGCTCAGCAGCACCTTGAAATGACTTCCGCTGTTGACCCATTTGAGGTTGTCACAGGATCTGGAGAGGCTGGGATATTCAGGAATGTCATCAACAGGATGAGATATGGGACCAATTACAAACTGGTGAACTTGTCGGACCCAGAAACTGTGAATCTGACCAATGAAGATTTAAACACCAGCATTGACAAGCCAGAGAGCCGATGGCATGTTCAGCTTGTTTTATATAATACGATAACATTCAGAGTGAAACCATCAAGCAACAGCCAATCCTTACATTGTTCATGGAGTTTTTGGATATATAATGACTCTTGTCGGTTCAAGCAAAAATATTGTGATGGCTGGCAAATTGCGATGCATGCTAGAAATTTTCAGGCTTCAAGTCACAGCAATACCAGGATTCCATTCACTCTGTGATTTGTGTTACCAGACAATGGAGCTGTTGTTACACACACCTGAACATCCAGAGGATGGTACTTTGATGGAAAGGCACTGTATTCCATAGTGCAGAGTGCAATGCATGCCATCTGGACACAAGACAACAATGCTCCAAGGGCTGCAGTATGCTGCATAATCCAAATTGCAAGCCCTGGATGATCAGGAGGTGATGTAAATCAAACATTGCAAATGGGAAACCACTGATTCAGATTCCGGAGGACAATATACACCTTCCAGCGTTGCTGTGGCATGAGGCAGAGCAAGCAAAACCTAGTAACCAGGTGGCAAGATACACCATGGGAGGTCCTTCAGGAGCATGGAGGGTACAGTGATGGCATGTAGCATGTATCTCATTTGTATTATGAGATACTGTAGTTCACAATGACATCTCCCAGTAAGGGTAAGATGAATGGCTACTCTATACAGGAGGGGATTCTCCAAATTGCCAATCGCGGAAAGATACATGTCTGCCAATGTTTGGCAATAAACCATCAGTGTATCTAGAACCTAAGGAAGATGAAACATCACATGCAGCACCCTTCCGCAAACCTGAAAGTAATTGCAATACCCTATTTAGTTTACCACTTCCACCAAAGGTTGTGCTATTCAGTCTTCTACCAGGCCAAGTCCATTATTTGATGTGGTGGCTAGGGAAACTGTTTGTAGATCATTTGGGTAATTTCTACATGTATGTGGAAATGGTAAATGATAAGCGCTCAGAAATGGATTTTAAATTCCAAAACTCACTAAGTCCATCTGTACTTGATAGTATGCTGAATGTGGACAGGAAAGGCCTAAATCTTACTGCAGCAAACAATGCAGTAACAACTCAGAAGTTCTGTGTATTTAGTGAGCAGTGCCAGGCATTTGGATAGGTTGTCCACTTGGTACAAAACCATGCACCACACACATAGATATTAAATACAACTCATGGTGACTATTATAGCCAAGTGAGAAATCTCCAACCATGCTCTGCAGGGCCACAAACAAGAGTTCTGCATGGACTAATGAGGCAACCAAATATAATAACCTCAATGATATACAGAATTCCAGAGTCTTGTGAGGATCATACCAAGTGGCTTACAGAGCAAGCTGATATTGTACCATATGAGTTAGTGGATGAATAATTGTTATCAGGATAATGCAAACAAAGTACACAGTTTGAAATATTCAACCAATACCAACTGATCAAGTGATGCCAAATACCATAATGGTATTGAGTGTATGGCATTGCTGTGTATCAAATACATGTTGTACAGAGGTCAATTCAGTTCTGTGTTAGGTGATTATATGTAACGAATATAAGGTAATGTCAATGATAAACACTCATATGGTCAAGCAACAACAGGCATCATTGGGATGCTCAAATTGATGATAAAAGGTAGCAGTGCTAGTTTAATGGTAGGGAGGAGTTCAAAAATAGATTTGGGAAATGATTGACTGAGAGACATTGCGCAGTGCTATATACAGGTCATTGTAAGAAAGATCACAAGCTGCAGGGATTCCTCATGATAATGGACTAT
>Ga0307515_10013874_pt1 | contig 15002 bp, 24 predicted proteins | sample 17_EM_MG_FD_194513 | JGI IMG/M metagenome (GOLD analysis project Ga0307515, IMG submission 194513) | Populus trichocarpa ectomycorrhiza microbial communities from riparian zone in the Pacific Northwest, United States - 17_EM | ecosystem: Host-associated > Plants > Roots > Unclassified | place... | reverse complement strand
GAATATCTTTCAAAGTCGTACTATTGCTTGCTATACAAGAGAACGAGTAAAGAGAGAAGAAAAGGAAATCCTCCAACACCATCAACACTCTCTTTATATACAATTCGTCTGCCACCTCTCGAACCATTCTTCATGCTCCGATGTACCATCCGAATCTTATCCCATGATCTTACACACCACTCCGTTATTCCTTATCGTAACAACCACGCCATATTATCCGACGTCGCAACACCTCTGACCACTTCTTTATCTTACTAAATTATACCGCCACCATCTCGCCGCTTCCTCCGCATCCTCCAACGTCTCCGCCTTTCCGTAACACAATTCCTTCCGCACCACCCGTATCTTTCTTCTATTATTCTCAGGTATCACCGTACCTGCCTGCGCCGTGACACCGGGCGTGGAGTAATCCGCCACCGGGGTGTCCCTGATGGCTCAGACAGAGAGCGTCCACTCTGACGGAGCCATTCTGCCCGGACAGAAATATGTTTTGCCGATGCCATTTCAGTAAATCCTTTTTCAATGCATCCCTAGAAAATCCGGAACCTGATCAAAATGAACAATCAAATCAGACCCTCCTGGAAGAACCTGAAAGTAATTAAAGCGCCTTCCCTCGTGCACCTGCTGCTCTGCAGACCATGCTATTGTGTCCTCTGCATGGCCAATTTTGCGATTTGAAGTAGTGGCTCACGATATTTTTTGCAGGTCATTTCGATACTTTCTTCATGTAAACAGAAATGGGCAATAGTGCGGACACAGAAATGCAGCTCAAATTCCAAGATTCGCCATCTCGCTCTGTATTTGTAACTACACCCAATCTGGGTGGGACAGGCCTCAATTTCACAGCATCAAACCATGGGGTAATTGTTCAGAAGTTGTATGAAATGAAGTAGCAGTGCGTCGCATTTGCACTGGTTGCCGTACTCGGGCTATACATAATTCCGCCGCCAACGCTAGTGAATACTGATCACTGAAAAATTTCTTTGCCCGGGCGGAGTGGCTCCGTCAGAGTGGACAGCCTCAGTCAGAGCCGTCAGAGTCACCCCGGTGGCGGATTACTCTGCGCCCGGCCTCACAACCACGTGTCGCGTGGCATTTCGCCCTTCTACCGCTGGTTCACCGTTTTTTCTCGCTCTGTCGGTCTCCTGTTTTCAACCCACACTCAGTCGTTGTTGGCCATCTGTGACCATACGTTGGAATGGGTTCAGTGGGCACGTGCTTGCATCAGGATTGCAATGCGATGGGTGACGCAGCGAAAACCACTCCATGTGATCCTTCTGCCAGCACGCATAATGCAATTCACTGTTTAGTAATTATACACATCATTCCAAGTCGCCAGATCTATGTGGCAATTGACAAACCATCGCTCGTACCTTCCATCTCCTGTCATAGTGATAGCAACTATTCTTTGAATTACGTGCTCGCAGCCGACGATTTGTGTGACGCTGAAAACTTGTAACGCAACTGCTGCCGGTACTTTTCTCACTTGTACAACATTTGAGATGGGATCCAAGTTCCCTGAGTTTTCAGGTATTGTGGTGTGGGCCAGGGTTAACCAATACTCAACGAAAACTGCATCCACATTTTGGAGCTTGATCTTGAATAGTCGTTTCAGTTGCCACGGCAGACTCCCAATCAGCGCGCAATAACACCTCCCTGAGCGTCGCTGTACCCACACCCAGTTGTTCCGTCAATCCCCTGTGGGCCAGCTCTGCCTTCCTGTGCGTCGACACATCAGAGATATGCGTTCACCTTCCAACCCCTCAACTTGAACTTGGATACTGTGATAAAGAAAGAGCTCCATTGGGTTCAGTTATTCATCCGATATATAGGTCTTGTTACGACTCATATGCTTTTTAAACTGCCGCGTGGCACTGTATATGGCCGCGCGGTGTGTTCCGTCTTGCGTATTGTTGAGTAATGCTCAGCGGTCTTTGATCATAGAGTGAGGATGCTTTCCATCACCACGGTTTTGAGGCCCAATAAATTTGGTTTTCGAATATGACTGGGAGCGCAGTGGAGCAACCAGATCAGCACCGGATGGGAAGACTTTACAGGCAGAAGCGCTGCACTCCCAAAGCTGAGCGAAGGCTTGCAGATTGAGCTCTCTGATTTCGCATCAGAGAATTTGACGCTGAAAGGTGATTACTTGTGGCAGGTAGTTGAGATTAGGTTTGGAGGCGTTCCAATCGTCCTTGAAGTTGGTTTTAGGTGCTTTCTCATGTCTCTCGGCAGAATACTGTTGCAAGTCTCCATATTGACGAATCTCATCAGCCCAATAAGACATCAAGTAGATTATCGGAAAGTTGAAGTCAGCATCCAACTCCTTCGAAAATTCTATCTCATGGCTGATATAATCCTGCGATGAGTTCATTTTGCGCCGCATCTTGGACAGCGTCGAACTTTCAGCATTAGTTTCCTTTTTCACATCTCACTGCTTCATGAGCTCCGTTCGCAGGTCATTGGGTTTCACCTTCGCCTCATTGGCAGCTCGCCTGAGTAAGAAAACCTCTTGGAAGGTGTGAACACGATGCAAGGATGCCTCGTTGTAGCTCAATGTTACACCCTCGTGAGATTTATATTGAGTATATATTTAGAATTCTCACACTACCCGGGTGTACTCAATTGCGCGATTGATTATGGGATGCTGAGCGGGGCTTCCTCCTTGTAGAGACTGGGTTACAACTCCAAGCAGGTACCGACGCATTTCCTTTATCTCCTTGCCATTCCATTGAGAAACTTCCTCATATGACTTATTTTTTGGTGTGAGGTCATGGTAAGCAGGCACGGATAACCAGATTGCATTATACTTATCGAGCCCATCCTGGGTCTTCATGAAGTGGAAAATCATCATCTGGAGGTGGTCAAGCGTGCCAATCTGCAGTGTATGGAGGAGCTCGGGCATATGGAGGTCGCTCATAATGCAGGGAATGTGTCGAGACACATTGAATTGTCAGTGAACAGGGCGCGATGAGAATTACGCATCGTCTTCCTTGGTGTTTGCATTGCTGAGCAGTTTACATAGGTTGTGATTCCGCCGGGGGTGTTGCTTGCCAGGATGCTCATAATCTTCAAGTTCATTCTATGGACACTCCGACCAAAAACAGACATGTCGCTCGAGATGATGCAGGTTGCTATACTCTGAGCACATTGTAAGCCATGCTGCTAAAACTGATTTGCAACGCCTGAAGTTGCCATCTGCAAAGAGAAAGTTGGATTACCCGCTGTCGGCGCTGGGATGGTGTTTAAAGGTGAGTGGCATGAGTAACCACCGGAGTACATCGTTCAGCACCCTTTGGATTCTTTGCCGCTACCTATCCACCCTCTTCTAAGAGATATTGCATTTGTTGATTGGAATTGGTTGCAGAGTGACCAGTATGACGCTGTGCATTGTGGGCGTCTGGCGGCTCTTCAAAGATAGATTGCCAATGGTCATATATACAAGTGACTCTTGCTTGTCGCCAGCAAAATTCGAGATATGTGTTCTGTCACACATGAAGATCAATGGAACCAGTGTATTCCCCACTATGAGGGTTGACTAAACGTCAATTAGCACATTATTATCCTCGAGTATCTTTCCAGATGTGTCTGTCCGAACACTTGTCCGCACTGTCCGTTTTGGTACAGAGACGTTTCGGAGGTGTACTGCTGTTAAAACAACCGTGACCGGCGAAAATGAGATGCTCGGCGTAGGCTGGCTTCCGCATCAACCATCTCATGCTTTGGATGATGTCTGGACTCCAGTGTTTGATAGATTTGTGGTGAATGTCATTCCATCTCATATCCTCGAGAGTGTGTTGTTCCCACTCCCCGAGAGCCTGATAACCTGGCATGCTAGCCACGAGTTGCTGGACACCATCGCCATTGTTGAAGCTTGGGAAAAACAGAGCGGTGTTTTCTTCCTGCAGCACGTTGTCATAGTACGTCTTCATAGCATTCTTCTTGATCCCCCACTGGATATGTTTCTACTCTGCACGTGTTGCAAACAGGTACTCAGGATTGATCTGTATGTTCATTCCACGGCAACCCTGACCTCCGCGTTCCCATGGCTCAGACATCTAATCGATCTGCAGCGCCCCGGTGGCTGGGTATGTTTTCGTCCGCTGTAGAGATGGCGGTGGTTTAGTCTCCAAGTCTGCGATGATTTCAACCTGTTCGAGGTAGGGGAACATCTCCAAATCTTGGACAGAATCTTTGTTAACGTTTAATTCATAAAGATGGGCAGGTTGAATGCATTGGGGCGCGCTGTGAATAGTCAGATTCTTCTGGTGTGTAACTTGAAGGGGTTCAGGATGTTGTAATTTGATATGTTTCAGTCGCCAGCTGTCTGAGGTGAACTTCTTTTGGCATGAAAATTCAGGGCAATGGAAAGGAGTCTTTTCTCGCATTGTCGACAACCCTTGAGGAGAGGAGTATACACTGTAGAATGGCACGAATGTTGGTGCTGGGCCTGAGCAGCCTTGTGTGAAAGCTCCGTATACTTTCAGCTAACTTTTTGAGCCTCAACACCATCACGAGGAGGTTCCTTACACGCCAGTAGTTGCTTAAACACTGCATGCGCAATCTCCCATCATACTATGAATATACTAAAACCAATTAAAATATCCCATAAATAAAACAAACCTTGAGCGATCCAAAAACCTCGCGACGCGTGTAATATGAAATCCCTGAGATAAATAGATTAGAACAATGGAAACGAACAAGATGAGAACCCGATCCAAACCTGAACGCAACAACCACCTCATGTTCTCCAACCCAAGGACTGGTTGACTCCTGGCCTACCAAGCCAATCGGGTGCGCCTCAGTGAGAGAGACAGAGGGGATAGGGACAGAGGGGAGAGGGACATCAGTGAGATGGACATCAGGGAGAGGGACATCGTGGAGAGGGACATCGCGGAGACTGTCGCCCCCTGCCCAATCACTTAGCAGCTGCTGACCCACATCCACATCCACATCCACATCCGAGGTGTTTCCAGCTGCCTCAGCGTCTTGCAGAGTAGGCACCGCCAGGCGAGGATTTTGCGGCGTCACAAACCCTAAATGCTCCAGCTCACTGAGGGGATGAGTCTCGGGAGGTCAGGATTGTGGGCGAGGATCCAGGGTTTGTGGCCGGAGGTTGTGGCCGTGGGGTATGCTCGCGTGTCTCCTGGGCTTGCTCAGGTAACAGGATTGGCTGATCGTCAACCATGGTATCGACATCGTCAGCCGATGTATGTACTATCTCTCCCTGGCCAAGCGTCCGAGATTCCTTTCCATCATCCTCATCCTGATCCTCCTCCTGATCCTAATCCTCCTAGTCCACCTCCTCCTCATCTTCCTTCTCTTCATATTCCTCATCATCATCGTTACCGTCCCATTGACTATCAACATTGCCGCCGAAATCAATGCTTTCCGGTTCGTCCACATCATCCTCCATGGGCATATCGACATAAGGGTCAAGTTCTGAGTCATATTCGCCGTCCAACTCGGTAGGGTTGGTATCATCATCTGGGGAAATTGACTCAGCAGGCGATGCTTGAGGCTCCAAATATACCCGCTCTAGTTAACCATCCCTGTCTGAGTCACCCCGATACGTTTCCTTCTGTACAGCAACGCCACGAGAGATATCATCTCCTCCTCGGCCTTGTTTAACAATAACTTTCCCTTTACCGTGTCCCTTCCCCTTCTCGTCCTCAGTTGCCTCAATTACCTTCCCCTTCGAATTCCCCTTCCCATACTTTGTACCCTTACCATTTCCCGATCCCTTTTCCACCGGCCTGCGTGTCCTCCTCACTCCTGATGTCGTCATTGTCATTGCCATCAGTAGGATGGCTCCTTCCACCTCTCAGTGCTCCGGCATCCATCCAGATGTCATCATCATCATCCTCGTCTATTATCTCATCACAATTCAGTGGTCTAACCGCCAGGAAGTCACCTGGCTTGTACTGCCTGCAGCTTGGTGGCTCAATCTCTGCCCTGAGATCATCGGTACCGTACCAAGAGAAACACTCACTGGTGGGTTTAACTTTCCCCGAGCTGGTTGTCTGCGGATTCAAGTGATCAACTTGATCCTCAAAGGCACGGGGGTTGTCCCACCTCCAATTGTTCTTTTGATCGCGGGTTTTGTCAAACATTTGCCTTGGTTTTGTGTGGAAGACCGCCCACCACTCCCGAAAAGGTGAACTCCTGCTCCTGTGCTATGGCCACATCAGCTGGAATTGTGAAAAGTTCCAAGTCGTGACTGGATCAAGGAAGGTAATATCATAAAAGAGGTCCGAGGCCCTCTCATCGTTGACCCCGCGAACATTGGATATCCGTAGCAGTCCACCAATGTGTACCAAATGAATCCCTTTATCCGGTCCCGATCCAACGACAGGTGTCGATTTATAACCAATGTCGGGATTTTTGACGTGGTAGTTGCCTTCCCCTTTCTTGTGCGGCTGCCCTTTGGTGATATCGCAGTGAGCTGAAAATGAATCTACATACGAGGCATTAGCATTGTGATAACGTTGCATGTAGCGAAAGCAAGCCCAGAGGGACCCTACAATGTGGTGTAGGTTATCGGGTGAGTTTTGGAACGAGCGGGGTTGTTTTGTAAAAGTCAGGTGTGTCGAGAGAGTTGAGGATGCTGGCGGTGTGTTACCTACAGAAAGAAAAGAGAATGGAGGTGAAGTCTGGAAGAGGAGTGATATATACTCGAGTACCTGCCATTTGATCCATATCCCGCACTTCGTTGGTTAATGAACTCAACACCGCGCAGCCTTCAACTTGCACAACCACCAGGCACTTCATCTATGAGGAGCCTCAAGACGAGATTTAGTACTCGCGGTCAAGATAGTTTTCAAAGCTGGGCGTTGCCTTGACATCTCATAAAACTTTTCCCAGTCAGACCTGGTGCATCTCGGAGCAAACTCAGTAGTTCTCATGTTGCCCCAACTGTGCAACCACCCAACACGGCTACCAATGCCAAGTGGTTGAACAAGCACACCCAACTGAGGACACAGGATAGAGAATACGTCATAGCTCGCATTACATTGAGTGTAGCTCTGCCAACGGGGGATTTCCACCAGGTAGCTGGAGATATACACAATTGATGTTTCAAAGTATAGTGCCCGGAACGAGTGCAATAGGATGCTAATCGCGCCAATATGTCTTAAACACCGTTCAAGTGGTGAGGATAGACCTTCAGACGTCGCTGTAACAGTGAATCGCAATTCTGAGTTGAATCTGAGTTCAAAGTGATGGGAGTTAACCCCATATTTGAATGCTTTTGAAGGGATTGCGTTACCAAGTATTGTCAGGGTTTGGAGTCTAGCGCGGGATACACGGCGCTTCCATTTTTCGTCGAAATCATTCCTGGTCGGTCAAATCGCAATCTACCTCACCTGCCGTTTCATATGCATGCACAGGGAATTATTCATACATTCTTAATGTGGAACATCAATATCGGAATCTGCAATCCTAAAACCCTCACCTTGACACAACTCCAGGCGTACCAAGTGTTCTAACTCTTGCGAATCGTCAGAATCAGGAAAAGTGTGGTCATGCGGGGAATTCTCAACTTCCTCCTCCATAGAGACGCGTTTCCATACCGGGTGGCAAGAGGGGTTCCTCTCAAGGACGGCGTTCTGTAGCCTCTACCATCCAAGGTCAGAACTCCCTCCCCTGTTCTTTGCTGAACAATTCTTGCAGTGCAGATATCACTCAACACATGACTTCCACCCTGTCCGCTAGACAGCGACGGTCAATAAATACTCCAACCCCCATGCCGGTTAGATGCAGTCGTAGCACACCAGCACCCTGAAGAACCTCAACATGTAACATTGTATCCAGCCCCGCTTTCCGCATTGCTATCACTCCCACCCCTCTTAGCGGTCTTGAAAACCTGGCAACCCCCATCCCTAATCGAGAAGCCCGCAGGGTCATTACAAAGCCACTCCAAAAGCGAGCTACCGGAAACAGTCAGCGGGAGAGGCAGTGGCAATTACAACCGCTGGCGGTGTCTTCACCTCGATCAATGATCTCCTGCAGTCGCAGCATCAATTGATTAGGTCACTGAGACATGCCACGTCGTGTGTTTGCAATGGGTAGACTCCTGGAGCTCTCCATGTGGCACAGACGGCCGTTTATGAGTGCAAGCGACGTGGAGACCATAAGTTATGCAACACGATGCGTTTTGAAACCATTAGCTAAAGCCCCACACTCGCAGATAATAGAGACTTACTGGAACACTGCTATGCAGCAAAATGACTATTCGTCCATACCATTTGAGGCGCGCACAAAGGAGCTTTCAAAGGGGGTATGCCGAAGCAACGGCCCCGTTGGATATTACACGCTCAAACCGGTACCAGGTTCTCGCACATGTCAATACGGTTACACCCCATTTCATTGAATCAACAAGAAGCAACATAGTAGAGCTTTATGCTCTCCGGCCCAGTCAATCACCTGCAGAGGGATTGGTATTCATCGATTCCCTTCTGCTTGACAATAAGTATCTTTTTTGGGTTGCAGAGCGTGTGGAAGGTGGTGTACGCGGCCCAAATCCAATGCAGAGAGAGTCGAAAGCTGGTAACGAATGGCCAGCGTCCACTTTGCCTCCATGAGGAAGCAATCCCGCGGTGGATCGAGATGAAAATTTATCATCGGCCAACTCACTGCAGTATGTATGCTAATGGACTGTATAATTCCATGATGAACGACAAGGACGGTCATATACCCTCGCCACTGATCATGTTTACTTGCACTGCGTTGTACCATATTGTCCTGGAGTGACAACAGAACAAAGGTATTCATTAGAAAGCGTTCAAGTCAAAGTAGAAAGCGGACGGACATGATCGCTCGAACTACTTCAATCATAACAATGGCAGTGATAAGATGACATCCTGCTTCGCTGCAACAGGTCCCAAGTCGTTGAACTCCAATCACATTGAAGACACGTATCCATTCTTGATGAATACCTGGAACACACTACCGGAGAGCTACCAAAAGAGGGTGTATAACAACACTCTTGGTACAGTTAAGTGTCAGATCCAGCAGGCGGAGAACCCAACGACTGACATGGTTATCAGCACGGAGGAATCACGTGTTGAAAACGCTATTCTTATTGACTATTTGACCTCCAAAGTGGCGGTTAACGAGCCTGAGATCAAAAGCACTGACCAAATCATCCCGATGGACAACTATTGCCCAGATGACGAACTGCACTTTGTATGCCAGGGTGCAGCGGGGAATCTGATGATCAAGATCACAGAAGCGATGAGCGTGATGCCTGCCCCACCGCTAGCCGGCCACGACGTCCCGCGACTGCACTCTAGAGGTTTGACTTGGGAACCAGTGATGTCGAAGGGGATGAGGGCCCTGACAGCGACGATGCGGATCCGGATGCGGCTGAGTAGGAAGAAGCATCGCACCCTGATGATGGATCTATGCAGATAGTCGAGAACTGAGCGCAAAGTAGGTGATGTTGATGGTTATGAGTGGGGCAATGCGGATGCGGAAGAGGAGGAATAAACACTCGTAAGCCGATGATTGATCAACACACAACCTGGATGACTGAGAGCATAGTACTTGAGAGTGTGATGATTGGACAGTATATTACAGACATGTAAAGTACGATAATGGCGAAGCAAATGCAAGGCAAGCGATGTATCCTAAGCAAAGACTGTATTGCAATCAGTGACCAAATCTCAAAGCTAAACATCAATGAGAGTGCGGCAGGTGGCTATCTGCCGAAAAAAGGGATAAACATCGCCAGGCATTGTGGAAACGGCTACTGCATAACTGCACCCCCTGCGCAGAGTGTCACATACATGTCATTCTGATGGTGCGTATTCTTCATCACATTGTCTATGCAAAGTAACAGAATCGTGATGGCCGAGCGGCCAACTCCATATTGCACCCGACTCGTCGCAGGAATAAGAGGCATCGTAAAATGGCCGCTGCAAGGGACGTATGCAACATGACCATTCCATTGGGCGATGTGTCGTGTCTGTTTCTCTGGCAGAGGGTACAAGGTTCCGGCAGCGCCATCATAGCCTTCCAGATCATCCGGGCGTTTCAGGCGGATGCTAGAGTTGTTGCTGATGTTGGGAACCCTTCAGGTATGTTCACCCCTAACTCTTCTAGTACTGGGACTGGCTGTTTCCGTATCAAGATGTCTTCTCGACTTCGGAGGTTTTTGATATAGATCAGTAACCCTTGCACCAAACCGATAATCGAAGCTAGCCACCAGACCCACTGAGCAACAAAGATTTTCTTAGTTCTCCTGGCGTAAGATATGATCTTCTCGAGCGCATATACGAGGATGTTGTTGTCATTCTCACCGCTAATGGTTATCCGTAAGTAGAATACTTTCAGGTGCTGGGCTGCCGCTACACAAGGCTAATAGATTCTAGGTATAGATATTATAGGTATAGGTATAATGAAAATGCAATTATAAATAAAGATATCTCTCCGCTGGTAGGTATCGTTTTGTCTCTAGCTATTCGAGCTTGTCTTCTTCATCGCTGGAACAATGTGATCTCTTTATAGTCTCTATGAACTCCCTCCAGACTGTGATTTATTTCTTCAATCATAGCCATGTATCTGTGTGTCTTACTTACAACAAATGCGCCAGACTTCCAATGACGAAGTGTCCCTATGGTTATAGTGGTCATGCATGATATCATATCGGCGCATAAATCAGACCATAACATCAACTTTGAGTTATCCCAATCGTATCTTATTATCGGTAGTTGTAACGACCCCACTCAAAGGTTAACAGGTCATTTAAGCAATTAATTTACACCGATATTAATCACTCACGGTCTTATGTCGGTTAATATCCGAGACCATGCCAATGTAGACTCTCAATGCGTGTTAATCAACTTTGATTAAACATTGCGGAACCAACTCGATGAACTTAATGAATGATGTCCGCTTTTGGCCCAACGCCAACGCCATAGTTCCTCAATCATATGTGCTTAGGTGTTCAACAGAAACCCGGATGTGCCCCGGTATCGAAGAGGTATCGTTTACACGAGAGCCCTTCACTCGCACGACTGCGGTTCAATGCTTTATGCAACAGCATAGTGTCTGACAATGAATCTGGTTGGAAACGACTCGCTCGACATGACTGAGTCCTTTCGATCTGGCAAGTTATTACACCATCACATCAGCCGCCGCAGCGCTTGTTTTCAATCAATCCGCTAAGCACCCAGGCTTATCCAATCGAGATGTGAGTAGCATGCCCCCGCTAATGGCCATACGGCTTGGTAACTAAGTACCATTACACCGCGAGGAGAGAACCCCTAACTGGTAACGTGAGCAAAGAATATTTCCGTCTGAGCACAATGGCTGTGTTAGAGTGGACGTGCTCGGTCAGAGCGGTCAAAGACTCCTCAGCGGCAGAATTCTCTGCCCCCGGACTCAATGCCAGGCGTCGCGTTACATGTCGCTCTCCGATCACTGTTTCACTGTTTCTTCTGAATCTGCAATTCTCCTATTTTAAACGAACACTCAGGCATTGCGGCCAACTGTCATCATAAAGCGGAATGGGCTAAATGTGTACGCATGAGCATCAGGATTGCCATGCGATTGGTGACGTTGGGAAATTCTCTCCTTGCATTCCTTCTACCTGCGCACAAACTGAAATTCTCTGTTTACCAATTATACATGGCATGCCAAGTCGCCAGATCTATGAGGCTATTGACCAACACTCGCTAGTTCTGTCCATCGTCTGACTTACTGGTCGAAGCTATTAGTGGAATTTCGCAGCCGACAATGATTCCAACACTGAAATCCTGCAATGCATTGACTGCCCGTGCTTCTCTCACTTGAATAAATTTTGAGAAGGAATCCAAGTTACCCAAGTTTTCAGGTATTGTGGTTAGAACCAGGGCTAACTAGTACTGAATTCAAGTTGTAGCCTTGTTTTGGAGCTTGATTTTGAATAGTGAATGCAGTTACCACGGGACAAGGCAATTGAGTGCGCAATGACACCTCCCAACACATTGCATTACACACACCCAGTGGTTCTGTTGATCCCACCCGAGCCAGCTCTGGCTTCCTGTGCATTGACCCATCTGAGATATCACTTCACCTTCTGAACCATCAACTTGAACGATAATACCATGGTAAATACAGAGCTCCATTGTGTGCCTTTATTCATCCGATATATATGTCCTATTATAACTCACACCTTGTATAAACACCCATGTGGTGCTGTATATTTCCACCCAGTGTGTTGCCACTTGAGTAATGTCAAGGAATTCTCTGAAGTCTTTGATCATAGTATAAGGATGTTTTCCATCACAGCGGTTTTGGGGTCCCATGAATTGGGGTTTCGCATATAACTGCTAACTCAGAGGGACAGCCAGATCAGCACCGTAAGGGAAGACTATGCAGGCAGCAGCGCTGAACTCCCAACGTTTAGCGAGGGTGTGAACATTGAGCTCTCTGATTTCAATGCAGAGAATGCGATGCACAATGGTGATTACTTGTGGCAGATTGTCCGGATTGTGATTGGAGGCGTTCCAACCGTCACTGAGGTTGGTTGTATGTGCTTGTTCAGTCCTCTTGGCGGAATGTGATTTCAATGCTCCATATCGTGGAATCTGTTCGGCCCAAGGAGATATCAATGGTATCATCAGAAAGGTGCAGTCGGCATCTCTGCCTTGAAAATACCTACTGCGTAGCTGATATAATGCCTCCAGGAGTCCATCTTGGGCTGCTTCTTCGATGGTGGCTACGTTTCAGCATGTGGTTCTTCCTCAATCTTTTGCGCATTCACCAGTTCTGTTCTCATCGCATAGGCTTCGCCCTTCACCTGTTGGCCGAGTCCCCTCACTAAGAAACAAGTCTGAATGTGAGAAAACGATGCTACGCATCCTCCATGTACCTCAATGTTGCATCTTCGTGATATTTATATCACGATTACTTTTTGAATTCAATTAATGCCTGGGTGCACTGAATTGGGTGATTCAATATGGGATGCTGAGCGGGGATTCCGCCATGTAGAGACTGGGTAATTACTCAATGCAGGTACTGGCCCATTTGTTTCATCTGCTTCCCATTCTATTGAAAAGCCTCCTGATACTGCTTATTCTTCCGTGTGAGGTCGTAGTAGGCCAACATGGATCATGGGACTGCAATGTACTTGTCGAGCCGTGTGTGCGTCTTCATGAAGTGGAAATTACACTTCTGGATGTGGTTAAGCATGCTGATCTGCATTGTATGGAGGAGGTTGGGCTTAGGGAAGTGGCTCACAATACAGGGAATAAGTTAAAACAGGTTGAATCCTCGGTGACCAAGGTGCTATGAGTGTTCAGCATCGGCTGCCGTGGTGTTGACAACGCCGAGCGTAGTATATACATTGTGATCCTGCCAGAAGTGTTGCTTGCCAGGATGCATATAATCTCCAAGTTCGTTTCTTGGGCACTTCCACCAAAACAGCGCATGCCACTCGATACGATGCAGGTCGCTAAAGTCTGGGTAATCTGCAAGCTATGCTGCTATGACCAGTTTGCAATGCCAGAAGTTGCCATCTGCACAGAGCACTTTGTAATACCCGTTCTCAGCGCTGGGATTTGGTATACCGGTGAGTGTCTGGAGTACCGTCTGCAGTACTATTTTTCAGTGCATCTCGGTGTATTTGCCTCTGCTCATGCTGCTGCATCTGAGTGATTTTCGGGTTCTTGATTGGAATCAGGAGGAGAGCGACTATTACGATGCTGCGCATTGTGGGCATCTGACGGATCTTTAAAGATAGATTGCTATTTGCCATTTATCCTGGAGACACTGTCTTGTCACTAGCTAAATTCGAGAGATATATTCCGTCAGACAGGATGATCAAGGAAACATCTGGATCCCCCACTCTGAGCATATACAAAACCTCGTTAGGCACATGATTATTCTCGAGTATCTCGCATTATGTGGGTCTCCCATCACCTGTCTGCATTGTGCTTTTCGGTATCGAGGTATTTCAGCAGCGTATCGCTGGCAAGCAACCATGAGTGGCGAAACTGTGATGATTGATGTAAGCTGGCCGCCATATCAACCGTCTCATTCTGCTGATGATGTTTCGACTCCAGTATTTGATTGGGAGTTGGGGATTGTGTTTCTAACTCATATTCTCGTGAGTGTGTGCTTCCCACTCCCCGAGTACCTGATCATCTGGCAAGCTAGCCACCATGTTCTGGACACAATTCCCTTTTGTGAATCTTGGAAACGCAGATTGGTGTTTTCTTCCATCAGCATGTTGTCAATTTATGTCTTCATGCCCTTTTTCTTGATCCCATACTGGATATATTTGTACTCTTCACGCATTGCAAATGGGTTGTAGGGAATGCTTGGTAGGTCTGAATGAACCCAACCTTGAGCGTCCCGTGCTCATTGCTTACCAATGTAGTTGCTCAGCAGTGCGCCGGGGCTGGGGAATATGTACTTCTGGGGCAGAGGTGGCGGTGGTTGAGACTCCGAGTCTGTGATATTGTCAGGTTGTTGGATGTAGGGAAACGCATCAAAGTTTTTGAATGAATCTTTGTTAGCGTTGAATTCATGTCGCTGAGGGGGGTTCAACGTGTTGGGGCACACAGTGAATAATGAGATTGTCGTGTTGTGTAACTTGAACATCAGCAAAATGTAAATCGGTCCGGAAGCCACACGCAAACCTCCCAGACACTCCGGTAGACGTCACCGGTGCTCCCAAGTAATGTCAGATGCTCCCAGGCCCCCCTGGAGCGAGGCAAAGTGCTCTCAGACTCTGCAAGAGCAATCTGCACCTGCAGTTCTGGAGGTGCATTCAGGATCAATGATTCCACCAGTCCAGCATTGAACCAGTCCAGACCGGGCCCGTCCAAGTCCAGTCCCATCCAGTGCGAGTAATTTTTGGACCGGGATCGGACCAATCCCCACTTTTTCTGGACCTGGACTGAACTGGCCTGGACTGATTTGGACCAGTCCAGCACAGTGTCCAGGTTTAGGGTATTTTTTTACTGGATCGGTCTTTTAATGGGGGAAATATATCTCGATGGCGCCAAATATAC
>Ga0307515_10013873_pt1 | contig 15002 bp, 19 predicted proteins | sample 17_EM_MG_FD_194513 | JGI IMG/M metagenome (GOLD analysis project Ga0307515, IMG submission 194513) | Populus trichocarpa ectomycorrhiza microbial communities from riparian zone in the Pacific Northwest, United States - 17_EM | ecosystem: Host-associated > Plants > Roots > Unclassified | place... | reverse complement strand
CTCGTGGGAACAAAACAATCCCCGAGAATTGCTACGTCTTCATTTGTGCAAAGCCAAAGGAGAAATGGTCAAGAATCTAGAGCACTGGACTTCTTTCGCCAGCTGAATAGCTTTAACCCCCCCCCCCACCCCCCAGACGGGATATGATTCATACCGGGTCACCAGATTGCGTATGTTTTCCCTTATCCCAAGCCATGCCATTGCCGTACTCGTGGTCTTTCTAGTCGATTGCTTTCTGTTTGTGACTCGTAGGGGCAGTGCAATTGGAGGTGGACTCTCAATTAATTGCTTCTCTCCTCTTGGATAAAAAGGAGATCTGGGAAGTTTAATCAAATATATCACCAGACTTGTCCATAGGGATTGAGTTGTGCATATCGTTCATGCGTATAGAGAAGCAAATAACTGTGCAGATGGAATAACGAATTTAGGTGTAAGCTTGAATCATGAGGTTAGTTATTTCAAAGAGCCACAAGGCTTTATAAAGGAGAGGTCAAGGAAGGATATTTGTAGTTTAGGGGAATTTAGATGCCGTGGGTAGGTTTTCTGCCCCTCTTTTAACTTGAGGTTTTATATATATATATATATATATATATATATATAAACTAGAGATATTCTCAAAATAATTTATAGATATATTAACAGATATATTAAGAATGCACTCCTGTGCCAGTTTAATGTATTTGCATGCGTAAATTACCATAAAACAATGTTCAAACTCGATAAATAAACAAAACTCGAGAAAAGGAAACATCCTATCCCTTGGAATTATCATTTCAACATTTAAATTTAACTCATAGCATCTCCACTCTTCAAATAAAAAAAATATTAGATAATTTTTTATGAAAAATATATTTTTAACTTGAATTATTATTATTATCATACATTATTTATAAAAAAATAACCTCTAAATTATTACTCAAAGTAAAAGACCATCATTCATTTGTCATTCATGACAATCCATGCCGAACCTCCTCTACATAGATACATCTCGTTTTCAGTTTTTCTGTCAAAATTAATTGAATTAATGAAAAAGAAGGAGTAAGAACCCATCAGCGGGTCTCGGAAAAAATCCATCATCAAGGCCCAAAAGCAAAACTTACGAAGCCCGATCTCCTTACCATAGCATATCGGCTCTAGGACCTTACTGGTTCCTCCACCTAATAAACTAAATAAAAAAAGAGCAAAAAAACAAAACAAAACGAGGAGGAAATGGAATGCGTGGTGGTGGGTTAATAAAAATTTCCAAGCCCCCCTAAAACCCACATCGCAACAGAAAAATTGAAGCAAATAGCGATAATGGCAGAGGAAGCGATTTTAGGTTACTTACAGAACCACGAAGGAATCTCCGATTCCGGCCAGTTCGCTACTGATCATGGACTCGACCACAGCGACGTCGTTAATGTCATCAAAAGCCTCCATGGCTTCCGCTACGTCGATGCTCAGGTTCCTAAAATTATTAAAAAAAAAAAAAAAATCATGCCCTAACTGTAGACTAGAGAAAGTGAAGATTAATGTGATTTTGAAGGATTTAGATATGACTATAATAAAGAGGATCAGTGTGGTTATGAATGTTAATAGTGATGGATTAGTTGATTAATCAGGGATTCGATGATGTTGTGTAGGATATTAAGAGAGAGACAGATGTGCTTACCGAAGAGGGTGAAAAATATGCTGAACAAGGATCACCTGAAGTTCAGCTTTTCTTGGCTGTACCAGCGGAGGGTAGCATATTGAAAGAAGAATTGCAGGTTGTCGTAATTGATTGCTCCTACATTTTTTTTTTCTGTCTATGCCTTTTGTTTTTCAGTGTTATATTTGAATTTTGGCTGCTGGATTTTCTTAATGCAGAAACTGGTGGATCCTGCAGTTTTCAAAATAGGATGTTCTCAGGCTGCAAAGAATAAATGGGTTCAAATGGGAAATCAAATATCTAGGAAGGTAACGGGAATTTTTTTTTCTTAACATGAAATTCGTCTTAATGGTCCTTGTGATTAGTCCGATAATGTTTTTTTTGGGTATTATTAAGCATTGTGTTTTTATTAAGGAAAATATTTTGCTGGTAAAAGTAAAATTAAGCTTAGACGAATAAATAACTAAGAATATCTTCCCTTGCTCTCAAGTCAAAACACGCTATCTTATTTCAAATCTCAACATGATACCTCTTCATTCTTTCAGAATTCCATGTCTACACCCAAATATCCCAAATATCATGAACTGGGTTTTATCTTTTCAAAAGAAGAAACCTAGTACCCACCTTGTGACTTTTGTTCAGTCTTGCATATTGTTCTGGTGTAATTATAGTTCTTTTTCATCTATGTCATAGGTTCAACATGTGGAAGACAGAATAAAGGATCTTCTTTTACAGATACGAGATGGACAGGTGCATTATTGTATTTAATGTTTTTTTTTCATATGCTTTTTGAGGGCATCAAATTAAACAGTAGGTGAGATTGGCATTGTTTTCTTGGGCATGGTTTCTGGTTAAGAAGAGGTCCTCTCTTAAGGGTTGCGGGGAGGGCCTTATTTCATCCCTGTATGGACAGTTTATGTCCGCTCTTTCATGTTTAATTTTTAAGCTGCTCGTTATTCATGTTTACTAAATCCAATTTGCATGATTTTATCTCGATTGTGTCCCTTGATTTACTTATGTTATTTGTTGTGATTAGGAAATTGACACAGGTGATAAGAAGTCTCTCAAAGCTAGAAAGCTTATTGCTGTGCAGTAATGATCCTTTTCTTTCGCTTTTTGTGTTGTCTATTATGGTTCTCATATTGTCTGTAGTACAAGGTTGGTTTCATTAGTGGTATTGGTATTCACAACTTGTGACTTGTGCTCTAGAACCTGGAAGGGCTACTCGGTGAGAAAAGGTCCTGATTATGCTCCAATAAGAAGGAGAACTGCAACTGATTTGACTCGTGAATATCTACAGGGGTATGCTCTTATATGCAGATACCGTGTTCATTTTCAATCTGAATTGTTAGCTGCTATTTGAATAATTTTCTCATCAAGCTAAAGCATGCCTGTGTTTGGTGGAGCTTTTTTTACACCAATAGTTGTTCTCAACTATGAAGCATGGGGCATGTTAATGAACAATTTGGGGTCAATGATGAAGGCAGAATGGAAAGGTGCAGATAGACTGCTATGATTGCAAGCACATGATAAAAATGCATGCCATTTAGAGAAAGCACTTATGCTATGGGGTATGCATGGGAACATCGTAATGATTAAGCATGCTTTAACTAATTTCCAGACCTCTTAAGTGCGTTAATGAAATTTTTCTGGATGCCACCTAGATCTTTTCATTTCTTTCTGCAGCATGCAACTTCATACAATTTCTTTATATAATTGACGCGAACAAAAAAAGAGAGAGAATAAGACCTATGCATTTTATTTAAATTCTAGAGTGCAGGGGTACTTAGTAATTTCTACGTTTGCTGGAAAATCTGGAAATCGTCCCGGACTAGGCTTTATTTCTGTTTAGTATTTTATTTTACTGGTCGTTCTTAGGTTTTCTTATTCTAAATAGAAATTGTGATTTTGGAGCACTGAGGTTTAGGAATCCATGTCCTTATTGGATTTGGACTGCTAAAACTCTGTAGTCTTTCAATATTTTAATTGAAGTTTAGGAATAAAATTCCAGCAATTTGCTTTTTATAGCATGATTCAATCTCCCTTAGGTGTGACTCCTAAGAACCCTAGGTGTGAATCTTAGGTTTTTCTATCCTCAAGGTGTAAATCCTAGAAACCCTATTAGTGTGACTTTAGTAGTTTCTACAATTCTTAGTAGAAATCCTCATCAATAAATACCAAACAGACATAAACAGCCTCTAAAGTCAGACCCAGAACAGCCTCCCGAAGTTATCCTGCATCAATAATGTAAACAATTACATGTACTTGGGTGTATTGGGCATAGTAATGATAACATATTGGGGCAGTGTTGAGTTGACTGTTCACCTGGTTTTGCATATTCATTGCATTTAATTGCTCCATTTACTTTATATTGTTGACAAATTTATCTAATGTTTAGGGGTGATTGGAGGAATATAGAGTTCAAAGAGTATAACTTCAGTGCCAAAGGTCCACCACCTGAAGGTGGCCATCTTCACCCACTCAACAAGGCAAGAATAACATTATTCTTTTTTAACCTATTTTCTCTTTTTTTATATATTTTAAATGAATCTTATACTCTTAATTTCCATACAAGTTATAGGGGCAGCCAATTGTAGAATGGGCCAAAAAGTCTCTTAATACAATCATTTTCATTGTGCTGAAATTTGACCTATAATTTTCAAACAACCATCTTATACTCTTAATTGCTATACAGTATAAAAGGGCAGCCAATTGTAGAATGGGTTGCTATTTTTAGACACCAAAAAGCTCTTAGCACAATCACATTCAGTGTTCTGAAATGCTGAAATTTGACCTTTAATTTTCAAACAACTATTTGGATTGTCACCGCATTGACAAATGTCATCATTTCACCGAAAAAGATTGTGTAAAGAGGCTTATTGGTGTGAATTGCAACACGGTGTTCTCAAGGATTTCTTTTAGAGAGTAATTTGATTGGTGAATTGATACTGACAACAGTTTGTCCTGTAAATAAAGGCCGGGCTGAGTTTCTAGACTGATTGAGACTGCCATTTTCATCATCTTGTCATTTTAAGTTGAAACATTACCATCATAAACAGCATTTCTTGCTCATAAGTTTATTTTTACCAGGCTAGAAGTTTGGGTGGGTGTGCTTTGGTTTCAGCATTGTTCATAAGTCTAATGCTGAAATATTCTCATAACTGGGTTAAACCTTCTCATGTTTCAGATCTAAAGTTTTATATCTGAGTCAACTGTTGACACGTGGGTTCACATCTGTTAATTTTTTACTGTCAAATAAAGGGTTTTATTGGATGCTGTTTGTTGCTCATACTGATCCAGGCAATCAGATTTTCAAAAGGCATTGGGACTGAATTTCAGTTGAAGGAATAATGTATCAATCATATGTATACATTCATTGAACTGGAAAAATATGTGATGGTTCTATTATTGTTGGAATTTAGCTTTCTTGGTGGTATTTCAGTTTCATTTAGAACTGATTGATGCTATAGAGTTTATTTTTCCCTAAACACATGATAAAAGTTTTGCTACATTGTTGCAAATTCTCACCCAAGCATTGCCTTTTGTTTTCTTTCTATTTTAGGTGAAAGAGCGACTGAAGGACATTTTTCGTCTAATGAAGTAAGACCTGCTCTGTCTTCTGATTTTACTGTCAGTGATCTTTTTTTAGTTTGACATTTGTGTATTGGTCTTCTATTTGGCTGCAGCTTTGAGGAAATGCCTACAAATAGATATGTAGAGAGCAGGTAGCTGTTTCTGCTCATTCTTTATAAACAGCATGATTCCATTTTATCAATTGTTGATTCTTTAGCACTCGAAGCTTTACCTCATCAAAATAAATCTAACTATGCAGTTCACAAAATGATAACTTGTCTTCTTACACATGTTTGAACATATTTTTTATTATTTTTTCATTTTCTGGGTTTATTGCTAAATTTTCTTATTCATGATTCTCATATTATTCCATACCAAAGAAAGTTGATTCTGTAATGATGTAGTTAGGGGAAAATGGTTTCATTTAGAAGAAGGTAATTTAGCTGAAAAATGAGATGGTGAGTTCATAACTTGTTTGTTCTTCTTCTATGGGTCTTTTAAGCTAAAAAAATATGGTTTCCTGAATTTTCTCTTGTATTTTTCTTTCATGCAATACAGTAATTATTATTATAGTGATATTTTTTTAACATTCCGATGCATTACCATTTCAACCTGCAGCTTCTGGAATTTTGATGCACTGTTCCAGCCACAACAACATCCTGCCCGTGATTCGCATGATACCTTCTTTCTTAAAGGTATGTTTGACTTGATTTCTTATTTGTTACTCGGTTATAATTGGTAAGATTCTGATATCCATGGCATATAAATCTGTAGCTCCTGAAACAACAAAGCAACTGCCTGAAGATTATGTTGAGCTGGTGAAACGTGTGCATGAGTCTGGTGGCTATGGGTCAAGGGGGTACAATGTTATCTTTTAACCTTTTTTTCACTGTCACATGAGTCTTATTCTCACAACTATGAAATACCTGTACTCCGCTGTCAGATATGGATATGATTGGAAAAGAGAAGAAGCAAACAAAAACCTTTTGCGAACTCATACGACTGCAATTTCTTCTCGGATGCTTTATGCGGTAGCACAGGTATTAATGCATTCTAAGTTTCTCATTATGTATCCATCTTCTTGACTTTGTGGAATGGTTTTCAAAATATTATTTTGTGCTCATGCATGTGTTATTATGGTCTGCTTTCTTTCTTTTATGCTCTGATCTAGTTTACCTCTCTACATTGATTTATGCAAACACAATTCTCGAGGGAGCCAAACTGGTGTCATAAAAAATATTTGACACTGATTTTATGAAGGCAAACACAGAAGTTTCAATCTCGGTGTCTTGCCTCTTGTATTTCTTTACCACTTCTTTTCTCTTAAGATCGAATATAGCAGCTTACAAAAATGAGTGTGCCATGATCTACATCTAAGATAAACATGCTATCGATCTGAAGTATTCTCAACTAATATGTTCTGGGTTTATTATAATATTGGGATATTTTGTTATGTGAAATTAGCCATCTTTTTAACTTAAATGTAGTCCGTATTTTGTTACTTATTAAGTTTTTCTTGATAGCTTGCAAAACAGCAATCGTTTACCCCCAAAAGGTACTTCTCCATAGATCGAGTTTTCAGAAATGAAGCAGTAGATCGAACTCATCTAGCAGAATTCCACCAGATAGAAGGTACGTTGTGCCAATTCACTATACAACGGAGCCTTTTTTCTTGCTGTTCTTTAGCATTTTTTATGCCTGCTCATATCATACTTGTCTGTTATGAAGTGCTAAAACAATACTAATTTGGATTTTGGTGTTGATACATTGATCCCATTTTTGGACAAGTGCATGGTTTGTGATTCGGATGGTGTACTGCTGGTCATGTTACAAATGTTGAGCTATAGAATATTGTCAAGTGTGGACACTGACGACTTGGATGCTGACTTTCAACTGCTTGATTAATGTCATGTTATTGGGATTTTTGTCAATCACTTAACAGTTTAAAAAATCCTGCCTTTGGTTTCAGGTCTGGTGTGTGATCGAGGGCTTACTCTAGGTCACTTGATTGGAGTGTTGCAGGACTTCTTTTCACGTTTAGGTAATTAAATGAAGTGTCGTTAAGGAATTTTCTTTAACACTCTTCTTTCCTTCAAATATGCATAAAAAGAATTAAAGTTTGGTTGTCCCGTGTAAAATTTTATTGGTTACCTAGCGTGATGCCAAGTGACTTGGGATCGAAATCCTGCTCATACTAGGAAGGAAGCAGTTGGAGGTTTGATGGGATCCCAATGAATCATCACCATATATATAAGTGGATAGATAGATTGATCTTGGTATGAGTGCCCAGTACTTGGATGCTATGTGTTTGCATTGTTAATTTGAAAGAACAAGGCTGTTTATACTACTCATAGTATACAATTGATGCTGGAGGAGAATGGTTATCACCATCAGAAAAAATTCTAAATGCACATTTTGTTCTCAGGCATGGACAAGCTGAAATTCAAGCCTGCATATAATCCATATACTGAGCCTAGCATGGAGATTTTCAGGTACAAAATCATGAATTCCTGTTATGCATGTACTGCTTGTAAAGTAATTGGAAATTTGATGTATCCTATATATTTCAGTTATCACGAAGGCCTTGGGAAATGGGTGGAGATTGGTAATTCTGGCATGTTTAGACCTGAAATGTTGCGTCCTATGGGATTCTCAGAAGATGTTAATGTTATTGCATGGGGCCTTTCGCTTGAAAGGTGAGAATTTTTATCCTCGCTTTTGAGAAATAAAAGAATAAACTTCCTGTTCATTCTCATCTTTGAGAAATAATAGATATCATGAATCACTTAAATATATTCATATTAATCTTCCAATGGTTTGAACAGACCAACCATGATATTATACGGGATCGATAATATCAGGGAGCTTTTTGGACACAAGGTACTGCCTTATGCCCCTGCTATTTAAAACATCATGCTATCATATAACAATTTGACGTCCAAGCATTCATTATTGTTGCCTTGCAGGTGGATCTTGCCCTCGTCAAGAGAAACCCTCTCTGCCTTATTGGGATTCAGTAGATTATGAAATGCTTCTGTCTTTCCTGTGTTGTATCTTAAGTTTTTCACTGACGACGGCTGAGGCTGTATTCATTTGGCATCGCCAATTACGGGCTAGTCTTCAATTGTTTTGTACTCTTTATCAGAAATAGCAGCAATAAATTCTGCGTTTTGAACCTATCCCGCTGTGCTAGCGTGGTAGTAAACTTTCCCAGATTGGTCTCTCTTTTATAAGCTTGTTTTCCCATCGATAACGAGCCCAGCCATTTCAAATAGCTTGTCTCTCTTTTATTGGGCGTGGAATTCAAATAGACAGTCATTCATGGGGTAAGATCTTTGAAGGGTTGCGGCAGAGATTGGATGATGGATCAGAGGTTTAAGCACCTTATCGTCCATTACAAGAGTGCCGTGTGATCATCCAAAACGACCGTTTGTTAAATGGGGAGGTTCTAAATGATAGCCAAAACAAGTGATACTGTATTTCGGTTCTAAATGGAAGCCAACTTGGTTCTTCTGAGATTCGCACCTGTACTATTTGTAATCATACCACAAGGAGCATTTTTAATAGCCAGTTTGTTTCGTGTTGTTGTTTTTTATTTTTTTAAAATTTATTTTAGATATCAATATATCAAAATAATTTAAAAATATTAAAAAATATTAATTTGAAGAAAAAAAATTTAGTTTTTTTATTAAATATTTTTAAAACATAAAAACAAATGAAAAGAAACTCAGCAGACACAGGCAACCCATTTAACTCATTTAATAATGGATAAATATGAATATAATTAGTAAATCTTAACGAATTTTATACACAGATGAAATACATAATCCAAAAATTGAATAATATTACAACTCCTGTCTTTTTTTTGAGGTAGCTGCATCCAATAATAGACCTCGTGTAACATTAGAAAAGAAAGTGAAGTTTTCTCGCATGCTCATTTTAGTCCCTAATATATTTTTAAAATTTATTTAGTTCCTATATTTTATCTTCTTATTACAAATAAGTAATTAGTTGAAAGTTTTTGGTTTTCATACTTTTATGTAAATACATTCACTCCCTCAATGAAAAACGTTTTTACAATCAAATCCCTGTGTCCCATTCATTTAACTGGATACAGGTAAACTTGGTCAAACATTTATTATGGATAGGATACGGATTAAATGGGGATGAGTACCATTTTAAAAAATAAATAGGTCATAAATGATAATAGGAAAAGCATTACTCCTAGCCCTACCCATTTAGACGTCCCTAGCTGAAACAACTTTTTAAGCTTCGTGTTGAAATTATGAACAATTTTGGTGATTCAATTTATTTGGAACTGTTGTAGATTGTGGGACTTTCCAAAGGATTTCACAGAAACACAGCGCTGAGACACACATGTATATACACATCAGGGTACAAATGGGGTATGCATGCAATGAGCAACTGAAGTTAATTTAAGTCTTCAGAATCCCCACTTCCAAGAGAATTGAAATTAAACCGTGTTTTTGGAGAACTGGAAACGATAATCTCAGTTTCAGGAAACTGAACATCTGTCTCCTCTTCTGAAGAGTCGGCATCAGATGCTTGAGAATTATCACCCATCAAACCAGATTCAAATTTTCGACGCCTTTCCACAGCAGCCTCAACCTTCTTCTGAAATTCTTCGTCTGTGGAAGCTAGCATGTACCGCAGTTTAAAATTAATTCGATTCTCTACCAGAACCTTGTGCCTTGGAATTATTCGGTCATCGAGAGAATAGCTGAAGAACCTGAAGATTGCATAACTAGCCATCAGCACCAAAGGCGCACAGGAAGAGGAATGAAATAAAGGACCAGCAAATTTTTATTCAGCGAAAAAGTTTTCTAGATAATCCATCCAGTTACTCATACGTAAAGGGCACTGCAGCAATAACTTGGACTAGTCTTTGTAGAGTTGAGAGCCTCTACTGAGTAGTTGATCTTGACTTACAACATGCCTCTAAATGAAACTAGTTAGTTTTGGTAGAGGTATTTACCTTGGAAACTCAATGAGATCCTGCAAAGGCCGCACCATAGTTCGCCTCAAGTACTTGTACTTCGGACGGAGGAGATCTATATTGTACCGCAGTAGCATGGGAAAATCAGCAATCATCTCACCCAACTGTCGATGGCGTATGCCAAGTGAGAGGAGGTATTTCAGATTGATCTCAAGCTTATTCACTATGCTGCATCCCAAGAGCTCAGGTCCCAAAGCTATAGCCTTCGCGATATTTCTCTCACTAACTCCGGCTTTTGTCATCAAGAATATGACCTGCATGTTACTCCAACTTTCAGTAAAATAAAGTCCAGCTTTACTTGCATTGAAAAGTGAGATGATAACTAGACAAAAAGAAATGGAGATACATTTGTACAATGAAAAACAGACCATCTCTTTAAGGGGAAAAGGGTGGGGTTCTTAAATAATGATATACTTCACGCAGGATATGATAAGAAATAGAACAAACCACTGGCCGGATTTTCTTGTAAAGGCTGTATGTTAACAACGGAGGAAACTTTACAAGCATGTTGCCGATAGCATCATCTCTAATGCCTATATCCTGAAAAAATCGTACCTTCACAATGAACAGCAAATCATGTCAATTCATTAGAAACAGCAGCAGCAAGACTAGCATAATTTCATTAACATCTCACTTCATGTTCAAAAGTTTATCTTTCAGGCAATCCAGAAACAATTACTACACATTAGCACGAGGAGAAAAATGAGATTAGCAGGATGAAATCCGAATCAAAGGAACTCAACTGGAATAAATGAGCATGAAAGAATGGGTAGTTGTATACCTTAGGCACTATCGTTTGCTCCAAATCAACACAGAAAACCATTGGTTTAATGACAAGCATTCTCTTCATACCATCACGTGAAATTCCAAGGTAGTATAAATACTTAACAAGAGGCTTCCATCTTTCTTCAATGGAACAACCCATCAACTGTGGCTTAAATGCTAGTAATCTCCCAACATCTTCATTGCTGAGGCCAAACTCCTTCAGATAATTAACCTGAATGAACAACATCATCCACTATATCATAATATTTATTGCTAGAAGGATTTTTCAAAAAATACATCATTGAGGCAGTGCTTGTTGCATCTCAATAGTTAACTCATTGGCAATCAAGTTGAGCTGTTTCAAGAAGCGAGATCCTAAAATCCTGCAATATTATAAATTGCATAATAATTCAGTTACCTTTTGGTTCATCTCTTCCAAGGTAAAGTATCCAAGTACCCTGGGATAATCAAAGACCATTGTGCCGAAATCCTTCTCATTCATGCCCATATCCAAGAAGAACCCCACTCGAGTTTTCACTTCTTCCATGCTACAACACAACAATTGAGGACATCGACTCATTACATAACCCATCCAATCCATTCTCACTCCATTGCTCTCTAAATACCAAACAATTTCATCCAATTCTTCAATAGATCGTTCCAAAATATTTTCTCCTGCCTTTGTGAGCACCGAACCAAGAAATTCCCCCTTCACATGAATTGATTTCAACCACTCAGTAACACGTCTAATGGAATCAACATTTCCTCTTGACATGTAAATAAGCTTAGCAATCCTAGGATATGACACTGCATTGTGTTTCAACCACCTATATAATTCAGCAATCACAATTAACACATTTAAAACCACATTGAACAAAGACCACAAATTTATAAAAATGAACTAGGAAAATTATCCAAGCACAAAGTGAGATGCAACCTACTGAAATCCACGATAATGAAGTGAAAAGAATTTAATAAAAAAGTAAACTTTCTCATAAACCGACAGATAAAAACCAAGTAATTCACAAAAACAACTAATCAAACACATAGTAACCAACTCTAAACTCAATAAAACCAATGCTTCACAACCATTGAAATCTCAATATACCTTATCAGTGGTACGACATTCAACTCCTCAATAACCCTTCTAGCTCTGTCATTAAAACTCAAAAACTCAAATTCATCCATTCTCTTCATTGCAGCAGCCTTAATCATGACAAAATCAACAAAATCATCCAATCTATTAACCAAATTCGTCGAATACGTAATCCCAAACTTCCCTTTCTTCCTCATTGCTTGTTTGAAAATCTCAGCTGTCACCTTCCTACGTATCTCAATAGCTTTCACCACCATTTCTTCGTCAAAATCATCATCGTTTTCACTGTTATATTCATCTTCACTTTGGTTTCTGAATAGGGTTTGCAAGGGAGAGTCTAAAGATTCTGCTTTTGTTTGAAAAACTGAACCTGGGAATCGTGGGATTCTTTTTTTAGTTACGAGAGTTAGTTCTTGAAGTTTAACTCTCTCTTCTGGTGTAATTACATCCTGTGAAGTTTCAATCTTGTTTTGGGTCTGATTTGGTGATTTTAGGTGATGGATGAGGAGAGAGGTGGATTTGGAGTTATGGGTCCTGAGGATCGGTTTGTCATTGGTCGTTATCGTTGTGGTGGTGACATGGTTTTGAGGGGTTTGGTCGGGGTGGTGGTGGTGGTGGGAAGAGGAGAGCTGGAGAATGGTGGTAGAATTGCGGTTTCTGTGGTGGTAGAAGTGGAGGGGATGGTGATGATGTGGACAAGAGAGCATGTTTTCGGGTGTTGAATTGGAGTGTGTAATGGATAGGGTGGCAAAAATATAATGAAAATTTGGCTAGTTTTTTCTCAAGTATTAATAAAGCGAAATATCTAACACAAACGGTCCCTTGGTTTAGTGGTCAGGGCATTGAATCCAGCAACCCGAATTCAGATCTCGGCAGGACCTTTTTTTGAACTTTGTCTTCCGAGTTTTCTAAGGTGGCGCCTTGAGACTGTATTAACAGTAATGGTGATTAGTAGCCTGAACATAGAAACAGAAAAAAAAAAAAAAAAAAAAAGAAGCTGAGTGGCTGTGGTTTTTGGATGCTTCGTTTGTTTGTTCTAACATCCAGGCATTAGTCGACTTCTTTTACACAACCAAACTAAAGAGGCTGGACCAATCTCAATATGAGACACAGAACAATAGGGTTTAAGGTATTTACCTTGCCTGTCTTTTCTTTTTGAAAACGGGAAGGTTTTGAATGATGAAACTCTTAGCAATTACAATTTACATTGCACAAAAAAAGACCATGAACAAAATATCAATTACAGATAAAAATGGGTCCTCTGACTCTTCTCAATCTTCTCTATCCAATAATCATTATGTAAGCCTTGCTTGCTTCCTGTGGAAGTAGATACGCACCTTTAACACCCAAAATATACCAAAATGGGCTTGAGACCGCAATCAACTCCATGAACCATGGACAGTGCACTGGGGGCAGCAACAAACAGGCATTCAAATAGGAAGCCTGCTGTATTATTGACAAAGAATTAAGAAAAATAAACATCTCTGTTAATTTTAATCCTGTTTCTCTACATCCTGCTCATCATATGGTTCAGGGAAAATCTCTCTAGAATGCCGTCTATGTGATGAGGAATGGTCGCCACCACCATTTTGGCCACTACCCTGAGAGTTCGAAGTTCCTGACTGTTTAAAACTACTTCCTCCTGGCCTGGCACTGGAGGCTGCTGGAATGACTGCTACATCAGATGAGCTGTGACGCCAACTCCCAAATAGAGAACCATTCCAAGATCTAGAAGATGTTGTTCTAAGCCTTGCAGAACCAGAATTTTCTTCCCTCACTACCTTCAAAGGATTTTCCAAAGCCTTGAGGATGTATCTCATAAGAGGGCGCCTTGAAGGCTTTGGATTGAGGCAAGACCTCGCAACAATGGCCATTGCCCAAACTTCCTCCAACAGATCCTCATCAATGATCAGGGATGGATCCACAATTTTTATTACAAGTTCCTTGTCGTAGATACTAATGAAGGGTAGAATCTGTTCTGAAAATTCCTTCAGCTGAGCATCACTAGATGCACTGATGCCCAGCTTTCCTGTAACTAACTCGAGTAATACCTTCCCAAAGCAATAAACATCATAGGCACACGTGGTTGTCAATGAACCTGTCCATATTCAAGAAAAAATAGAGTTCAGAAACTACACCAGAAATATTAATCAACTTTAAATTATATAATATTATGGAGAGTCAGAATCAAGAAACGATATCTCAATCCTCCTTGCAAAGATTATGTATCGAAAAAAATTGACAGTGAGTCAGTACATTACGATTCTGAAACTATATCATGATTTATCTAGGGCCAAATAGCATCAACCAGTTCAGGAGCAATGCTATATGAACAGCAATTCTGCATGAGCAAATTGGGTAAACTATGATATGGCAGGTTATTTTATCCCCTGTTCCAAGGCAAGGCAGCACCTTGTTAACCAGAGTTAACAATGAACTACATCAACAACTGAAATACTATTTTACAGTGATAAAAACCACCCATCTCATAATTCAGCATGGTTAAAAAGGTTCTGGATGGAAGATTTATATTGTCTTAAGAATGGATTTAATATTTCATGTTATCGACGCCTCAACCTAAAGTTTTTAGTAACCATATGTACTATAACAGCATAACAAGATATTTAATTTTGGTGTGTATGACAAACCCTAGAGCATATAATTTCTTCTAGCTAGATAACATAATGAAGCCAGGTAACATAATCAAATTTTGGTGATGTTTTCCAACTAAATCTTTACATACCAGAAGTACCTTGCTCCAATGACCTGCACATGATAAAGAAACACTGAAATCACTAGCTTGATATGCAAAAACAAGCATGCAATATAATCCCTCATTACAGCTTATTGAGGCAACAATTAGGCATTACCAGGTATAGTCCAACCACAAATAACAAAAAATTAACAAAAGAAGATTATAT
>Ga0307515_10013872_pt1 | contig 15002 bp, 19 predicted proteins | sample 17_EM_MG_FD_194513 | JGI IMG/M metagenome (GOLD analysis project Ga0307515, IMG submission 194513) | Populus trichocarpa ectomycorrhiza microbial communities from riparian zone in the Pacific Northwest, United States - 17_EM | ecosystem: Host-associated > Plants > Roots > Unclassified | place... | reverse complement strand
TCTACCTGAAGAACAACCACTCAACCAGACTAGACTCCGCAGGTCCGAGTATTGACGAAATCTCTCCCTACTACGGCTATGTTCCCACCCTAGCCGTAACTGTAATTTTCACCGTCCTCTTTACTATATCCACCAGTACGTGTGGCTCTCCTAGAGTCTGTTCTTTCTAGCTTAACTTTCTTTTGCAGTTATCCACCTTGGACAAGCTATTCACTACAAGCTTCGGTACCTGCTGTATACCGCCGTCGCTGCTGGACTGTTTGAGATCACTGGATGGGCATCTCGCCTGTACTCCCATTATCACCCCGACAAGCTCTCAGCGTACCTCGTCCAGTCAGTTTCCCTCCACTTTCCGGGAGCTCACCGCCTCACACATCGTTTCGTAGAACCATCACCACCATCAATGGCCCGACCCCCTTGATTGCCGCTTATTTCGTTATCCTGGCAGAGATCATCAGACGACTCGGGCCACGCTACAGTCGTTTGAGCCCAAGGCTCTGTGAGTTTCCCTCGAAGCTGTTTGAGAAGGATGAGAGAGCTAGAGTCTAAACTCGATCACAGATGCCATCGTGTTCGTCACCGCTGATCTCATAGCTCTGAGCGTCCAGGGCGTCGGCGGTGCCCTCGCAGCCATCGCGGCCGGGAACCATACGGACCCTGACAAAGGTGGAAGGATCATGTTGGGCGGTATCGTCTTCCAGATGGCCGCCATCACGATCTATATGGCATTGGCGATCGAATTCCTCTGTCGGTTCTCGTACGACAAACCCTTCGAGGGCCGTGACGACGATCCCACATCTGGCCACTTCACGTTGGACCGCAACATGAAGCTGATGTTGGTGGGATCCGCCCTCAGTTCTCTTCTGATATACGTCAGGTGCGTCTGCAAACCCCCAACCTGTGCGGGTCCCCCCCATGCCGTACCCTCTGATTCCTCCAATCCAGATCGGTGTACAGAACCATCGAGCTCGTCGACGGCTGGGATGGCAGGATCATCAGTAACGAACTGTACTTCAACGTCATGGATGGCGCCATGATCGTCGCTGCGATGTACTGCCTCAACTTCTTCAATCCCGGACGCTTGCTTGGACCTGGTGTTCCTGCGACGGAAATGTCGAGTTTCGAATCGATGACGGATTCTCGCGAGAAGACAAAGTTTCATGCGGAAACTTATAATGTATAAATGAATTTTGGCGTTGTGTATATATAAACAGTCCGGGTCGATGGAGGTAGCGAATCCTCCTCCCCCCCGCGCGCGCTCGCGACGGACTTGCATATTTAACTACGTGTTTGACTCCAGGCCTTAGTTCGGTCTATCCCTTATCCTCCCACTTCTGGGAGTTTGTTATTCGGGAATAAAAGGAACGAAACTCCAAGTTACCCCACTCCTCGCTTGATTGATAACACCCTTGCCACTTCAAAACTCGATCACCTGCGCGTACTTATCCGAGCGCGTCGCGATGCACGTCCGACTCGCCCAAACCTTTCCCACAGCGGGGAGGGGCACGTTTAGTCGGTCTCACCGTCGTACAGGGTACCCTGATGGCCTTCGGATCCTGACTTCAAGCCCTTATTCATCAGCTCGGCTCACTCTCGCCACTGCGTACCTCCCCGCCTCGCTAGTCGTGAGTCCAACCCCCTCGGAAAGCCGGTCCTTCCAGTCGGTGATGGTGATGAGACTCCGGTTCCCAGTACTCTTGTCCGAGACGGAGACATTCAAGACACAGTTGGCGTCGATGTCGAAGGTAACCTCGATCTGGGGGACACCACGTGGAGCAGCGGGGATGCCAGAGAGCTCGAGTTTTCCGAGGAGTTTGTTGTCCCTGGTGCGGGCACGGTTACCCTCGTACACCTGGATGAGCGCACTGGGCTGGCTGTCAGTGCAAGTGGTGAAAATTTCGGACTTTAATGTGGGAACGGTAGTGTTTCGCTTGATGAGGCAAGTCATCGTACCGCCGTAAGTCTCGATGCCGAGTGAGTGAGGAGCAGCATCGAGCAAGAGCAAGTGAATCTTCTCTGAAGTGTCACCGGAGATAATGGCGGCTAGGACGGCGGCACCACGAGCGACGGCCTCATCAGGATCGATGCTGCGAATGGGCTCCTTTCCGTTGAAGAAGGTGGAGACGAGCCTAAAGATATACGGGATGCGGGTGGAACCACCGACCAAGACGATCTCGTGGATATCAGCCTTGCATTTTCTGGAATCGCGGAGGACCTTCTCGATAGGGTCGAGGGTGCGTTGGAAGAGGTCGTGACATAACTCTTCGAAATGACCACGAGTAATGGAAGAGCAGGAGTCGATGCCCTCGAAGAGGCAGTTGATTTCGATGAGAGTGGAGGTGGTGAAGGAGAGGGTTCGCTTGGCGCGCTCACAGGCGGTGCGGAGACGACGGAGAGCACGGGGGTCGGAGGAGAGATCCTTCTTGTTCTTTCGCTTGAACTCCGCAGCAAAGTGGTCGACGAGCCTGTTGTCGAAGTCTTCACCACCCAAGTTGGCGTCACCGGCGGTGGCCTTGACCTCGATAATATTATCCTCGATGGTAAAGAGGGTGACATTGAGAGCCCCCCCGCCGAGGTCCAAGATGATGACGTTGCGCTCAACACTTGTTATCCTGTCGAGAACATAGGCGATTGCGGCAGCAGCGGTCTCATTGACGACACGGAGGATGTTCAAACCGCAGAGAGCACCAGCCTCCTTGGTGGCCTGACGTTCGGAGTCATTGAAGTGAGCGGGAACGGTAATGACGGCGTTGGCGATGACGCCACCAAGGTGAGACTCAGCGGTCTCTCTCATCTTGGCCAGGATCATGCAGGTGATTTCTTCGGGTGACTAGAAACAAAGTTACAATCGTGATGCAAACTCAGGGTGGGGCTGAGAGTTGGTGAAACGAACAAATTCCCTATCCTCGCCGCGGTACTGGACCTTGATGTATGGTCTGCCACCCTTGTCGATTACATTGAAGGGGAAACGCTCGAGAGCGAATTGAGCTTGGGAATCGGAGAACCCACGGCCAATGAGACGCTTAACGTTGAAGACACTGGAAAGGCGATCAGGTTGAGTGTATGTTCAGTTGATCAACCCGATGACAGCGGTAAAGAACTCACGTGTTACGCGGGTTCATCTTTGCCCGATATCTTGCAGCGTCGCCGACGAGACGTTCTGTGTCTGAGAACGAAACATAGGATGGGGTTAACCTGTTACCGTGATCGTTGGCGATGATCTCTACATGATCATCTTTCCAGACACCGACACACCTGCGTGGGACGAGATGAGTATGCGCGATAGCGTGATAGCGTCAGCCAGTAGCGGACCCCAAGCAGACGACCTACGAATAAGTGGCGCCCAGATCGATGCCAATGGCCCTGCAGGGCATTTTTCGGAGCGGGCCTTTGTAGGTTGGGGTGTATTTCAAGTGTTCCGCTACACTGTATCCTCCTGAAAATCGATATTCGAGGGCTTTTAACAACGTTGTTGATAACAGGATCTTGAGCATCTTGATTGTCCGCTTATGGCGGTCCGGCCCACCGTGACGGCATTCAGCCACGGGGTCTCCATTTTACGCCCCAACCAGTAGCCAAACAACCCTCCACGGGTTCACATACTTCGTCCAACTCTGGTCGAAATCTCTCTTTGATTTGGCTCCAAAGTCCTTAGGGGATACTGCATATGATTATGAAAATCCGGACAGAGAACGAAGTTGCATTTCCCTCACACCATCAGGTTGGATAAGAGTGTCACGGTCCGAGGCACCTTGGTGAGAGCGGACGCATTGGAACTTCCCGGCTCAAACGGCTGGAATGACTGAGATATGTCCGCAGGAGCGAAGAACTGAGGGAAAACACACCAGTTACTGCCGTATGGGTGTTCCGCGACAGCAGAGCACCGCAACACACCCCTCCGAACAGCCAAGGGCAATCTCTTCTCCATCTGTTGGTGGACGTTATCCAACAGATAGTTCACTCCCACAGGCGTTGCGACGAGGATTTCCACGACAGTCACCGATTGGAGTTGGCGAGCGAGCCTTTCATCCACGGGATGATGTTCAGATATGATAGATGACTGGCGACCACTTCCATCGTTAACTTGCGTACTGTGGAAGATACAGCGCTTAATGCGACAGGGATCCATTCGAGCGTGAAGAGAGATTGTTGGACTGGAAGCCTGGGGGCAAAGAGACCATGGAATGTGAGGGTCTCGAGGTTTGTGAACTGGGATATGAACTCTGTGATGGCTGACAGGTGGAGTCAGAGTTGTGTAACATACGGGGCTAATTACTCAAAACTTACGGGCATCAGACGCGACTTTATTCCAACTGCTCGTCGGATCGGGAATAATTGGGATACCGAATCTGAGTGTTCTCGCCGTTGGGGCGTGTGCCTCCGCCAATCGTCCGGGAGCTCGAAAAAACTTGGGAAACCGCACGTCAAGGGATGTCAAAGCAGGAGATGATAAGAGAAGAACCAACGGATGTCGGAACACAATGCGGTTTGCATCGAGGTAATGTGGGAAATTTCTGACTCGCGGTGGAAGGGGCGCGAGCCCCATTTATCAGACTTATATGCCCCAAGGTTAAGGATTTGAGCCTAGGAAATTCCAGGACGAAATCCGCAAACTGAATGTCCTCTGCGAAAGTCAAGGGAGGTGACCCGATGTACCACTGGATCCAAGCGCGACAGGAGTTGTTGCGAGAACCGACGGAGGCTCGTGCCACTGGCCTGTATCGTGATACCGAGCGCTGGAGGAGTGTGCTGTATGGGATGGGAAGCCATGGTCTGGGATACGGCCGCAATCGTCAGGTTTGGAATTCGAGATGCCCGCGCCAATCATCTTGATCAACGTCAATACCTCCGGGCCTGATTCCAAAAGGCACTCGGGTCTGTTGGCTGCTCCGGACTCTAGGTTGGTGCGAAGGGTGCGAAAGAGGAGCGGCCTGGTAATAACAGCCAAAGCGGAGCAGCAAAGGGGACAGGCAAACAAATCGGGCTTGCTGTCCCGTAGGAAGCCGACGATGTGGAATGAGTTCGGGTGGAATCCTGATTGACATGTCCAGCAACTGGGCTCGGGATGTGGGGTGTTGATGGGGGTTCGCGTTCAAGAGGGATCGGCCATATCGGATGCTGGACCCCGGACCCGTCGGCATCCCGTGCCGGAATAGATCATTCGACGAGCGACGTGGGTACCAAACGTAAATCCCACCAGCGTCCACGTCCGCTCTCCGTCACAAACAGAACGGTCACCTTCCCTCTCTCTCCAAATATCTCGTCCCCGTGTACTCCGCCCATTCGGCCAATCAGCCTCACACCTCGCAAACCATTTGCTCATTGATACCTCTCAGTCCCTACGTTCATTCGGCTTCTTCATGACATGCACGAAAATGTTCCCAACTAGGTAACCCAAAGCTTAACGTAAGGGGAGCTGAGTGTGCCGCTCGAATGAACCGAGCCTGATGAGGAAAAACTTCCATATAGCAGAGCGGGGATCGGTAGCCTACTCGACGAGGGGCGGCATCAGTAAAACTGACCCCGTCGGGTAGCGCTACCTGAGCTTCACCAAGGCGTCTGGCGTCGGTTAGGCCTCGACTTTGCACTTCTTTGATTTAAGTTCGTTAACCGGTCGGGCAGCTCCACGTAGGAGGGTGGGCCGTTGTGCTGACGTGTTTCACGAAGCTACCCTACTCGGTTGGGATGTTGGACCTATTGCTGAACGCGTTACAAAACCAGCACCCGAGTTCTCGGGGTACAATTGAATTGTGCAGGTATGTTTGAACACAGACACCTGTCAATCAGCAGCTAATTCCCTTCGTTCGCTGACAGCAAGATCAATCTTGACCCGTGTCCATACATGCTGTGAGGGAGCGCCCAGAAGACTCCGTACTTTAAAAACCTGCGCCACCCCCGTCATTGTCTCTTCTCTTTTCTCTCCAGACATGTCTGAAGAGAAAGAGCCGGAGAAGATCGACCAGACGAGTCCTATTCAAGTGACAGAAGAAATTCGGGATGCGATCGACGAGAAGAAACTCCTAAGGAAACTAGACCTGAATCTCCTTCCCGTGGTGACTTTTCTTTTTTTTCTATCCTTCATGGATAGAAACAATGGTATTCCTTCCCCCTCCCTTTCCTTCAATTGCCTCCCTCTCATTGTCTTTCAGTTGGAAACGCTCGCATCGAGGGTCTCGCTGCAGACACACACATGAGTGCGCGTTCTCCCCGATGCTCGCAGTTATGCTAGCACGACCCTTACATGACCATTGAAAACAAGCCGGAGACCAGTTCCTTTCCACATTGACCATTTACTTTGTTGGTTATGCCTTGTTCGAGATCCCATGTAACATTGTCCTCAAACTCACGACTCCACGGTTCTGGCTCCCAACTCTCACCCTCGCGTGGGGCATCATTTGCACCCTGATGGGCCTCACTCAAAGCTTCTCCGGGTTGCTCGTCGCCCGCTTCTTTCTGGCCGCGACAGAATCTGGGCTCTTCCCTGGAGTCGTGTTCTACCTGAGCATGTGGTACAAGCGGAACGAACGGCTTTATCGCATCTCTTTCTTTTTCTCCGCTGCAACCCTCGCTGGTGCATTTAGCGGGTTGTTCGTGAGTTATTTTCGCACTTCGTCCTTGCTGGAATGTTCACGGGGCTTCAGGCGTTTGCTCTTGCCAAAATGAGGGGAATTGGGGGTTTGGGAGGTTGGAGGTGGATCTTCATCATCGTGAGTTTTTCCCTGACTCTCAACACAGGGACTAACGTTTTGCTCTAGGAGGGTCTACTGACTGTCGTCGTGTCCATCGCTGCGTACTTCTTCGTCCATAACTACCCTGCAACTGCCAAGTTCCTCACTCCCGAGGAGAGGAAACACGTTCTCGCACGACTCGAGAATGACAGCGACGCTACTCGAGACGAAAAGTTCACTTGGGCTGGGGTCCGCCAGGCACTCAAGGACCCAAAGATCTACCTCTACGGGCTTTGCTTCCACACCCTGACCTTGCCGGGAAACACACTCAATCTTTTCCTCCCCACCATCATTAACGACTTGGGTTACAGCACTGCACAAGCACAACTGCTCTCGATTCCTCCCTACCTCTTTGGCTTCATCACAACCATGGCCACTGCCGTTTTAGCAGAGAGGTCGAAGCGAAGGGCACCGTTCATCATCGGTGGTTCCGCTTTGGGTATCGTCGGGTACATCATGCTCCTCACCAGCCGCTGGTCAGGAATGTCGTATGCGGGGATGATCGCAGCTTCCGCGGGCATCTTTCCTGCCCGCGCGATCGTCTTGAGCTGGCCTGCAAACAATGTTTCGGGTCAGACGAAGAGAGCGACAGCAACCGCGATGCAACTCACTATTGGAAATCTTGGGGCGGTTCTCGGGACACAGTTATATCGTCCCAAATGGAGTCCGAGGTACTTCGTTGGACACGGGACGGTACGAAACTTCACAGTCCATTTTGTCCATCTGAACGACACTCAACTCTGATTACGTTAGGCTTTGGGCTACCTCGTTGGGAACATCTTCTTTGTCAGTATCTTATGGTATGTGATGAAGAAGGAGAATGAACGTAGGGATCGAGGGGAACGAGATGATAAACTGAACAGTACGAACGAGGGTGTATTTTTAGGTGATGATGACCCCTGTTGGAGGTTCCAGACGTAGGGAGAACATAGATAGGTTTTGCGAGATGTGACATGTGAAGAACGGACGGGCAACTATGTAGGAACGCGTTCATTGGTAAAGAAATATCTTCTTCGGGCGAGGGACCATGCAGTCCGGCGTGGGCCATCAGGGAATACTGTACTCGTACGACCACTCCGGTAACGGAGTGCCCAGATCACTTCCAAAGTACAAGAGGTACCGATAAGTGACGGGAAGTGCACTTCCGGAAGCCAAGCGGCCACTTCACGGAAGTGAAATGGCCACAAGCGCCCAGATTTGGCAGGGCAAACCGGTGAGAAAAAGCGGGCGCTCATAAGTGACCAGGAGTTTTCCCGACGGTGGCGGCTGCTGAAGCGCTGAGCGCTGAGTCGCACTCAGGACCCGTCAGGCATGTTATTCTAACATGTAGCCCGGATGACGGTTGCGAAAAAGAAGGACTTATCTTCTGGCTCGCGCTTGACCCCGGCGGTGAGAACGAACAAACGACGCTGACGCTACTACACAGACCTACCTCATAGACGGAAGGGCCTCCTCAGTTAACCAATCTCACGCTCGCACACCAAGATTCCCTGTGTACGTGAAATAATCGCTTCCTTTCAATGTATATCCCAGACATCCTCCCTGCTACCTGGCTCCGATCTCGCTCGCTGTTTCACCGATGCCCATCCCCATTTATGACCAACTCCGTTCTACCCATGAAACGAGCGTCATCTTCCGAGCCTCTCTGCTTGAATGCCCGGAACTCGGAGGGGGGAGGGGTGTGCCACCGGTGCACAATGATCGAAGTGCAGAACTGAATGGACAGCAGCGGGCTAGTCACGTGCGACTCTGGTGATTCTCCCACTCCGTCGTCGCGGTTCCAGGACAAATATTTCGGTAGGCCACCCTATCGCCTCCCACACCGAGACTCCCAGTATGGCATCAGCCGGAGCTCCTTCTATCGATGCCTATACGACGAGATTCGAGACTCAGAAAACGTCGAATCCGGCCGACCCCGCCGCGACAAGTGAATACAATACGAGCACCTTGTGATCTCAATTCAAGACTGAGAGCGTGGGCGAGCAAATAGATGAGGCGGGAGGAAAAGAGTGGCACCGCGACGGGGGAGGAGAATTTGGTGCCACGGCGCTCCCACATGGTTTCTCACTTCCGGTAATATCATTTAAATCGGGTTGAAAAAGAAAAACGCGCCAAGGCGCAGTTTCGAAAGGTATCACGCATCAAGGGCTGAACAGGATTGTAACAGTCCTGCACGAGTGGCGACCAGTGACCGGCGATGCACCATGTGGGGCTGTTAAGCCGGACCAGGTAGTGCTGAAATGCTCTAACAAAGGTAATGCATCGCAAAGTCCACATCACGAAGGAATTGATTAACCAAGGCCGGCCACAGGATCAGGATGGCTCGAAGTCTGGTCGGAAGGCCCTAATTGTACTTTCACGGCGGTATGGTTATGTTGGAGGAGAGGCATTATTATACCTGTGTTTGACGGGATCTGCACACATGCTGCACACCATAATATAGTAGTAGCGAGGATACATGGGCGTTAATCACAAACGCCTAATGCTAAATGGGCCTCGTACCCCCTGTACCAGAAACGGTCAAGCAGAGCCCGACGCGTCTGGCTCCCATTATATAGGTTGCCTGAGATGTAACCGTGAGAAAGAAGTGTGGGGCATCCTGCGAATATCCGCGACCTCGAAACCTCTCTAAGCCTAACTCGACTGTTTCCTGACGGGCGACTCGAGAAATTTTATCAAGTTTCCCCCGTGCTTGGGATCCTCGCCAGGTCGGCCATATCGAATGCTATCCGGGTGCCATCCAGGAACCCACCTGTGCCAGAATATATGATTCGACGAGCGACGTCAATTTCGTCACGAACAGAAAGGTCACCTTCCCTCTCTCTAAATATCTCACCTCCATGTAGGGCCCGCCCGTTCAGTTAACCAGCTCCACACCTCGCAAACCATTTGCTCCCCGGCACCCTCCCTATTTCTCCTCAATCCCTGCGCTCATTCGCCTTCTTCGTGACCTACAATGTTCCCGACTAGGTAGCCCAAAACTTTAGTGTAGGGGGAACTGAGTGTGCCGCTCGAATGGAAACCACAATCAAATCACGAAAGGCGACAGACGATGTTGCCCTGGATGGTTACGCTCCTACCGTTCGTTGTCTCCAATCTCGACGTTGATGTCCTCCTTGCGGACACCAGGCAACTCAGCTTGGATGATGTGCGAACTGCCCCCCTCTGCGACGTCAACGGCAGGGCGTAATCCACTCCGGGTCAGCTGTTTCTCTTCGTACACTGTGTACGGGGATCCATTGCGCACCAACGAACTAAAGAGTACTCTCTCCCCTGCGGCGGCCGCACTCTCGTGGACACGCGAAGACCCGGGATCAACACAGTAAGCCGACAACATGGGACCTTCCAGGGTCACATCGTCTCGTAGGACGCCCATTGTGTACTTCCCCCGTTGAGAATGACCGAGGTCCCTCGATAGTAACGGTCGTAGAAATAGTTGTGACATTCAGTAGTTAGTGAAGGTGGCAGGTTGCGTTCCAGGAACGCCCTCCCAATCCACCGCGGCGTATCAGAGGGGAGATTCTTCAGAGTACCGCTGAACGTTCTGCAATTGAGTCCAGTTCGTTGTCTCGTGTCGCGGTTCGCACTGGTTCGTCCGTTCGGTACGGCCGTTGGTCCCACGGTGTCGCTGGAATCGGTCAAATGACATTTAACACGCTAACTGACATAAAACCACACAAACGCATGTCTGCGCCCCGAGGTCGGAAAGGGGGCCCGCAAAAACATTCCCCCTGTTGGACATGTATTAGGCATCACGATTTGGAAGATTCCGGCGTCGGCGTTGGCGGTTAAAAATTCATCAATCTTTGATGCATGAATGTACATACTAAAAACCAAGAAAACGCGTGGGGAAATAAATACTTTACAGCGCTCATTCCCAGGCCAGAGGGGCGTCTGGCAGTGAAGGGTTCATGACCCAGATCTCCGGCTGGAAGGATCCCTTTGAGACAGATACGAGGCGGACCAAAACCATATTGTCAATGTGCATGAGACCTTGACCGATCGTCCACCGGTTTTCAACCGATCCATCCAGAGTAAATTTCTATGTTATGCCGGTGAGCGACCCTAAAGTCGAACCAGTCGCGATGCAAACGTACAGCCATATAGCAAAGGTACCGGTCGAGCTTCCTCGCAACTTCATAGGCAAGCTTGCGACGTGTTATCGGTAGACGCTTCCTAGTCCAGTCCAACGTATTAATCTTCCCCCTTGTGGTCAATAGGTGAGAATACAACAGGTAGAGCAACTATACCTGGTATGAACAACCGTTGGCTGGGTATCCAGGAAACTGGGGGTGTACGGAGTCGGCTGTGACATCCTTATGGCAAACTGGCGATGAACCCACCAGAAATCGGCACGAAATTGCTCCTGAGGCATCTTGTAGTACTGGGTCATCCCGGCCGTCGAGGCCCTCGAATTTCTTGCGGAGCGCATCTCCCAAATTTATTCCCTGGCGACCGCCCACGCTGAAGGAAACAGGTTCCAACCGTTTGAAACTCCATTGTTTGCGTCCGTGATCGTAATCCCTCTGCGGTACTTTGATCCAGTTAAGTGGGAAGGTTCCGGAAAAGGGTAACGGCCGATCCGGCTGTGTTTCTTCAAAATATTTTCGAGAATCGAGATTGTGTGAAACTCACCGGTGGTCTGATGGGAATTTCGACGGGTGAATGTATGCCGGTAGCCCACGCCCTCACTCCAGTCCCTTCATCGTAACAAGCATCGCGGTTTCTCACATCGTTGTCAAGCAGTATTGCGGTAGTTCGGGGCTGAAGACTTGAGGATCCTGGAACACCTGGGAGAGGGGGAGGGCCATTCTGTCTCGCCGCTTGCACGGGCGTGTTTAGTGACGTTCTGGAGGAGAAAGTGGGGTATAATTCGCCAGTGGGCAAAGGAGAGGGCGGGGACAATTCTAAGACCCCCCGAAAGAGAGATGGGTCCTCGAAAGCGACCGAGTTGAAGTACTGGGGCAAATCCCAATCCTACACACGGATCGTTTATCCTGAGGACAAAGAGCGACTACAATATACCCGAGATACTCACAACATACCAATCAGGGGTGGAGAATTCGGGGAAGTCACTCAAATCCATGGTGCCCGATATTTAGGTGATACCGGAGTGCCGTTGGCGGGGTTGTCGTGGACTTAGAGTAGTGGATGATTGAGCAGGAAGGTTTGGGTGAGTTGCAGACTTTAGCACTTCGAAAACTTTCACATTTGGGCATTTATATAATCCCCTATGCGCCATAGGATCACCTCCGCCATAGGATCACCTCCAAAACTTCGACTTGGTCTGAGGAACGAAGACGCTCGGGCGAGCGGTTCGTGAATCGGGGTGTCTGGGGTCACATACGGAATTCCAGAAGGGGGTAGCTCGTATGAGAATCCAGAAAAGCGGGTGACACAATTGAGCAACATCTGGGAAGCGATAAAACATGCGAGTATAATGTGGCACGTGGAGGGACAACGAAAGGTGCGCTGCCGATAGCGCCGAAGGTTAACTTCGGACGGTCCATGGACATCGGGACAGACCGATGAGCCTGCCGGCCACCGGGGAGCCCGGAACTCTGCCTCCGCCCGCCGGAGATCCGGAGTTGCCAGGATTCCTTGGTTGAGCACGGAGCCGGAACATTGTCCGACTGTCAGAATACCCTTATCATGTCTGGAATCCCTGTTACAGCGGTTGGGGTGGCTAGATAGACGGTGGGTTGTTGGCAATAACTGCGGGAGACGATCGGAGGAAGGAATCGGAGGGAAGAACCATAGAGAGTGAGAAGAGAGGGGGGCGAACGGGGTGCTGGAGCGGTAGACAGAATGGTGACAGATAGAGGGGGAAAACAGAGAGTGAAATCCGCCTCTCAGCTATATGGGGGACAGCAAACCCCGGGGGGGGGGGGAGGGGAGGGTGACATCCAGAGAGCTGGGCGAAGCCTTATAAAAGTTTGGGGAGTGTTTGAAAACCTATGAATGGCCTGAGGGCGCTAGGCTAGGAATCACACGGCGCCGATCAATGGCCACGAGAACGGCTTTGAATGAATAGTGGGAGAATTCGAGATAGGAAACACGTTCCCGAATTGATGGAATATTGAATTCAACGTTGAATGAGATCTGAGACCGCAGTGCCACCTTCCTCGCGCATTGATTTCCTTGTTGGCGAAGTTCACCAGACCCGGCAGGGTGAAGATTCCGCAAAACCATAGTCGCGCCACGCACATCATCTGCTTCCCATCCACGTACCGGGAAGCGTGTGCGGAGCAGTGGACAGGCACGGAGCACACTTTGGGAAGGTTGGGTCCGGTGGCAGAAGGCAAGACGCCCGCGCGATCACTAGTCGCTACTGTAGTACAGTAGTAGCGATGACAATGGACAACGGGACGGACCGATCAGCCCGATCAGCCTCCCATTGGTGCATAATCGATTGATTCCCCCATGGCAGAAAATAACGGTCTGAGGCAGGCTCCTACCCAACCGTCGGTGAACGGACAGGCTGAATCTGATCGGCGTGAGGCAGGGGATGCAGTTAGTGCTTGAGAAATTTTCCTTTTTGGGCGTGAGTCGTTGGCCATGTCCGTTCACGGACGGCTGGCTTCAAACATGTGTAAACAAAACCGATTAGGGAGGTTACGGTTGGGAGAAATGAAAATCGGCCCCTGCTCACGTGATGTTTTTTATTTTCTGGTTTGATCGGATCAATAGCTTCACCAGAGATCCGTTGCATCCGGATTCTGCACTTACAGAGGACTCGATTGAAGGCTTGCCACTACCGGCTCGGTATTGATGTAAATGGTAGGACCAGAAACAGACCATGTTCCACACGCTCTCTTTTGAGCCTCCCAGGCCACATTGCCGAAACGTCCTCAGGGAAGTTGAAGACATTCTCGATGCACGAGGCTTAACGTTTGGGAACCTCATCACAAGTGCCCTTGGGGAAACAACCTCCTCGTTGGGTTCTGCAGTGGTGACGGAACTTCCCAGTATACTCGAAGCGCTTCGCCCTCACTTTAATGAGGACGAAAAAGCGAGGGTATTGCTGGGGGAGTTTTTTGTTTCCGTAGTCTCGCCCGAGCTCTTGCGGTTCGAAAAGGGTGATGACGAGGTGGAGGAGTTAGACGGCGCGACGAATCGCTCGAGTGGGAGGGACCATGAACTGTTTCTCGTAATGAAACAGCCAAGCTCCAGTTGGCGTGTGCGCCTGAGCCACAGTCCAAGGATCCCATGAACTAGTTTCCGCCAGAGCATCCTGGAATGTTCCACCGCAATTTCCAGAAAGTAACCGTTGTTGCATCGCGAGTACGCACCGAGGAAGCCGGACCCAGAACCAGGACTGGAGATCTGGGCGGCTATGTCGACAGATGACTTGCGTAGCAGGGGGTGTCACAGGCCCATGACGGTACTGCCGGATCCGTTTCCGCATCGCTTTGTGCGTGGGATCTGAGAGTTCTAGACGACGTGAACCAAAGAGAGATCCGAGTTGAATGAGTTTCGCAGGGTGATCAACGAGGGAGCTCAGGGCAATATCTTCCGAATAGGTTGCTGAATAGGTTGCACTGGTAAAAGTTCTCTGATCCAAGGAGAGGTCCAGCATCTCATCGGTGAAGTGATACTGGTATTTCAAGGTGTCTTGGATGATTGGGACACTGCCTAGTGAAATCAAAGTCGGTGATCCAGCCCCAGGGAAGGTAGGTGTAAGTCACAGGTTTCCGTTCCTTTCCAAGTGCACGACATTCGGGAAGGGTCGAAAAATCTAACAAAGCCTCTTGCACCGTCGCTGTGTTACTTTTATTTGCCGCGTTTTCCGAGATTTGGCGTAGATACGCCGTGTAGTTTGCATCCAGGGCGTGTCGGAGAACAGTAAGGTTGCGGTATGAAATCGCCCTGCGACCAAAGCGAATGGGAGGTATGAGCAACGCCTGGTTGAGCAGGCGGGCAAGTACGAGAGCGTTTTCAAGAGCGATCCGCTGGTTGTGGAACCCGCTGTGGAGGAGATAACACAAAAGCTTTTCATTAGGTTGAACTCTAGGGTTTGGTCGATACGTTTGAGAGGCGAAGTTGCGAGGGGCCTGAATAAATGTGTATTAGACATGGGTTTGCTACTCAGTGTATCATCTTGATCATCCGTCGGATCCGCGACGGAGCGGACATGCACCGAGAGTGGAAAATAGTTTATACGGGACTACCCGAAACCCTAATCTAATTTCAAGGGGAGAAAACTCGAGCGCACCGCCCTAATCGGGCGGTGGCTGGTTTGTTTACAAATGTTTGAAGCCAGCCGCTCATGGC
>Ga0307515_10013871_pt1 | contig 15003 bp, 14 predicted proteins | sample 17_EM_MG_FD_194513 | JGI IMG/M metagenome (GOLD analysis project Ga0307515, IMG submission 194513) | Populus trichocarpa ectomycorrhiza microbial communities from riparian zone in the Pacific Northwest, United States - 17_EM | ecosystem: Host-associated > Plants > Roots > Unclassified | place... | reverse complement strand
GAGCCGGTTCTCCATCAGCAGGGCGATGTGAGCGCCGGCCGCCAGACCGAGCCCGCGCAGCAGCTGCGCCGCCTGGTTGGACCGCTCGTCGAGCTCGCGATACGTGATCGCCTGGCCGGAGCCCGCCATCCGGTAGGCGATCTTGTCGGGATTGGCTCGTGCGTGATGCGAGGGATGCGACATGCGCTGTCAGCGATTGTACGGCGCCTCGTTGATCCAGTGGAAGCCCCGGGTCTTGAGCAGCATGCTCGACGTATCGACGTGCTCGAGCAGGACCGAGAGGTCCGCCGTGCCGACCCGGCCGTCGAACTGGAGGTGGCCGTCGTCGATCCGCACGTACCGGAGCACGACCACGCCCAGCCCCGGACCGGGCTGCCTGGCGTCGTTCTGCTCCTTGTCGAACGTCAGCGTCAGGGTCCGCGCGGCCTCGTCGATCGCGACGTTGTACAGGTCGCCGACCGCGGCCTCGGACGTGAGGCGCCAGCGCAGCCACAGCTTGTCACCCTCGGTCTGGAACCGGACGCGGGACCAGCGGTTGATCTCGGTCGTGCTCGCCGGCACCTCGCGGCCGTCGCGGTGGAACGACGTGACCATCCAGTACCCGTCGTACCAGGCCCTGGGCTCGTCGGCGTTGGACATCCGGTACCAGTGCACGATCGACACGAGGTGGAGGGTCACGACCGTCGCGATCGCGCCGTACTTGACCACGCGCCGGGTCACGCGCATCCACCGCCTCGGCAGCACCAGGTCGCGCGCCACCGGCTGGGCGACGCGATCGAGCACGATCACGTTGGCCAGCCGCCGGAGGTCCGGCAGCAGCAAGAGGATGCACATCGCCAGGTAGTGCGACGAGCACAGCTTGACCGGCACGTCGTAACAGAAGTTCAGCAGCACGACATTGGTCATCACGCCGGCGAGCACCAGCGCGCCCAGCATCGTGGTTCGCCGGAACAGCAAGAGGCCGGCGCCGAGCGTCTCGAGCGCGCCGGAGAACACCACGTAGGCCGGCGACGCGCCCATGAACGTCCACAGTAGCCCCATCGGCGACGCGTCGCCGAACCGCTGGACCAGACGGCCGGGGTGCGGCGCCGGGAACTGCCCGACGAACAGCTTGCTGAGGCCATAGCCCAGCACGCTGAACGCGAGGGTGTAGCGGACGGCGATGCGCAGGCCCTCGCGCAGCTGCGCATCGCGCGCGTGCCGTCGATCCAGCAGCGGCCACACCACGGCGCTGACCAGCGCGAGGCACGCGACGCACAGGATCAGCACCCAGTCGGAGGTCTTGTCGCCGCTGCCGTTGTCGACGCCGCGGAACTCGTAGCCGATCCCCAGGATCGTCTTGCCGACCCACACCGCGAACGCGCCGAACGCGCGCGACACCGACGACATGAGCCGGTTGTCGATCGAGTTCATGAAGATGATGAGGACGCAGTACAGCCCCCAGTAGACGAAGCCGAAGTGGAAGATCGCGCCGCGCAGCAGCGTCGGTCGGAGCGGCGGCGACGGATCCAGCGCGCGTTCGAAGGCGTTCGTCATGGCGGCGACACCGAGCATCCTAGCAGTAACCTCTGGCCGACCTGCGCCGGTTTTCCGCGCGCGCCGTCGCTGCCACACCCGTCGCACCTGTCGCGCGACCGTCGTGTTTCGTGGTGTTCCGGTGTGCCGTCCGCCCCGCTTGCTAGCGCGGCGGGGTCGGCGGCTGTGTCGCCGGCGGCGGCGCGTCGGGCGGCGGCGTGGTGGACTTCACCCGGGTGGTCGTCGAGCCGTGCAGTCCGATCGGCGGCGACCCCGGGGTCTGCTCGAGCAGGCGGAACTGCACGCGCCGGTTGCGCTGGCGGTGCGGCTCCGAGTCGTTGGGGAACAGCGGCACCGTGAGGCCGTAGCCCTGCGGGACGAGGCGCTGGCCGTCGATGCCGTGGTCGACCAGCCAGCGGTACACCGCCTTGGCGCGGTCGTTCGACAGCCGCATGTTGTACTCGGGCCCGCCCTCGGAGCTGGTGTGGCCCTGGATCTCGAGCTTCAAGACCTCGGCGTGCTTCTGCAGGATGTCGAGCACCTGGAGCAGGTAGACCTCGGCGCCGGGCAGCATGATATCGGTGTCGAACTTGAACTCGATCGGCGCGGGCAGGGTGACGACCTGCTCGAGCGTCAGCGGCTGGGTCGGATCGGGCGGGTTATCGACGATCTTGTCGCCGTCGGTCAGCACGTCCGGGCAGCCGTCGTCGTCCTGGAAGCCATTGACGGTCTCGGGCTGCGACGGGCACTTGTCGAGATTGTCGGGGATGCCGTCGCCGTCGGCGTCGTTGGGCCTCGGCACGAGCCCGGTCCGCGCCCGGTCCGGCTCGGGAGAGTAGCCGACGGTCAACAGCACGCGCACGGCCGGACTGCCGGGCGCCTCGGTCAAGCCCATGCCGACGCCGGCGCCGGCGCGAAACCCGCTGGGGAAGTGGTAGCGCGCGCCGAGGATCGCCAGGATCGGCGAGCCGAGCTCGTGGAACGCGTCGCGGCCGCTCGCGCGCGCGGTCACGTCGAGCTCGAGCGAGGTCATCAGGCGCTGGCCCACGACCGGCACGAACACGCCGGCGCGCCCGACCAGCTCGGTGCCCTGATCGCTGGAGATGTAGTCGAGCTCGGGGCGCAGCCGGACGCCGCCGTTGACGACCACGCGGTAGCGCGGCGCGTTGAAGCCCGCGGTCGCCAGCGCCTCGCCGCCGATCTTGCCGTCGCCGGTGAAGCTGTCCTTCGAGCCGACGGGGACGGTGAGGGTCGCCGCCAGGCCGACCTGCGGCCCGGGGTTCCTGCCGTAGAGCAGGACCGAGCCGCCCACGCGCGCGTCGCCGACCGCGCTCACGCCGGCGTTGCGCAGCATGATGCCGGCCGCGATGCCGGACTCGCTGGACTGCGCCAGCGCGAACGGCAGCGCGACATTGACCTCGAAGCGCTCGCGGAATCCCATCGCGAAGTCGAGATACGCCGATAGCCGCGTCCCGACCACGTCGACACCGTCGTTGGAGCTCAGCTTCGGCACCACGCGGAGCAGGGTATTGGTGTAGCCGAGCGTGCCAGTCATGCTCCACGACATGTCGCGCAACACGCTCGGATCCTGGACCACCAGGCCGTCGTCGACCGACGGCGCCATCTCGAACCGGTCGACGCGGAAGCCGTCGGTCTTGCGCGTCGCCTGGGCCTGCGCCGCGCCGGCCCAGGCCACGCCGAGCAGCACCACCACCGCGCCGGCGACCCGCCGTCGCCGCCGCGCGAGCGCGACGATCACCAGCGCCGCGATCAGCCCGGCGCCGCCGCCAGCGCCGCAGCCCGAGCCCTTGGCGAACGCGGCCAGGTGACAGGTGTCGTCGCAGAACGGATCGGGCTTGTCGGGCACGGCGGAGTTGTCGCATTGCTCGGTCTTCTGCACGATGCCGTCGCCGCAGGCGGGCGCCTGACAGACGTTGCTGCAATCATCGGTGTTGTCGGTGTTGCCGTCGTCGCAGGCCTCGGCGCCGGACACGACCCCGTCTCCGCACCTGGTCCAGATGATCCGGACATAAGGCACGTTGGGTGTGTTCAACGTGTTCTCCACGGTCCACGGATACTCGCCGGATTGCAGCACGAACGTCCCCACGAGGCGATTCGTGCCGCTGGGCTGCGCGTCCGCGGTGATCACCGGCAAGCACTCCGCATCGTGCCGGCTGGCCAGCGGCTCGGCCGGGTTGCTGACGCGGATGATCAGCACCCCGCCGGGGAACCGGAACGGTGCGTCGGCCGTGAACGCCAGCTCGTAGTCGCCCACGGTCCGGTTTCCCGGGCTGGCCGCCATCGCGGCGTGCGCGACGATCGTGAAGTCGCTTCCGGGGAGATCGTCGGGCTTGAACGGATTCAGCGGATCGGGCGCGTGGGCGAGCGCGATGTCGAGCTGCGGGCGGAAGCCCAGGTCCGCCGGGTCGCCGGCCCGCATCTGGATGTCGAACGCGATCTTGTCACCGACCGACAGGTCGAAGGCCTCGACGTTGCGATAGACGAACCCCATCGTCGGTCGCCACAGCTCGGTCTCCCCGCTGATCGTGCAGGTGAACGGGATATCGGTCGTCCCGGGGCGCGCGCCGTCGTCGATCGTGATCACCGCGGCCAGGGACCCGCGCGGCGCCAAGGCGGCGACCGTGATCGCCATCGCAAGCAGGAGGGCCGGCCTACCGAGGCGGAGATGCAATCGCATGGCGCTCCTTTAGCTCTCACCAGGAGCGCTGGGACGCTCGACAAGCGAATGAGTAAGACAAATCGTTCCGGACGTCGAGCACAGAGCAGCGCGTGCTGCGTGACCCATCCGTAAAAATAGTGTGTGCAGGCGGTGGGCTCAAGCGGGGATGCGTGAGGGCCAGGCGAGAACGCGTGAGCTCGGTTTACCTGCCCGACATGTAGGCGGCTCCCGACGAAGATTGCCATTTTGCAGCTACGACAGCGACAGCCGTGGCGCGCCTTGCCAGGGCTCGCGTTCGACCTCGAGCAGGTGCACCAGCCACTCCGAGATCAGGTGGATGGACGCCAGGTAGTCGCCGCCCTGGCTCTCGACCACGCGCCGCAGCTCGACGACGTGCGGATACGTCGCTCGCGCCACCGACAGGATGATGTCGGGCTCGCCGCTGCCGGTGGCGGGATCGCACTCCGAGACCGGCGATGACACGTAGTGGTTGCGGCAGGTGACCGGCCGGGCAGGGTACGCGCCGCAGCGGTCGTTCTCGAGCAGCGCGCACTTCGGCGCGTGGCGAAAGAACGCGTCGACGCGCGACACCCCCGCCGCGACCAGCGCCGGATAGTCGTTGCGGTACCACGCGAGCCAGCCGCGCAGCCGCGCGCGGATCGCGTCGAGCTCCTCGGCCGAGCGATTCGCGGAGAGCCAGGCGACCAGCGCCTCGCCCTCGGCGCGGGACACCGGGATCTCGAGGCTGCAGCAGTGCGAGCAGCCGGCGGTGCACGTCGGCGTGACCCCGGTCGCCGCGAGCTCCTCGAGCTTGCGGGCGCCGGCCTCGTCGCAGCCCTGGTAGACGCGCAGCGCCACGCGCCGCCGCTCGTCCGCCCGGGCGACCGCGCGCGCCTTGTCCTGCCGGCGTTGTTCGGCCTTGCCCACCACCTGTCGGTAGCACGGCCGGCCGCGCCGCGTCAGGGGCCCGTGGCGATCGTCGCCGACGTCTGGCGCTGCGCGCCGCTCGCGCCCACGATCAGCGATCCGCCGCCGACGTTGGGCATCACGAAGCTGGTCTCCGCGACGCCCAGATCGTCGGTCGCCAGCATCGGCGGGACGAAGGTCACGCTCGCCGAGGCCGAGAACGTGACGACCACGCCCTTCACGGGCTTGCCGGTGCCTGCCGGCCCCGTGGTCGCCTGCACCCGCGCGGTGATCACCGCGCCGACCAGCGCGGTGCTCGGGAGCGACACGAACGAAAGGCTCGCCACCGGCGGCGGGACGACGACCGGGAAGGTCGCCGCGTCGAGGGTGTCCAGCGGCGGCGCCCCCGCGATCGGCGAGGTCAGCACGGCCGCGATCGCCGGCCTGGTCGATCGTGTGGTCAGGCTCAGCGCCGCGTACGACTCGATCGCGAGCTCGGGCGGCGCGTGGGTCGCGATGTTCGCGTCCGCGATCGGACACGACCCGCGGATCAGCGCCGCGGTGCGGTCGGTGTCCGCCGTGCCGGTGAACGCCGCGCTCTCGAGGTGCAGCGCGACCGACCCGGCGCGCGCCGACGACACGACGCAGAACGCGAGCCCGACGCTGCTGGTCCCGGTGTCGGGTTGCGGGCGCGCGACGACCAGCGCGATCTCGGGCGTGTCGATCATCAGCTGCCGCGAGGCCTCGATGCCCGCGACCCGCGCGGCGACCGTCACCGCGCCGCCCTGCGGCCAGGTCAGCGAGCCGCTGCCCAGGAACACGTGGCGATCGGTGGCGCTGCGCACGAGGGTGGTCTCGCTCTCCCCGGAGATCTCGCCGGTGTCGGTCTTGATCGCGAGCTGGGCCGCCAGCGAGCGCAGGTTGGTGTCCACGTCGCCGGCGTCGGTCACCGCGGTGACCCGCACCATGAACGCGCCGCTGGCCTGGTACACGATCTTGTCGCCGCGCAGCTCGGTCGCCTCGGGCTCGATCGTGATCGCGAGCGAGCTCTCGGGCAGCTCGCAGCCGGCACCCAGCAGCGCCAGCGCGGCGGCGACGAGCGCCCTCACTTCGTACCGCCGAGCGCCGAGATCACGGCCGAGGCACCCGACACGACCGTTCCCAGATCGACCGCGAGCCCGATCTCGGCCTGGAACAGCACCGCGGTGTGGCTCGCGAACCCCGGCGTGTCGGCCATCATGTCGCCGGACTGGGCCAGCGTGACGCGATCGCCGATCGCATAGAACTCGGGTGCCGCGACGAACCGCGCGCTCGCGCCGACGGTGACGTACACGCCGCTGTTGGCGATCCCGCGCCCGATGCGCGCGCCGAATTGCCCGAGCGCGGCGCCGCCGGTGCCGATCGTCAGCGACGGCCCCAGCCCGACGAACCAGCGGTCGGTCACGTGGCGCGCGAGCAGGAGCGACGTGGTGATCGCGTTGCGCGGGTTCGCGCGCTGGCGCAGCTCGAAGACCTGCTCGGGGCCGCGCGCACCGAGGATCGGCACGAACGCCGGCTCGGACTGCGCGTCGAACCCGTAGACCGCGGCGCGGTCCGCCAGGTGCCAGCCCATGACGCCGACGCCGAACGACAGCTCGGTCAGCAGCGCCCAGCGCCCGCGCGGCGACGGCTCGAGCCGGACGCGGCCGCGGATGTTCTCGTCGCCGTCCGCCGGGCACACCGCCTTGTCGCAGATCGCGACCCGGCTGACGTGGTGCTTGTCGAGCGGCTTGAGCTCCTCGATCCGCGTCCCTCGCTCCGCCAGCGGCGTCGCGTCGGGCTGGCACGACGTCACGTCGCCCGCGGCCGCCACCATGGCGAACGAGGCGTCCGGGACGAGCCGGGTGATCGGTGGGACCGCCGTCTTGACCTGGCTCTCGGCGCTGTAGGCGACCTCGGTGCCGCGCTTCTGGACGATTCGCAGCGTCACGTTGCCGGGGACGTTGGTCACCGCGAGCCACAGCGGCTGCCCGGTCCGGACCAGGTCGAACTCGCCGGCATCGTCGAACCGCACCGGATAGACCTCACCGACCGCGTACGCGATCTCCTGGTGCACGAGGTACACCGCCGAGCGATTCGACCGACACCGCGCCTCCAGCTCGATGAACTCCAGCCCGCCGAGCGCGGCGAGGCTGTCGCGCCGGGGCCTGGAGCGGAACACCTGCGCGGCGTCGATCTCGCCGCGCCGCTCGTCCGCCATGTACACGTCGATGTGAAGGATCGATCCGCGCGGCGGTTCGACCGGCAGGGTGAAGTGGCCGGCCCGCGGATTGATCCAGCCGCACGCCACCCGGGTGGGGACCGTCTTCGTCGGCACCTCGATCCGCACCAGGATCGGCGACGCGAACCCGCGGAACGCGAGCTGCATGCCAGGATTTCCCGGAGCCACCTCGGGCGTCAGCTTGCCGTCGATGTCGATCACGTACGTTGGATCACCCACCGCCGCCGCCACGGCGAGCGGCCGCGTCGCGTCGCCGCAGACCAGGCTCGCGATGTCGTCCTCGGTGTCGGCCCGGGCGCTGCGTGGACTCGTCATCGCCACGGCAGCTACCAGCAAAGCCCACGATCGAAACGTCACGATGACCTCTGGCCCACGGCCGTCTATCGTCGTTGATCGGCCGCCCCGTGCCCGGGACCAGTGCAGCGAATTGCGCCACCAAGAGAAGCTGGGAGACGCCGCACTCAGTGGACGCGCGACAGGCCCCGGCGCAGACGCGTCTTCCGCACATCCGGCGCGGCCAGAAGATCCGGGCACACCACCGCCTTCAGGTCGGCGTTGCGGCGCGTGAGATCATGGAACGACCGCGGTCGGGCGCCGAGCGCGTGAAATGCCTCGGCCCAGGCGAGCACATCCTCTTCGGTCGTGGCCGCGAGCTTGTACTCGAAGATCATGGTGGCCTGCAGCGGTGCGTCCGGTACCTCGTGCGCCGATGACCGGCGCCAGGTCGCCTCGGCGCGGCCCCGGCTGATATCGTTGCCGGCGTGCGGGAGATCGCCATCGTCGAGCAGCTCGCCGGGGGCCGGCCGATCGTCGAACTGACGCACCCGCGCCAGCGCACCTCCGGCACCGTCGGGGTGCTGTGGCACGGCGAGGCGGTCGTCGCGCTCTGCGCTCATCGCTGCGGCCTGACCGGCCTCCCCGAGGCGATCGGAGAGCTGTCGGCGCTGGAGCGACTCGACGTCGGCGACAACCAGCTCACCGCGCTGCCCGCGCTGCCGGCTCGCCTGCGCGAGCTCTACGCCCACGACAACCAGCTCACCCGGCTGCCGGCGCTGCCCGCGCTCAGCGTCCTCGACGCCAACCGCAACCGCCTCGATCAGCTCGCCGCGATCACCGGCATCGCCTTCGTCTACCTCGCCGCGAACCGGCTGACCACGCCGCCCGCCACCTCCGGTGTCCGCTACCTCAACGTCGGCGACAACCCGCTCGGCCGCCTGGCGGTCGCCGACTCCGCGATCGAGGAGCTCCGCGCGGAGCAGGCGCAGCTGACCACGCTGGCGATCGACCAGCTCACCGGCCTGCGCGAGCTGTCGCTGCGCGGCAATCAGCTCGCAGCGCTACCCCCGTCGATCGGCTCACTGGCCCGGCTGCGCACGCTCGACCTGCGCGGCAACCAGCTCGACGAGTTGCCCGACGCCCTGCGCGACCTGCCGCTCACCAAGCTCGATCTGCGCTGGAACCCGCTGCGCGCAGCCCCCCGCTGGCTCGACGAGCTGTCCCGCCGCGGCTGCCTGATCTACGTGTGACCCGCGCATCGCGGAGCTGCAGCATCGATCTGGCCGCTTCGTCGAGGCTTCCTCGAGTCGTGTCCGCCGGGTGTCAGGTACACCACCGGCATGCTCCGCGCGGTATGCTCACCGGATGGAGAAGTTCGCCACGCCTGATGAGGTGCTCGCGCAGATTCGCCGCATGTCCTTCGAAGACCGTGAGTACGTCGACGCAGAGCTGATGCGGGACGCCTATGAGTCAGGTCGCCTCGCGGAACCCGTCGCGGTCATCGATGAGGTTGTTCGCCGTGCGGGTGACGCGCTCTCCCACCCGGACCGAGGGCTGTCTCGCGAAGAAGCCGTTGCGAGCGCCCGGCGAGCGGCGGAGGAGGCTCGTCGGCGAAGATCGTGAGGAGCTTCAAGATCGACCTGGTAGCGCAGCACGAGTTCGATGAGGCCGCCGCCTGGTACGAGCACCAGGAGATCGGGCTCGGCTTCGAGTTCATAGAAGAAGTCGATCGGGTTCTGGTTCGGATCGAGCGGCAGGAGAAGTTCGTGACAGCTCCGCTCGTCGCCCTGGATCGCGGCGTCGTTCGCAGAGAGTTCGTTCGGCGATTTCCGTATGTCGTGATCTTCGTCGAGACGAAGGCGATGCGCCGGGTGATCATGATCCGTCGGGGTAATGTCGATCCGGATCGCTGGAAATCGCGAATTTGACCCAGTACCTGCGTGAAGCTCGCCGTCGCAGCCCTGCCGCGATGGCCACCCTGGAGGTGTGATCGCGTCGAGAGCTCAGAGATGGCCACGAGGCGGTGGCGACGCGTGAAGCGCCTGGCGATACGCCTCGCTGATCCGCTCGACCTCTCCGCGATCGACCGGCACCTCGCCGGCACCGACCGCGCGCTGCAGATCGAACACGTTCCACGCCTTCGCGTCGCGCGGCATCACGGCGTAGCGCGGCACCATGTGGGTATGGAAGTGGGGATGGCTCTCGCCCATCGCTGCGGTGTAGATCCGGAGCGCGCCGGTCACCCGCTCGAGCACCCGCTCGAGGTGGCGCAGCGTCGGCCCGAACGCCGCTGCCTCGCGGTCGTCGAAGTGCGCCGGGCCAGCGACATGCCGCTTCGTGATCAGCAGCATCCAGCCGGGCACCCCGGCCGGCTCGGCATGCCGCACATGCCACAGCTCGTCCTCGTACAGCGGCACCGCCGGCGCTTCCCCGGCGAGTGACTGGCAGACACCGCACCCGGCTTCGAATGACGCGTGCTTCATCGCCATACCATACGCGAACCGCCGCCTCCAGATTCGCCGGGGCTACCTGGCGGCTTGCTCCTTCGCCCGAAGCGCATCCGGCTTGCCGTCGTGCGGGCCCTGCGGCCGCGCGGGAACGTCGTCCCACCACTGGCTCCATGGCAGATCCCGGCGCCGTTCAGGATGCAACGGATAGTAGATGAGATTGTCCGACCGGCTCGCTTCACCGCCGACCAGCAGCGTCGCGTCCCGCACGCCGTTGTTGAGGAACGCGTGGCAGATGCCAGTCCCCGAGGGGAACGCAGCGAGGTCGCCGGCCGTCATCGGGTGAAGCGCGCCATCGATCCAGGCGTCCACCTCTCCGTCGAGCACGTAGACGAACTCTTCCTCCTTCGACTCGGCGTGCGGCCACGAGATGCGGTGGCCCGGCGGAACGCGTTGGACATGGAGTCCGATCTTCAGGAGCCCGGCCGCGCGGCCGATCGCGCGCGACGGTCCCATCGGCTCGTCGCTGTTCGGGTAGCGGTGGGTCGTTTCCGGGACATCTGCGGTCGAGATGAGGAACGGCGGCCGGTTCGAGGAGGGCTGCATGGCGCGAGGCTACCGCAGGTCGCCGCCCGACGACCGCTGCCGATCCCGTCCCGCCGATCAGCCGCGCGGACGCGGCCCACGTTGCTGGAACTCGGCGACGATCGGCCCGAACGCCTCGCTTGGCGGAATGTTCGGAAAGCTGTGCGTGGCGCCCGTCGTCGCCCACGGAAAGCCCTCGGCGCGACAGGTCTCGGCGAACGGCGCGAACCACGAGTGATCGTCGAGCATCGTGGCGCGCACGTTGACGAAGCCGTCCATGCCCTCCGGTCGCGTGAACGCCCACGTCTTGCAGTGCGGGCAATGAAAGTGGCGCGAAGCTCCGTGCAATCCGCCGATGACCGGCTCGCCGCGCGTGACCTCGAAGCCGCTCGACGGAACCAGCACGCTCAGCGAGAACGCGCTCGCCGACATGCGCTGGCAGCCCGCGCAGTGACACGCCATCGTCACGATCGGCGGTTCGGTGATGCGCATGCGGAGGCGATCGCATCGGCAGCCGGCGTCCCAGGGCAGGTTCCACTCGGTCATGACGCGACTGTAGCGCCGTGGCGCTCGCTTGCCATCCGAGCGGATCGAAGGCCGTCGATCAGCGCTCGACGTGCGCGATCATCATGATCGACACGAGGACGTTCGGCAGCTCGACCCCGAGCTTGGTGACCGCGCGCGCCGGCGGGTCGGTCGCGAAGACCTTCGCGTACTCCTCGTTCATCCCCGCGAAGTCCGCCGGATTCGCGAGCAGCACCGTGACCTGCACGACGTCCTCCAGGCTGCCTCCACCCGCCTCGACGATCGCCTTGCAGTTGCGCAGCGCCTGCCGCGTCTGCTCCTGGATCGTCGCGCCGGCCAGCTGCTTGGTCGTCGCGTCGATCCCGGCCATCCCCGACACGTAGATCGTCGATCCGACCCTCACGCCCTGGCTGTACAGCGGCGAGCTCGGCGCGTCGGCCGTGCGGACGATCTCCTTGGTCATCCCGCCGACCCTATCTCACTTTGCGGCAAGGGTGCTCGCGAGGTGGACCGCGTCATAGCCGAACTTCTCGCGCACGCGATCGACCGCGACGCCGCGCCGGTCGCCGTCATCGAACAGCGCGAGCTGGACGTTGTCGAGGCGGAGCTTGGCGAGCGCGACCCCGAGCAGCCGGATCGGCAGCGGCCGCGCCCGCGCCTCGCGGTACAGCTCGAGCACGACGCGGTGGAGCTCGAAGTCGACGCTGGTCGGCTCGATCGTGCGCGCGCGCGTGATCGTGTGGAAGTCCGTGTATCGCAGCTTGAGCGTGACCTGGCCCGCGACCACACCGCGGTGGCGCGCGCGCGAGCACACGCGCTCGCACAGACCCGACAGCACCGCGGCCGCGGCCTCGCCGCTGGTCTCGATGAACGTGCGCTCGTTGGACAGCGTCCCGGCGTAGGCGCCGTGCGGATCGTGCTCGCGAAACGCCGGCCGCTCGCGACCGAGATCGTCGGCGCCCTCGCCTCGAGCCGCGAGCCGGATCGACGTCGTGTACGCTCCGAAGATCGGACGCAACGCGGCCTCGGGCGAGGCAACGAGCTGCGCGAGCGTTTCGATCCCGAGCGCGCGCAGCCGCGCCTCCGATACCGGACCGATGCCGGGCAGCTTGCGCACCGCCAGCGGCGCCAGCGTGGCCGCTTCCGTCCCCGCGGCGACCAGCAGCACGCCGTTCGGCTTGGCCAGGCCGCTCGCGACCTTGGCCATCGGCTTGCTCGTCGCGATCCCGGCGCTCGCGGGCAGCCCGAGCTCGCGGTCGATGCTCTGCGTGATCTCGCGGACGACGCGTAGCAGCGTGCCGTCATCATCGGGGTCGTCGCGCCGGCGATACAGGCGCTCGCAGCCGCGGAAGTCGATGTACTGCTCGTCGATGCTCGCGGCGACCACGACCGGACTGAAGCGCTCGACGATCTCTCTCGCGCGCCGCGAGTAGTCGCTGTACGCGTCGCCATGGCCGGGCAGGAACACCGTATCGGCAGGCGCTCGCTCCGACGCCTCGCGGATCGACATCCCGGCGCGCACCCCGAACGCGCGCACCTCGTAGCTCGTCGACGTCACGACGCCGCGCCCGCCACGTCGGCCACCGACGACGACCGGCCGGTCGCGCAGCCTGGGATCGAGCAGCCGCTCGACCGACACGAAGAACGTGTCGAGATCGAGGCAGCAGATCCGCGAAGCGAACACCGCTCCCATTCTGAGCTGAACGAATGTTCAGTTCAAGGTGGAACAGATCCCGCCGCGGCGTAGAGTAGGGCCACCGTGAACGCGGCGAGCAGAAGAGTTCGAAACGTCTACCTCGTCCTGAACCTGTTCATCTGGCTCCCCACCGCGCTGATCGTCGGAATCAACACGCTGTTCCTGCTCGACGGCGGGCTCACCAACGTCGAGGCGTTCGCGGCCAACGCGTTCTACACGATCGGGCTCGCGGTCTTCGAGCTGCCGACCGGCATGGTGGCCGACACGTGGGGCCGGCGCGTGTCGTTCCTGCTGGGAGCCGGCACGCAGCTCGTCGGGAATCTCCTGTACGTCGGCATGTGGTACGTCCATGGTCCGTTCTGGGGCTGGGCGATCGCCTCGGTGTGGCTGGGCCTCGGCTTCACGTTCTTCTCGGGCGCGCTCGATGCGTGGCTGGTCGATAGCCTCGAGCGCACCGGGTACGAAGGCGAGCTCGACCCGATCTTTGCGAGGGGGCAGATCATCAACGGAGCCGCGATGCTCGTGGGGACGGTCGCGGGCGGATTCATCGCTCAGCTCACGAGCTTCGGAGTGCCCTATCTCGTCCGGGCTGCGCTCCAGCTGCTGGGGCTCGGCGTCGGCTTCGCGATCATGAAGGAGATCGCGTTCACCCCGTCGAAGGCGCGGCTCGCCACGCAGATCAAGGACCTGGGCCGCGCTGCGCTGAACTACGGGCTTGGCAATCGCCCGGTCCGCTGGACGCTGCTCGCGGCGCCGTTCTACATGGGCACCGGGATCTACGGCTTCTACGCCGCGCAGCCGTATCTCTTGCAGCTGTACGGGGACAAGCAGGCGATCGGCATCGCGGGCATCGCCGCGGCGGGCATCGCCGGCACGCAGATCGCCGGCGGCTTCGCCGTGCCGTTCATCCGGAGGCGGTTTCGACGTCGCACGCACATCCTGATCGCGTGCGCGTTGCTGACCGCGGTGTCGCTCGCGCTGATCGGTTTGATCCAGAACTTCTACGTGGTCGTCGGGTTGCTGGTCGTGTGGGCCATGGCGTACGCGGCGAGCATCCCCGTGCGACAGGCGTACCTGAACTCGCTGATCCCGTCGGAGCAGCGCGCGACCGTGCTGTCGTTCGATTCGATGGTGAACTCGTGCGGCGGCGTCGCGTTTCAGCCGGTGCTCGGGCGGGTCGCCGACACGCTCGGCTACGCGGTGTCCTACGTCGTGTCCGCCGGGATCGCGTGCATCAGCTTGCCGTTCCTGGTCGCCGCCCGGCGCGAGAACGTCCGCGAGGATCTGATCACGGAGCACGAGCGTTCCGGGCGCCAGCCTGCGGCGAACGAACGAACCTGAGTCGACGACGGCGACACGCTGCCCGGAGCGCGTCACTGGTGTGCTCCGTTTGTGGAGTATGCGTCACCGCCTGGCGCGCTCGTACCACCGGAGCACGCGCAGCGCCCGGAGCGTGTTCCAGCGGCTCGGCTGACCCGCGGATTCGCTGAGCGCGAAGTCGAGGGTCTCGGCGTGGCTGCCGTCGAGCAGCCAGGTGCCGTCGGGCTGCCGCCTGTCCCGGACGACGCGAACCGCATCGTCGACGCGGTCATCGGGGGTGACGCCGGCGTCCCGGAGGTAGTCGAGACCGCGGAGGACATCGTAGTGGTAACGGCCGGGGAACCAGAACGTCAGGAACGATGGATCCGCCACGTCGCCGGTCGACCGCCGCCGGAACATGCTCCGCTCGAGCAGGTAGTCCTCGCCGCGGCGGCGCGCCTCGGCGACCTCGGGTGCGGACCCGACGGCGCGCTCGTACGCGAGCAGCCCCTCGAGCACGCAGATCGTGGAGTGGAACGACGAGCGTACGCTGCGCGGCGCGTCGCAGTTCCAGCCGCCATCGGCGAGCTGCCCGTCGAGCAGGCGCCGCGCGAGATCGTCCGCCGGCCGGCCGAAGTAGCCACCGATCGCAAGCGTGCCGCCGTTGATGCACGGCTCGACCTCGCCCTCGAAGAACGGCTTGGCGCCGAACTCCTCGTCCCACCGGAAGCCGGCCGCCAGGCGGGTCAGCGCCGCGGCGACCGCCGGGTCCGCCGGATCGACGCCGGTCGTGCGCAGCACGGCCAGCGTGTAC
>Ga0307515_10013870_pt1 | contig 15003 bp, 5 predicted proteins | sample 17_EM_MG_FD_194513 | JGI IMG/M metagenome (GOLD analysis project Ga0307515, IMG submission 194513) | Populus trichocarpa ectomycorrhiza microbial communities from riparian zone in the Pacific Northwest, United States - 17_EM | ecosystem: Host-associated > Plants > Roots > Unclassified | place... | reverse complement strand
TATTATTAGACAACCCCCCTACCGTAGATATCGCCGTAATTAGCGCTATAGCGTTCTACTTTAATATATACTAGAAGGACAATAAGGTCTTTATAATAAGCCTATATAAAATTAACCAAATTATTAATAATAGAGAGGAAAGGCTAGCTAAGGAAACTAATAAGGAACTAGTTAAACGCCTCCTTTTTACTATTTATATAGACTATAGGGATGTATTCTTAAAGGCGGCCTTAGATAAGTTACCCCCCTACTAAACATACGATTATAAGATTTAATTAAAAGCCAATAACTCGCTAGGCTATAGCCCCCTCTACTATTAATTAATGGATAAGCTAAAAGTAATAAAGTAGTACTTAATTAACAACCTAGATAAAGGGTTTATTAAGCTAAGTTAAGCCTCTTTTACTTCCCCTATTTTATTTATAAAAAAGCCTAATAGAGGCCTTTATTTTTATATCGACTATTAAAAGCTAAACGCTATTACTTAAAAAAACTAGTATCCTATTCCTTTAATTAATAAGACCCTTATACATCTAAGCTAGGCAAAGATCTTTACTAAACTTAATATCCGCCAAGCTTTCTACTAAATTAGGATAAACCCTATATCTAAAGATTTAATAACGTTCCGTACCCGTTATAGTTCCTATAAATATAAAGTTCTTCCTTTTAGACTAATAAACGGACCGGCTATATACTAAAGGTATATAAATAACGTTCTTTTTAATTACCTTAACGAATTCTATACGGTATACCTAGATAATATTCTTATATATTTAGATAACAAACTTAAGTATTAAGTTTATATTAAAAAGGTCCTAAAGAGACTACAGAACGCGGGCTTATAAGTTAATATTAAGAAATATAAGTTTGGGGTAAAACGTATAAAATACCTTAGGTTTATTATAACTATAAAAGGAATTAAGGTTAACCCTAAGAAGGTAGAGGCAGTCTATAACTAGAAGCCCCCTTATATAGTAAAAGGAATCTAATCCTTCCTTAGTTTTTATAACTTCTACTACTAGTTTATCTATAACTACGGAATTACGGCAAAACCTCTTATATAACTAACCAGGAAGGATATACCTTTTATCTTTAATAATAGCTATATAGAAGCCTTTAAAGAGATAAAGGATTGGCTTATCTCTTCCCTAGTCTTTTATTACTATAACCTAGACCTTAAATTAATGCTAGAAATAGACGCCTCTAATAGGGTTATAGCGGGAATCCTATTATAGTTATATCTAGACGGTAAATAGTACCCTATAGCTTTTTTCTTAAAGATAATAGACTTAGCTAAGTATAACTATAAAGTACACGATAAAGAAATGCTAGCTATTATTTAATTACTTTCCTAATAGCGCGTAGAGCTCAAAGGTATAAACTCCCGGATTAAGATATATATAGATTATAAAGCCCTAGAGTACTTTATAACTATAAAGTAGCTTACTAAATAATACGCCTAGTAGGCTAAAATACTCTCCTAATTCTTCTTTATAATTATATATCGTTCTAGCAAATAAAACTCTAAGGCTAATGCCTTAACCTAAAGAGAATAAGATATAGGACCCTAGGATAAGCTAAAGACCCAATATTAGACGCGCGCCCTCCTTTATCTAGAATAGCTTAACCTATAGATCCTTAAGAAGCTAAACTTTTAGTAAAATAAGCTAGCACTAATAGAGGAGTCCTTAGATAAGCTAATAGGGCTAATTAACTGCCTTCTAACTATAAACCGCACGGCTAATGCCTTAAGGGCCCTCCGCGAATAAGCTATAAAAGGAGACCCCAATTTTAAGACGAAGGAAGGATTGCTTCTATACCAGGAGTAGCTTATAGTCCCTAATATTAATAATCTATGGACTAAACTAATCCGCGAAGCTTATTGCTAAGTCTCTATAGTATACCCTAGCAAGAATAAGACCCGTAAAATAATCAACTGCCGCTACTACTAGCCGAGAATAGTTATAGATATTAATTAATATATATAGAACTGCGAAGACTGCCGGAGAGCTATAATCCTATAGGATAAGACCCTAGGACTATTTAAGCTACTCCTAATACTAAAGCGGCATTAGCAGTATATTTTTATAGACTTTTATAAACTACCTAAGGACCGTAACGGATACGATATAGTTATAGTTATAGTTAACCGCTTTAGTAAACGCCTGTTTTTAATTCCCTATTATAAAAACATTAATGCTAAAGAGGCAGCCTAGCTATATATCTATTACGTCTACCAAATTTACAAACTATTAAATACTATTATATCTAATTATAGGCTATAGTTTATATTGGCCTTTTAAAATAAGTTTACCTAGATCCTAGGTATTAAGCTAAAGCTTTTTATAGCTTATTACCCCCAAATAGACGGTTAGATAGAGATTATAAATTAGTACCTAGACTAAAGGCTTAGGCCTTTTATTAACTATTTCTAGGATAACTAGTTTAAACTACTACCCTTAATAGACTACGCGCAAGCAACCTTACCCCATAACTCTATAGGGTTTGCCCTAATTTAGCTAGAAATAGGATACTTACCCTATATAAGCTTTAACTAGAAAAGGCTAGAAGAACCCTAGACTATATAAGAAAAGCTATCCTATACTAAGGCCCAATAGTATACTAAATAATTGGAGGAAGTTTAGACGGTAGCCCGCGAGAACCTAGAAAAAGCTTAAAGGTTAATAGAATAGTAGGCGAACAAATACTATTAAGAGCCCGATTTTGCCCCTGGCAATATAGTCTGGGTTATAATAAGGAATTAGAAGACTAAATAACCTAGTTATAAGCTAGACTACTAGATGGTAGGACCATATAAGGTTCTTAAGAAGATAGGCAACTTGTATAAAATAAAGCTCCCAGATTTAATTAGGGTTCACCCTATTTTCTTACTAGATAAGTTACGGAAAGCTATAAACGACCTATTGCCTAGACAAAAGAACGAGCCCCCCCTACTAGTTTAAGTAAACGGTAATAACGAATAGGAGGTTAATAAAATACTAGCCTATAAGATAGTACGGGGAATACTAAAATACTATATCTAATAGAAGGGCTATAATCCTAACCTAACCTAGTACCCTATATAGAACTTTATAAGCTACCCCTAAAAGCTTAAAGAATTTTATAACTAATACCCTAATGCGCCTAGACCCTTAAAGTACCTAGATAAATAAATAGAATACTAGTATAATAAAGATAATAAGTTACTAGAAGAATATAGGGACAAAAACGCCCTAAAGCCCTAATATAGCTATCTGCCAAAATTCTGCTATATTCTGCTGTTTTCTGCCAATACTATAAAATTTCAGATGTCTAGGAACTTTAACCGCTAGTTAAAGTTATCTAATTAGTTAGATCCGTGCTAAGACTTTTAGCGGCTACTCTTTCTAGCCTAGTGCTTCTACTTAGCCCACAATTGCCCTTTATACTTAGTCTGGGCGTACCCATATCTCCTTTTTATCTCCTTATCTTATATTTTATAATCCTACGTTTATAAGCCTAGTGCTACCCTATTTCTAACTAAGCCTAAGGGCAGGCTTTCTTTCAAAGAGGGGGGTAATGTAATGGCGCTATTACACGTTACCTGCCAAATTCTGCCATATTCTGCTAACCTGCGATTGGCCCGCCCAAAGCCTAGCGCCTTGGCGGCTTACCCTATATATTTGTTTACATCGGTCCTGGCGACCCCTTTTCCTTCTCCTTAGCTTAGTATCTTCGTAATATAGCATTCGTTCAAGCTTTGGTTTAGAGGCATTTGTTTAAGCCGTAACACTATGCCTCCAGGTTAATAGTTGCTAATTTATTACCTATATCTCTATAAGATAAGGTTTAAACTACTTAAATACTTAACCTATTAAGAATAGTCCTATATACGCCACTTAGTTCACTACCTTTATTAACTTAGTTCCTTTATATTAAATTTTTAGCTTTATCTCTATAAGGAATCCTTTTAACTTATATTTTTCTCCTATAAATCTTTTATTTAATAGCATCTTAATCTTCTTCCTCTTTATATCTTTATAGCTATTAGAGTAGTACCTAATTATTAGCATTGTTTTATTCTACAATACTTCTTAGCTAATTTATTATAACTACTTATAAGTTATTATCCCTTATGCTAATATCTCCTTTTAATCTTAAAGTAGTTACTACTATAGATGGCGTTATAACTACTATCTTAGGTAGTATATTGTTTAACTTCCTTTACTATAACCTTAGTAGTAAATATATAATAAAGCCTTATAGGAAATACAATCCCATGCGCCGTCAAGAAAGGCGTACGCACAAGCGAACCAACTAGAGTCACTAGATTGAATCGAGTCTTGGCGAAATAAAGTCGTAAATTTGATCACCGAATTAAGGCTCTAAATCATTATAATAAAGCTCAAACTTGATATATCATTGACTCTATCGTGTCCCAATTAGGCTGAGATATTCCTACTAGCAAAGTCCTTCTTTGCATAGGGGTATATTGTATAAAGCACAGCCGAATTGAGTCCTTGGAGGAGTGTTAATATTTTGGTGTTCGCGCACGGGCCTCGTTTGGCGTACGCCTCAGCGGCGCATGGGATAGTGGACTTATTAATAGGCTAGGTATATAGGTATAGAATAGTTAATAACGTAAATATAATTAGTAGAGTAGGTTACCTAATAGATTAACTCTAATTATATTCTAAGATTTACTATAAAGAAGAGAATTATCTAGGTAAGGACTATAGTCCTTTAAATATATAATACTACGCCTAAGAAATATACTAGGTACCTTAGTACGTTAGTATATTAGTACGCCACGTTTCTATATTCCTACGTTCCTACGTTCCGAACTTATAACGTAACTAGCTATATAACTCGGCTACCCCTCGTCCTATGGCTTAATTGGTTCCAGCGCCTCCCGTACTATCTCAACCAACCTATTTATGTCTCTTCTTAGTAGTCGTACTACTGCCGATATAAGGTCCGTAACAATAAGCCCGCTATTTGCAGGCCCCTAAGTCGCAGCCACCAATTAAAGAAATTAACTAAAAATTACGTGTATAAAGAGATAGACCTATAGTTATCTAGGAATTAGCGATAGCTTTGCATCTAGCTTAATATTTTTTTGCGAAAAGGGAAAACACCATAAATGTATTTTTATTTTTGTGCAGCTCTAACTTAAGATTTACCTGAAATGCTTAGCGCGACACTGTGCAACTTTCTTTAAAGATTCCGGGGTTATTCTTTAACACAACGATGCCAATGCCCTATTCCGACGGAATTTAATGCATTACTCAGTCACATACGTCACGCAATACGAAGCGGGAGCCCTATAAGGACTGCATCCAAAATCGGACTTATCAAATCTATTCCTAAAAAGTAAAGCAAATCTATAAACGTAAAGAAAATATAAAAACCCCATCCAAACTCCCTCGCACAAATCACTCCTTAACCCAAAACCGCCCGTCTCTGCGCCTCCTTCAGCGTAACCGGAAACCCACTAACCGGCACCCTCCCCTCGTACCCCTTCACCTTAACCGCAACAAGCAGCAACGCCTCGCTCCGATCCCACGTCTTCAGCGATAACGGCAGTCTAAACCTTTTCTTCCTATTCGCTAAAATATCGCTCCTCATCTGCGTAAATCCTTTAATCTGCTCCCATGAATGCGGTGGTGGTTCTAGAAGGGAAGTCACGGATGCGCTGCCGGTGTTGTCGCTGGGTATCTCAGCGTACCAGAACGACTCTATTTTCTCGAGGACGTCTTTAAGTTCTTTGCTTTCGAAGGCGAGGCGACAGCGGATTGTGCCGGGTATGCGGTGTAGGTCTGTTGTTTGATGATTGGGGATGGCGGGGAAGGATTTTACGGGGATGAGGGAGGGGTGGTCGTTGGGTTCGAAAAAGAAGAGGTTGGCGATTAGTGTGGCGGCTGTTTTTTCAACTGCAGAGGAAAGAGTGGTTGGTTTGCCGTCGATTTCGCGGAGTTGCTCGTGGACGAGACGGTCAAGGTCGCCCATTTTGCGGTATTCGTCTAGAGAAATGTAGTCGGAGGTTATGGAAGCGTTGAGGCGATGTAGCTTGTTTTTTACGCTTTTGCCACCTAGGCTGTCGATGAAGGTTTTCCACAGCCCTTCGGTGTTCAGGTTACGGAAGAAGGTGGCGAAGACCTTTTCCATACCGCCGAAGCGGAGGAGGGCTGGTGGTCGTTCGTCACGTTTTTGGATGCCAGTGCCAACTGAGAGGAGGATGTCGAGAGACGCGCTGCCGTCAGGCCAGATCTTATCCATCTCCTCTAGAGCGACGGAGGCGGGGCAATTGGCGTATAGAGCTCCGTCGACGTAGTCTTTCTGAGTCGCGGGATTTTGGTAAGGAGTGAAGTAGAATGGTGCTGCGGAGGTGGCTAGACCAGCTTCCCAGATTTTCATCTCTTTTGTATTCTCGTCTTCACGCTCGAAGTCTTCGCAGTTCTGAAGGTCTGGACGATTATAGCTTGCGATAAGGCATTTTGTTGCTGTTGAATCCTTGGCTGATGTAACGGCCACGCGTGTGGAATACGGAAGACCGGCAGCCTGGATGTAGGAAAACAGTTTTGTGTGTTCCTGGAACAGATCGATCAAGCCTTGCTTCAGCGGAGCTGTGGCGTAAATGCTACCGACGATACGAAGAGCCATGAGCACTTTACCAATTACTTTGAATGGGTCTATCCACCGGACCGCTTGTCCCTCGCGGCGCGTTTTGAATGTATTGCGAGAGAGGTCCATAAAACGGCTTTTCATTTCCGACACTCGAATGTCGGTCGTTGCAAGCGCCAACGCGATTATGCCACCTAGCCAACAAAATCAGCAATGTTAATTTGAGATTGAGGCGGGAGCCTATAATAAGTGAAGGAATGCTAGAAAGCGGCGTAAATGTTGGAAAGAACTCACCTGTGCTAGTACCCACTATCAAGTCAAAGAAAGCCCTCAGCGGCAGGCTATCCCCAAGGCCGATCGCCTGGTGAACGGCCTGTAGAAGTGCGAGTTCAATAATCCCACGAACGCCGCCGCCGTCAAGTGTCAAGATGCGGACTCCAGCGCACCGTGGCTTGAGCCGGATCAAATATCGGTCGCCAGGATAATCAATCGAGCAGAGCGCACAGCCGGTCATCTCCCAATCACACTCGAAGCGTTCTGACGGCTCACCAAATTCCTTGACACATTGAACGCAGTAGGCATGCCCGCATTTCAAGACATGGTCCGGTACGGCTTGTAAGCAAGCCAGGCAAGTTTTGTTACTTTTGACAGACGACCAAAAAGCGCGATGGTTGTGGTAGAGATCTCGCCGCTGGTGACGGATGGGCGAGTTGAAGTAGGAATGCCGTTCTGACGGGTCGTCCTCCTGGTATATATGATCATGGTTGTGGAGACTTGCATACAGCCTGATGAAATTCTCTCTGATGGTCTCCAGAAACCCACTGTTCTGCTTGGGGGGAGCAATGAGGGGACCCGGTTGAATCTTTCCATTCTGCGAGAAATGCTGACTATGCTGTGATGACGGACGTTTGATGCACGCGTCACCTCCACCAAACGCAAAGCTGCATTTCTGATAGAGCCTCACGTATGTGTTGTAGGCTCCGGTGCACAAGTCCTTAAGGTTGCGCTCATATATTTCGGCTGGACTGATAACTAGAGAAGTGAGCATATTGTATGGCAGTAGAACAAACTTCGACACTAACCTTGATTGCGCGCTCTTGCTTCTCGGATCACGAGACAGATTGAAATGACCTCAGATATCAACCCATTGACATTTCCTGATTGATATGAAGACTCATACGCATGTCGAAGAAAGTTTGCTATATGATCTGAGGTTGAACTAGGGCTCGCATTATCATTTCTAGCCGCATCGTAAAAGTCAAATGGCCCATCGGATGTTCGAAAATGGTCAAACGCTCTATTGATGATATGCGTGAGCGTCGGGACGTTCCACTTCATCCAGGTTGGCGACTTGGTGAGCTGGTCATCCTGCGGGGCGTGGATAATTTCATTTCGCAGATTTCTGTATTGATTAAAAAGCTCGTCCGGCTCTCCGCGAACGTTTCTCACATCTGGAATATAGCAGCAACTTATAGAATCGAAGAAGAGGCGGAATAGGTCGTTATTGCTGCGAATGAATCGTTCATTACGATCTTGCTGCGAGTTATACATATGAACAAAGTCTTTCAGTTCCGAGGACCCTTCCCAAAGATTCTTGAGTCCAGTAAAATACGTGCTTCTCAGGAATCCTTTGTCATAAAATCTCTTGTCATGGCTTGCAGCCATATTTCGCACAATGATGAGCGACTTGCGTGAGGGGTTGTTTACTGACTTAAAGACCGCTGAGGCTGCCCATTCGAATAGATGAGTTAAATCCTCCGAGAATGTCGTGTCGTCCTTTGTAACAAAGACCACAACATTACTTATGGCGTACAGGAATCTGGCATAGAAGAGCTCGACTCCTTTTTTCCCGCTGCTGCCATAGCTTGCTGCCTTGATTGGAAGATCCGCAATAGCATCAGGAGCCGCATAGTAAGGGGACTCGAGGAAATGCTCTCCACGATCGTCACGCTTCGTAAGAGCAGCCAAGGGACTTCTGGATCGTAAACGCTGCCTTCCTGTAGAGCTCGATCTGCTATACTTTTCTGAGTTCGTCGTTGCTATGCCACCTCGGAAGCCCTCGCAGTCCGCAAACAAAAGAGGCCGTTCAACTTTTCTTGAACTTGAGCCGTTCTCGGAGTCCTCCCTGTATAGATGAACTCCTCGAGTCGTTGGTTTGGTGAGGTCGTCAAGGTTTCCAGATCTCGTGACAGGACCAATGGCATCTGTGGAGAGGAGTTCCGTGAGCTTGGCGGCGTTATTTTGACCTTGGCTCCCACTACTTGATGAGGAGGTATCATCGAGATTCAATTTCCCCATAAGGAGCATAGCACGAAGAAGAGTGGATTTGCCGACACATGTGTGTCCAATAAATGAGACAAAAACCGGATACTGGCTGGTATTCTCCTTATTCCCGGAGCCCTTGGGATCACACAATTGGCTGAATCTATCGTAGATCCGAAGTCTTGCATCGTCGTGCTGGGAAATCTCAATGTCGAACCAACGGGCGGTCGCGTCTTGCTCGTGTAGGAATCTCTGCTTCTCCTTGTCCGATTCTGAATACGTCACAGCGCTTACAAAAAGTTGCGGCAACAGATTAATCATCTTGTGCCTTTCTGCCTGCTTGCGTGACTTTGGAAGATGACTGTCCCAACACGTTTCGTGCACCATACAGCCTTTCCGATTCGGGCAGTCTTCCTCCGTGCAGCTCGTGCAATAGAATGGAGCTTTTGCAGCTCCATTTCCGCCGCAAAATGAACACTGCCGGGCATCGTAAAGCCCCACATGCTCCTCACAGTTGGCGCATTTTATATTCTGAAGCTCGTCCTAAAATCTGTGTTAGTGTTTAGGGATCTCTCAATCTCAAAATCGATCGTACCATGTTCCGAAATGCAAAGTTTCCGAGATTTCGCAAGTCTAACGAAGGCAAACGAAAAGCTTCTCCCATGCCATCATGTACAATGTTGACATTGCTTTCGGCCAACACAGAAGACTGGCGATTATCGAAATTATTGGGTAATCCTGAAGGGGATACCAAAGATATGCATGACGAATGACCGTTTCAACAGCTCGAAGTCGCCTATTGTGGCGAAGCAAGGCTGACCAGGACAAAAAGTCGACAGGGGTGTGGCCACCGTTGTCTCAGCCTTGGTTAGCCGCGGCCCCTGATCTTTGCCCAACCACATCATCAGGAGTAGTCACCGCTCATCAGTCCTTCAGGCTACAGCCCGCCTTGCTTGCCCAGGTCTGGCTACCTGAGAAACATACTTCTGGCCCTTTAAGGACTCCGATGCCTGGCCAAGATGATATTGTGGCTTCTCGAGCGTCAGCCAACAAGGCTGAAAAGGGATGATTGGAAATCTTCTCACATTGAAAGCGTCAGGCTATGTGTTGGGTAGGCGCACTCAAAAGGGGCAACTGCGTGCTCCTCGGCGTTTTGAGTTGACGAGCAAGGCTTCGCCATCATGCGCTGGAGTTCAAACGCGGCCGTCGAAAGGAGAGCCGTGAGGCAGGGAGTGAGAGAGTCGTGGTGATCATGGTGGGAGGAGAAAAGATGAGTGGGGGTTGGCCTCGGTTCCGGAGCGATATTCTGGGGCGGCACAACGGGTGGGGTCCCCACCCCTGAAGCTCCATTCGCCGGATCGGGCTACAGCCGTTCTCAAAATATCGGTAAAAATCGCCAAGCCGCACGACGTGCATCGCCCCCTCCATCAAACAATATACCCCTTACAGTACCACCGATATGCTCCATATTTTATAACTTTATTTTAGGGCTATAAAATAAGCCTTTATTTATATAATTTAGGGCTATTTTGGCGAAGTTATAGGGGGGCTTATTTCTAGGAATGGCGGGTCGGATTAGCCAGCGCAGAGCCCAAATTCAAGTTTTATAGCTACCCCCACCAATACAGCTCTATATTTAATAAATAGATACCTACTCTATAGCCCTAAAATAGGGCTATAAGATGGGCCTCTATATATATAAATTGGATTAATATTGGTGGAATTATATACTAGCGTCTATATATTGCTTGGCAGCATCTACCTCAGCAACGCACAATGCTGAGACCTCCTGCAATATTCGCGAATATCAAACGCAGTCACTACGTGGCTAATTCGCTTTCAATATCGCTAAACTTATTAATATTCATTATATATTCATCATCCATTCATTTAAGAATTATTTTATAATACTATTACCGCTTATAACCAACTAGGAGATTTGTACGCGTGTATAATCCTAACGAGTAAACCTACCTAGACGACCTACCTTAACTACACCATCGTTTATAACCGCTATACCCTCCTCCACTAGTTCTATAATGCCGTCTAAGGCTAATATACGCGCCGCTGCCGTAAAAGAGCGTAAAATTGCTAAAGAGTAAAGGGAATAAGCCCGAGATAAAAGGGAGATTTAGAAGTATAAGGAAGAGCGTAAAGCCCGCCTAGCGGAGGAGGCTTACTAGCATAAATACCACCTAGCTTAAATGGCTTAATTATAGTTAGGCTTGGCCGCTTCGGCCTTATAGGCCACTATAACAGCTACTATAACTAATATCCTTAGTAAGCCTCTCCTTTCTAGCGTAAAGTCGCTTAAACTCCGCCTTCCTGGCGTTATAAAAAGGGATTACCTAGATATTTTTAAGGGTACCTTTAATCTAGTAAACCTCGCCCATTTTTAAGTCTATACTACTTAAATTAAGATTACTAATAAGATATAGATTAAGAATGGTACTCTAGTTATAAGGAAGGTAAAGGTAAATAGGAAGCTATTTATAGATAAAGGTGTCTAGTTTAAAGGTTTTACTAACTACGTAATTATTACTAGCACCCTCTATATATGCCCGCTAGACCTTATTACTAGTATACTTCTTTAAATAAATATGATTTGTACCTTATTAACCTAGTATATCTAGGTAGATTATATACTTAACTTAGCACTTAACTATTATACCTTTATAATAACTAATGGCTAACTAGAGCCCGCTAATTAGTAAATACTAGCCTAGTATATAGCGCTATACCTTACAATATCTAGTGCTATCGGCTTTACCGCCTTAAAGAGACCTAGGTTAGATACCTCCTATACCTCTAATACCTGCTATAGGTTTAATAGCAGAGGCTGCAATAATATAGCTTATAAATACCTATATAAGTGCTTAAAGTGTAGTAAAGATTATACTATATTATCTAAAGCTTGTGCCTAGGAATAGTAAGGCGAACCTTATAAAGTAGGGTCTAGCCTAATAATAATACCAACTTTAATTATATGCCTAGGACCTAGGCCTAATATATTACTATTATTCTCTACCTTTATAAAGGCGAAGGCTCTTTATTACTCTCTATCGCCCCTAAGGATCTTAGCGTAATATTCTCTTCTATTTAACTACCTGGGCAATCTACTAGCCATCTTAGTAGGTATCCTAACCTATAGCTATAAAATAGGAGCTAAGTTTATCTCTACCCTAAGATCTTATAGGAACTATAACTCCTCTTAGAATAATACCAACCTTATCTCTAAGAAGATAATATTAGACCTTAAAAAAGGATATATTAAAATCGCAATAGGGCCTATTATAGTCTTACCTCTTAGCCTAGTGCCAAAATCGGATAGAGGATACCGCTGAATTTACGATCTCTTCTTTCTATTAGCATCTTTAGTTAATAACGCAATCCTAGAAGAATATAGAGCACTAATATACACTACAGTTACCGCTATTTAAGCCTACGTTATTTCTACAGGTTGTAAATATCTGCTACTTAAAAGAGATATTAAAGACGCGTTCTATATAGTCCCCCTATCTTATAGGGCAAGAACATTAATAGGCTTCTTCTAAAAAGGTGTTACCTACCAGGAATACTACCTATCCTTTAGTCTTCGAACTACGCCGCTTATATTTAACCTCTTCGCGGAAGACCTATACTGGATACTCTATTTATAACTGCCTTATAAAGTAGAACACTACCTAGATAATTTTATCTTTATCCTTACTAACCCAAACAACTTAGCGGCTATTACCTAGACTTATATCTCTATTACTAACTCCTTAGGTATCCCTTAAAATAGCTTTAAAGATATAGCAGGAACTGTTATTAAAGTTTTAGGATACACTATTAATACCATATAAATATAAACGCGATTATTACCACAGAAATAATTACGTGCTATTAAGAAAGTCACTACCATACTTTAATACGGCTTATTATTGTTTCTTTAAGCCTAGTAGCTTATAGGCTACCTTGCATAGTACGCCCATATAATTAAACTTAGTTAATTTTACTCTAGATCCCTTTAGATCTTTATTACTACTTAGCCAGAGACTCTAGTAAATAAGTATAAACCTAGGCGATTTAGCACTAAGTTATGAAGTAACTTATATATCTAGCTTAACCTACTTACTATAAGTAATAGGGTATTATTCTTTAACAACGTTAAGCATACCTATATTTATTTCTTTACTAACGCCTCTACCTAGTTTAGGTTTAGCGGCTTTTACTTTTTTAAGGAACTTAAATATAAGGATAACTGACAGTAGTACATAGCTAACCTCCCTTAATTTTAGGCGTTTAGTATATTGCCTAAGCCTAGTTAATAAGTAGACTATATTAATTTAAAAGAAATATATACTATTACTTACGTATTTAATCTATAGTTTACTAACTAGTAGTATAGCGCGCTATCTATTTATATTAATAGTATAGTAGTTTACCAGGGCATTAAGAAGACCGTTATTTATAGCGTAGTAAATAAATCGCTCTATAAGATTATACTAGCTACTATAGCTTATAATATTATAATATCCGCAAAGTAGATCCTAGGTAATTTAAATAGCTTAGCTAATATATTATCTTAATTCTAGGCCGCGGCTATCTATTAGTTCTGCTTATATTAGGCCCTTAATTTATTACTACTAAAGTTAATAAGTTTTTAATAGGTGCCGTAAACCTAATGGACTACTTATAACCGCCTATAAACTTTAAAAATAATATTAACGCGCTATCTAACCTCTATACGCTCCTTCTCTAAAACGGCCTTACGCTAGTAACCTATAGGAACTATTCCTTAGTAGTTAATAGCTGGGAGTTATACTACGCACTTAAAGGAGTCTCCCCCTACCCGGCTAAGCCGCGTAAACTAGGCGAATAGATTACCCGCCGTATATTTAGTACCTCCTAGCTATAAATAGGTAGGCTTAAGGCCAAAACCTTATAAGCCTACGTCTTTATAATTTACTCGCGCTATATAGATTATAGCATCTTAATTACAGCATTTAAGGATCCTATAGTATACTAATTACTTACTAAAGTAGCCGCTATCTCTCCCTTAGCAAAAATGGATAAGTAACCTATTACTAGGGATATTCTAGCCCAGGTAGTAATATACGGCCTATTACTACTAGATATTAACACTAATACCGCATTTACCCTTGCATTTACTAGATTTTTATAAATAGGCGAGATTACGTATACTACGGCGGAGCTTAAAAACTAAACGACCTTCCTAGTAAAAAAGGCCACTTAATATAATATTACCTTTACGCCTAGTAGGATAACATTCTGCCTTAAATAGAGTAAAGCTAATAAGCAATACTAGGGCGTTAACGTCGCTATCGCGGTGGTAGGCGGCCTATTATGCCTAGTCGCTACTATAATAAAGCTGTTTAATAGGGACCTTTAACCCCTTAACTCTCCCTTATTTAGTCTTAATAGTAAACCCTTTACCTCTCTAGGGGTTCGTAAGATCCTTTTCTCCTATTTAGTAGCTGCTGGGATTAACCTAAGTAGTTACTTAAACCACTCCTTCCGCTAGGGCGCTGCCTAGTTCGCTAAAGATTTAGGGTATTTATATTAGCAAATTCAGTAGCTAGGTTAGTAGTTATTAGAAGCCTTTTGTCTATATATTAGGACTAAAACCACTAACCTCCGTCGCCTTAACTCTTACTTTTAGTATAGTGTACCGCTCTTAGCGTAAGGATTACTAGGTAGTAGGTTAAGATATTAAGAGGGCCGCTAAGGCGCTAGTAGTAAGCGAGCTAATAGCGATTTCCTATACCGGGCATAAAAAATCCTAATTAGTTGGCTTATAACTTAGGGTTGGCAGAATATGGCAGAATACGATAATATGGCAGAACTTAGCAGAATGCAACAATATGGCAGAATTTGGTAGAATGCGACAATGTGGCAGAATTTGGCAGAATGCAATAAGGTGGCAGAATTTAGCAGAATGCAACAAGGTGGCAGAATTTGGCAGAATATAGCAGAATGCGGTAATGTCTTATTAGGCGCAGGAGCTTCGCTTAGGGACATCTGGCCGCTTTAGGGCAAATCCTTAGCAGATTTGAGTGCTAGGAACTAGCAAAACTGCTAAGAACTAGCCCTAGAGCGACCTTATAGCCCTACGCCTCCCAATTATACAAAAAT
>Ga0307515_10013869_pt1 | contig 15003 bp, 7 predicted proteins | sample 17_EM_MG_FD_194513 | JGI IMG/M metagenome (GOLD analysis project Ga0307515, IMG submission 194513) | Populus trichocarpa ectomycorrhiza microbial communities from riparian zone in the Pacific Northwest, United States - 17_EM | ecosystem: Host-associated > Plants > Roots > Unclassified | place... | reverse complement strand
AATAATATATATATGTTGATTATATAATGAATAAAATTGATTAATTCTTAAATATTTATATGTTGTTTTATTATCTGAGTACTCATCTTTTTTTGAATTTCTCACTCGTATTCTGTTGAATTAAATTCTATTCGATATGATATGATATACGTTGCTTTAATAAATATTGCGAGTATCTATTATGTCTTGATAATGATATACTTGTTTATAACTCTATGCTAATGGAGAGTAGTTAGTCTATGTACACATAATATTTTGTATATCTAGCTGGTGAGAGAGAGACATTAGCATGCGGCGACTGATCCTTCCATAATAGTCATCTTCGGGTTTTATCTGATCACCTTTGGGTGTTATATAATCTCTGACATGTATTCCACTATTTTACAATAATATGCTTAGTATGTATATTTATACCAAGATATATCGACTTACAAACTATTAATATACAAGATGTGTGTTAAATGTTATTTTCTTATTAAGTTGGTTGAATTCACCACTCCAAATTTTTTTAATATTATTTTATGTTCTTAATTTTTGTTAGCAGATGGACTTTGTTAGGTGTTCCTGCTTTTTTAGCTTTGATCGGTATGTCTTGTTTGTTCCGCGAGGCTTTCCTTTTAATTTTTTATTTAATGTCTTAGATGCTTTACTATTTTAATTATTTAATGTCTTAGACGCTTTACTATTATACTATTTTAATTAAATTTGGATTTTTACAGTGTATAATAACTGAAATCTATTTAATTGCAGGAGTGCAAAGCTGAAAGGATTTTGCATACAACTTGCACATTAATATTTTAGAAAAGATGCAATTTCATGCTTATTTTTCATGTGAATGTTGTACAGTTTAAATTGCAGGGGTAGAGAAATCTTGTTTTGATTAGGATTATACTCAATTAACAAGCATATTTTCTCAATCAATTACATTTTCTGCTCTTTTGATACCAGGCATGCGTCTGTGCACTTGTTCAGATCATATGGTCGTTTCTGACATCCTTCCAGCTGAACCCCTTGCTTACATGTGCGCACAATCATTTAGCTTTAGAGGTAAATTTTAAGAAACGAAGGAAAGAGAATTAGAGAGATTATTGTCTACTTATATTTAACTTGATTTTGAATAAACTATAGAAAACCGAGAATCTTGCTGGGGTTTTCACTCTCCAAATATCAGAGGACAGAGTAAGGCTGTTGCTGATTTAAGAAACAGAGTAGCGAGAGTAATCCCTTGGTATGTTCTGCATTACAAAGACAAAAAAGAGACATGCTTTTGCCTTCACTGCTATTTGTTTAGCTGATGTTGCTTTCATCTCCCACTAGCTAAAAGTTTACTGGCGGATGACAATGCAGGAACCCCTGATTTTTTCCAGGCAGATTACTTGTCCTGAAAACACTTTAAAAATTAGTCAGATCACCAAAACAAAGCGCACTGGTTGGTGGCTGAGTTGTTTGTTTTACTTTATTTTCTTACATCTGTGAAATTTAACAGATAGATAAGAACGCAAATGACAATGGAGGTGGAAGTAGCAGAAATCATCATTTTCAAGTAGCTCAATGTGCGGCATGTGTTCTGTTCGCCATGCAGATAAAGAAGAGCCAAGAATAATTAATGTTGTCTTTTTCAGTGAATCATGCGCGGAGAAAAAGCAAGCATGATACTTTAATCTGCACATAAAGAGTTTTTTTTATTAAAAAAAATGCGCAACCAGGAAAAAAAGAAAATAAATTTTTAAACTAGCACAATTAGAAAAACATTTAGAAAATTTTATTGCTGCGCTGCTCTCAACTCATTAGCTATTGAATGTAGAAATTAATTAGAGGATTGCTAAGTAGACATGAACAGATGACGATCTAAGATATTGGCAATCTGTAATAAATAATTTTACATCACGTGCTATGAAAAGCATAAAAAAAGAAAGAAACAAACAAGAGGAGCTGCCCTTTTATCAGTTGGTGCATGATAGGAACGTCACACGGCTTCCTTTCAACTGGGGACCAGTTGGGAACAACAAAAGGGGGGAGCAAGCAAAGGACCTGCAGAAGTTATTGCACAAGAGATAATGAAATAGATTCAGTTGCGTTCTTCCTTTTTTTTTTTCCTGTCTTTTTTAGTGCTTAATTAGTTCTGTGATTTGTAACATTAAGTATTTGTTAATTTCAGGCGTGCAGTTGCCATTCTTTTTCTTAAGATTCAAAATGGTTCATTTGGATTTGAATTTGGTTCACTTTGCTAACTTTCTCCTGAAATCTTATATTTGTTGGTCAGATCTATAAGCAAAACGCCCTTCCTCTATCTGAGAATTTGTCTCTCCTTCTAGGATGTCAAGGCATCAATTTTGTACTGAAAAGAGAGGCAGAAAATATACGAAGCTGTTGCAGTAATGATAATTAGCCCATCCAATTTTGGTTGATGTTATGGTTCGTAACTAACTTGACCAACCAAAATAGAAAGTTAAACATGTGGAGTGTATAATTAAAGCTAATCACAGCGAGGTGGTAATTGTCTAGCTGGGCCTCCACTGCTCAGCACTCCAGCATTAAGATAAACCAGGCAGAGCAGAAGGCGAGACAAATTCTGACATGGAAGGTGAAAGCTAGAAGCGAAGATAGGTTAAGATATTAAGGTGATATTTAAGAAAGGAAGTGTCCTGTAATGTGATGAAAACAGTTGCTCAAAACATGTAAGAAAATCCCCCCTATGCATATGATTGATTATTCCCATGTTTAACCAGAGATCCTTGAATTAAAAGTCCGAGTTCTAGAGGAAACTGGACAGCCCTTGTTTGTTCCCCCCTCTCTTAACAACAAAATTGTCCATTGTAAACCGGGGAAGAGGCTCTTGGTTAAGAAAACCATATTTGACAAAGAATCTTTCTTTAATTAGTGTTCCCGAGTCCTGACGAGAATTTGACATGGACTATGTTGCCGGCGTAAGATCTATTACTACTTCAATCTGAAGGGAAGAATCATTACTCCAGTGCAACTAATTGCCTATACATTCTGTATACTTTCGGGTACCTCCATGTTCATTTTCCATGTTTCTTGCTTTTTGATCTATATTTGGACGGCTCTATGCGCAGAACCTTTTGAAATGTCACAACATTGAGGACTAGGAGTGGGAAAGGGTTGGGAGGAGTAATTCACGACGTCTGGCACTCCGAAGGAGTGTTATCTAATAAATCATGGCTCCTCCTAAGTCCTCACAGACCTGCTAACGGCAGTGTATATGTAGATTATCAAGAAACCATCCTTTTCAGTAAATCATTAGCAACAACAGGAGCAAGAGGCATTCCCAAGTCTAACATAAATTTCGATATTATATAAATTTTTCCTGTAGCTTTGGTAACGAATATCCATCAGATCTCTACTTGCTTCTACATTTAAAACAAAAGACGGGGCCAAAATGATCGTATCATCTTCTTTCAGTCATCAAAAGTGTTTCCTAAACTAAAACAAAAAAAAAATCATGAATAAATCAATCTTTTAGTCAACTACTTCGCAGCTCCTGATGGGTTGAGTGATTGAGTTCATCCTGCCAAAAAAAAACCCGCCATTGTTACTTGGCCCTATTAATCTTAAACTGAAGTATAAAAGCAATCATGATAACAAATAAGAGATTGTACCGAATCATGATGAAGGACTGATAGTGCTTGCACAAAACTTTGCAATAAAGGTAGGTGTTTTTAATCTGGTAACTCAATTATGTGCCAAACAGAAACTGGAACGTTATGATGATCAAAAGTTACACTGAGTTGATGATGTGTGGAGTTAATTTGCTGGCAAAATTACAAATATTTACACCTGGAAGAAAAAAATGAAAGCAGATATAAGGTCAGGCAAGGAAACAAAAATGTACATCAAGACCAGAAAAGTAAAAGAGAGGAGAACCAACCTTTTTCAGTCAGTGGGCAACGGATTGTCTCCATCACCCTTCAAGGCAAAATTTGTTCAAAGCGATTCCCGCCTGCAAAAGGGGACCAGATGCTACATAAGAATAGGAACAACCAAAAGATTTTCTCAAGAAAACTTAAAAGGCAAGGGATTTTATTGTATGGAATACTTCAATATGCTAAGTATATATTCTGTTTTTTACCTTCATTTTCATTAGATTCACAAAAAGTACATGAGCTCAATAGCCTAAAGCAACGATATTTAGTTTCTTGTGAGATGTGCCAAAGGTATTCGTTGGGCTCAAAATCTAAAGATTAAAGGTGTTTATCTGCAGACCACCGTAATAATGGATGCTCGCACCCTTTTCTATCCCATCCAATCCATTACAATGGAAAAGATGGTGAAAAGGGAAAAACATTTTACAGTAATAAAAAGCAGCATGGAAGTTTTGCTTGAGTGATTGAGGATGCCAAACCATACTTCATATGCAGAAAAAAATGTGATTCTTGTAAACACTTTTATTGCCTGGTTATACCCCAAGAGAAACACTCAAACATGGAAAAGAAAATAAATTCCATCACCATATATTCATAAGCTCAAGGAAGATGCCAAGAATGAAATAAGGGATTCCATGAAGCATCTTGGAGCTCAACTAATTAGTTCATTAAAAAGAGAGTTTGTGCGATCACATGCGTGTGTTTCTCTATGCACATGCACACTGGTGAGAGATGGAAAGGGAGAAAGACATACCAATCTGATCAACCTTCAAAAGAAGTTTAGTTCCGTGTACCCATGTGAGTACGGCAAAAGCTCCTCTACCTCAATTCTGGAACTAGAATAACTAGTGCTTTTCCTCAATGGACCATGACTCGACTCAACCTCTGCCCAAAATATGCCATAGACAGGCCTATGATCTGAGAACCGAGATTCCCCACGTACATAAGATGATTGTTGGAGGCCTTCTCCATGCCACAAAATTCTATCGCACCTTCAGCATAAAATTATTTAATCAGCAACACAAGTGATTAGAATTAAGAACTTCAACCATGTGTATCGATATTGTAACCTTCACTTTTTTCTAATTTCTATAAGCATTTTGTAATTCAAATTTTGCAGTTAAGAAAAAGTTCTTTTTCTTTCAGTTGCATACTTTCTTGTATAGTCTGGTAGGAAGGGCTGTTCTTACCAAGCTGGTGTTCGACGTTTCTCCTTGGGATGCATATCGTCCCCTGCATATCTGTCTGAATTGGTTGAATACTTGTAGGTTGGTGGAAAATAAATTTTCCCCTCACTCCATCCCCTAAAAACACGACCTCGCCTCTGCTCTATCCTTAACTGCAACATAACCATCAGCATATCAGATGGAAGCTGACTTATATCTCATAAAATTGATTGATATTTTCGAAATAAGAGGAAGGAAACTGACAACAGAAAATATGGAGAACATATGTAAAGCGTGCCTGGTCATTCTCTAACAATGCTCTCCAGTTTTGCATCTCAACTAGTGCCTTGGCAGCTCGATATGACAGGGCAATACGATAATTCAAATCCCCAAGCCAAATAACTCGACTGCAACAAATATTATTCAGAATTAGAACTTTGAAAACGAATGTTGAATAATGAAGAAAAAGAGGGAGTGGACAATATAAATCATTTACTGAGACATGCTTGTAAATTTTATTGTAAAAGCTCAAAATTCTCATAGGATAGGTTTTTGTTAGGACTTAACACCTTGTGATTGTCAAAAACACAAATAATTCATTGGAACTGTTTCCTAAACTATAATAGTACACATCTGATTGCCAAGAAAAGTGAAATGTATCTCCTTTTCACCTTATCGTTAAATCCTCATAATCTTTTCATTTATTTTAATCCTTTTTCAAAACAATGTATACTTTACTTGATAGCTGATCAGCAAGGTTGGTCTTACTCATGCTCAAGGATTGTTTCTGGAGACTTTTCATCACCCGAGTTATGAACCCGCGGAAATCTTGTCTTCTTAAGAATCTCCATGACATCTGCATTCCTTCTTAACTCATCACCTTCTTTCTGCCCAGAGGTTAAATGGCTGCATATGAAGCAAAAGCTTGTTTGGTGCAAGGACATGCTGACTGAAATAGATCCCTGCAGCGTCAAGCAGATTATTAAATCTCTATTTTTCTTAATAGTCAGCAGTTCTGATTAAGTTGGAAAATCCAAGTAATGAAGCAAAAAAGTGACACTATGATTTACTTGAGCAATACCTTATTTCCTAGGTAACCCATCAATCCTCTACCAACACAAGAAACTTTCATGTTTTTGACGTGCTCCCTCAGATCACTCCTCACCCATATTGTCAGGAATATGCCAACCATTTGCTTGCTTGCCACTAAGCAGTACCTTGAATGCCCTGGCCTCCTATATCCATCTTCGGTAGACGCAGAATAGGAATTTCCATTTGACATTGGTGAGTATAAAACAGTACTTGGTGATTCCCCGGGCCCATTATCATCATCTGAGGAACCCCATCTGGAGTAATCACTAGGCCTGGAATAATCACTGGGCCTGGAATAATCACTAGGTCTGTGACCCCATCTATTGCTAGGATCATAGTCACTTGGCCTGTGACCGAATATTACCCGATCACATACACTGAATCGCCGATCAAGTCGTGGCTGAGGAATTGAAGGATCATTGTCCATTCTCCAGCTATTGGTTGTCTGGAATGACCGGCGATGAAAGAAAGAAGCATTCTTTTGTCTAGATGATCCCTCGAAATCAGCATCTATTTCTACAATTGGCTCAGGGATTGGAGACGGTGTATAGCACCCACCACTTCCACTAGTTCCAGGAAGATTGTTTAGAGTCTTTCTGATGAGAGCCAGCCATTTTTTGGCAGGGCCATTATCTTCTGCACCCAGAACATTACCAGCATTCAAAGGAACTATCTCTTGAAATCTGATACACAAAGATAAGTAGAGATGTTTCCATCACTAATGGGCAATCACAGGATTTAGTGACAGGAAATGTGAAGATAATAACCACCAAATCATACCCAAGAACATAAATATCTGCTGGAGGTGAAGCATGAAGCCAGTCATCAAGACTTAAATTACTTAGAGGGGATCTTCCAGCCACATTCCAAGAAGCTACAAAAATGCTGCCCCAAAATGGAAACAGAAAAGCAGTTGGTACTTAAACATTAAAAATACGCACATAATTAAGGAAGAAAAATGTGAGAAGAAGGGAAATCTAAGACACGATACCTGTAGTTTTGCACGTCTATGATACGAGGATGGTCAAGATTCATCCTGTTCCGCCGGACCTGCTCTGGATTCTTGCTAAATTTCTCTGCATCGAAGAGATGAAAAAATAATTAAGAATTACAGCACTAATAGGAATTTAAACCCAACTGAGACATATTCACCATGAGAATCTTTAGATTCTGATTGTAATGCACCTGTTTTGCTCTTTTTTATTGTACACGGCTCCCTCTCTGAGAAGCTAGTCCTGTACTGAACTTCACCCCCTGATGAAAAAAAAAAACACTTGTAAAGCGATCCTATTTTTTAAAGAAAGGGTAAACCAGAGATGAATGTGGAGAAGTTGAATTGATAACAAAAACAAAACGAGATTATAACTTAAAATTGTCACTAGCAGATACAGTATCAATTTGGTTGCAGAGAAACTTTAGGATTAAAAGAAGATGGAAATATGGACAATCTTTTATTTCTTTCACTCCTTGGAATACAAGAAGGAAAAGAGCATTTAGCAGAGGTGAATAAAGTTGGTGATATTTGAGGATCACAATACCATCAAGCACCAAGTTCACGAGGATATTCCTCCTTTTTTCTGTTTTTCTCAGCAACCAACCAGATGATGAGAAACTGTAGTATAAATAAAGCTGATTCTTTGATTCCATTGGATTAAAAACCCCAAGTTTGATTAAAGGTAGTCGTCACGCAGAAGACCAGGAAAAGAAAATGCCTACCGTGAACATCATCAGCTTGAAATTCCTCATTTTTGCTCTTGATGTTGAACCACTTTCTGACCATTTTCTTGGACCAGGAGAGCTTCACCCAAAAACAAAAAAAAAGCAATTAACTAATGACATCCAAAATCATCATAATTGCTCGATAAAAAAAAAGATGAAAAAAAAAACCAATTAACTAATGAAAAAAAAAAGAGAAGAAAAACTTGGCATGTATGTATAGGAAAATGAAGAGAAAAACCTTGCTTTTCTTGGAGTTCCCATCTGTCATTTTTCACTATTAATTCATATAGCTCTTCTTTTACTTCCTGCCCCTCCCCAGCTCCCAAGCTTTACTAAAATATCACCAGAAAAATGGTCACTAACTCAAAGAAATAGAACTCCACAACTGGAATTCTCCTTCCACACACTATTATCAAGCTTTGAAACAAGTCAAGAAGGTCTTTACTCCCTGCACGCTCTAAAACCACTGAAAGCTACCAAAACCCAGCCAGATACACCGAACCACAAACGGGTTTCTTGGTTTCAACTAGAAATGAGCCAAAAGGGACCGAACAGCAAGTGAGTTTTCTTGGTTTCCTCTTGTACTACTTTGTAAATGCACTGTATGAGACACTTGAGAACAAGAAACGAGAAGAAACCCACAAAATATGAGAATGCAATTAGTCAAGAGAGACAACAATTTAATGCGTGGAAGTGAGATGAGAGATTCTTGAAGTAGAACAAGACAATGTAGGAGACATAGATAGAGAAATAAAGGAAAGCAAAGGTTTTTAGACAGAGAGGGGATTAAGAGAAACAAAGCTTATAGCTTCTTTATCTGTCTCCCTTTGAAACAAAGAGGCCTCGTTCTCAGCAAACAGCAAAGTATCGAATTTGAACAGAATAAAGTGTAGCATTGGAGAGAGAAGAGACACAAGACTTGGTCTTAACGGCTGCCTTTTTCTTTTCCTTTTTCCTTATTTTATTTTATTTTATTTTATTGGATTTCAAGTACTTCAAATTTCAAGGCGAGCCAACATGATGGGACAAACGGGCAGTCATTCAGTGCAGCATCTCTTGCAAGAATCGGCAAACAAGACCTGCCCACGGTCAGCAAATGTGTTGAGAGGGTGAGAGTACCTCTTGTGGGTCTGTAGCCTGTAGCCATTGCCCTTCTCTAATCTTCCCATTTTGGTCTTCAAAAATAAAAGAAAGCAGTTAAAGAAGGAAAGAGATAAAGGAATGTGACAATGTGCAGAGGTACTCTATACATATATTTTCTTTCTGTTTCCATTTCTGATCCGTCTCTTTCTCTTTATATTTCCCCTTTCTTTTCTTTTTCGCTTGAGTTATGTTTTGAGTATTGACAAAGGAATGCCTCCTGTGTTGGCTCGCTCTGAAAAACATTAAAAAATAATTCTATCTGGTTTTATGTTTGTTTGGTTAGTAATATTTTACTCTCTTTGTGTAGATTTGATTGGATATGCTGATTACAGTGGAATGTAGGGAATGTTGTTCACCAACTTGGATCTTCTTTTGGCTCAGTCTTGGGATTGTCTTTCAAAACAAGGGCACTTGTCCCAATTTTTATGTGCTTATGTCCCTTCCTTTTCTTTGCTGTGCTCCTTCGGAGTTACCAACTAGTATACGGTTCTCATGCTTTTCAATTTCATTTTTTGACCATCCTTGCTTAATGCCACTTTTTAGCAATGGGGAGCTCCCTAAATCGCTAGTTAATCTTGCTTGATCGATGTGCCCCGCCGCCCATGCTTGCTGCTTTTTGGGCGGCTCCTCCTCAGACATTCCATAAATCAATCTATGGCTCCTATGCTGAAGACCACAGTCAAACAACAATATTTTTTGGATTTAAGCTCTCTTGGTTCGAAATTATAAGTGACTGCTTTCTTGATTTAAGGTCTCATGTCTGTTGGAATGTTGCATTTGTTTTTGCTGCTAACCCTCATGATTGATGGGCCTCGGACATTGATTAGCGACAAATTTTATACTAAAATCCGAGGATTATATTTATTGGTTGACGGCGGATCGTTTGTAGTTGCCAGTTGGGGTAGCATGGGGGATAAACTAGTTCGTCCACATTCCAAATGGAAATCTCTTATGATCACCATCATCACTCGCCGAGTAGAGCTTTGATGGTATTATTGCTAATTGGTCCCAATTAGAGATGATTAGGGCTTGTTTAAAGGTGTCCTAGTTGTCCTCTGCTAACAAAATAAATCACTCCCAGGTGCCCCACATGACATTGTGTCTGATTTTACTCTCTTTTCCCTCGAACATTTCCAGGTGAGCAACGAGTATACAGCTTGTGTTAGCATTTGTGCACTTGCATATTCATAAATCGTGAATTCTTAAGATCTTCTGCACAAGAATTTAGTTTGAATTAACCCACAAACTGATTCAAGAATACTCTTCACCATCAAGTAATAAATCAATCAATCAACCATAAGTTTAAATTTAGCAATTCACGCTAGATTAGTGTGATGCTTTAATTATGAAACATATCTTAACGTTATACCTTTTCAAATTTTAGTTATGATGAATGGATTTAAATTTGTTTCGCTTACGATCATTTAATACTCGATTTTTTTATAAAAAAAAAGTTTAAAATACTCTTCCGTATATGCATGAATCCTAACATGAATATGAATAATGTGTGTAGTTCGAACTTCATTAGAAAAAGGTTTAGTCTTAATCACAAAAGTAAGCTCAAGTGTATCTTGATTGTTCAAAAAAACAGAGTAGTTCTCTTTTTTTGAAGAACAAGTGGTATCGTAGGGTCAATCTTGACATGTAAACATTGAATCTAGCTCTACGATCCAAATAATGACAGGATATCCATGTAAAGATTAGAAGAAATGATAAGATCCTTGTTAAAAATCTCCTTGCATATTTTATAGGTTTAACCTCAAACAACTTCGATGGTGCTTTTAGATGATAATCAAATCTGTGGCAAACTTAGGCCCGGTTCTGATATTACACGGCCGCTGATCAGGGGATAGGGAGCTCTGTAGTGCCGTGGCTGAAAACTGAACCTCAAATGGCGAGAGAGCCAGGAGGTGTATCTTAACTAAACATGTATAACGAGTGGACTCTATTGTATCCAAATCAAGGTTGTTTGATCAGTATGAAAATCAATTGCCCTCGTGAAAATGTAGGTGACATGCCCTCACTGTTGTAATGAGATTTAGAATGTATTTGGAAATATGACTTTCATTGGTTGTTTTTAAAATTATTTTTTATTTAAAAATGTATTAAAATAATATTTTTTATTTTTAAAAAATTATTTTTAATATCAGTATATTAAAATGATTTAAAAATATAAAAAAATATTAATTTAAAATAAAATAAATAAAAAATTTCCAAACAAAAATGTAAAAACAAAAAAGGCTTTAGAAAAACTTGCGTCTCTGATGTGGGCCTTGGGGAATCATTTCAAGCAATGAGGTGGAAAGGTGAATGTTGAATAATAAAAAGAAAATTGCAAAGTGGAGGCTTGTACCGAAGACTAAAGGAGACATGGGCCATGCTTGGTAATTGGATATCTAAAGAGCCGGAAGAAATGGCCCTACGATGTGTTCTTCTCCTTTATTTTATTTTATTTTTTATTTTTATTTTTTTGACAAGCACATTGATGCAGCTTAACCAGTATCTCAGGGACACCACGGTTTTTGGATTCGTCGAGGACATGATGAAGAGTGCTGTTTGGATGCTTATTTTCTTCATGACCTGTTGTACGATGGAAAAGAAAGCGTATGTTTGTATAAATTCCATGAAATTAACTGTTTTCTTTCTGCTATATAATTTTTTTATTGGTGCATGGTATCAGAAAAAAAAAGCTCACGTGAATCCATTTCGTATAAAAATTAAACAAACAGATGAATGACAGAGAAGATGAATGACAGAGAATTAAAGCTTAATTAGCAAATAAATATAAAGGGCCCGCCCGCCCTTGGCCTGCCGGCCGCCCACTCTTCGCCTTCTAATCAAGATTCTCCATCAAAACTTGGCAGTCAAATATCCTTCCATTTCCGAGGGCAACAATCTGATCGAGTGGTATCTAAGGAAACATCAAGTTCAGAGATTCAACGAGGGAATAATGATCTTGCGATTCTACGTATCTCTCGCATGGAAAAAATAGTTTGATATATACAAGCTAGGCACCATCTTTGTTAGGGGCGGAACCAGGGAAAGGCTGCAAAACATTTTAATTTTTTTATATTTAATATTTAAACATAAAATAGAATGATATTTTTATTTTAAATAAATAAATTCTTTAATAATAAATCTTGTTATATTAATTTTGACATCTCCTATCAAATTCTAGTAGCTCTGCCTCTGATTGTCATGTCACATAGAACACGCAAGATGTCGTTTCAAGGAAAGAAAAAAAAAAAGGCAACCTCTCCCGTTATATAATTATATCTTTACCGAGGGAATTGAAGTCATAGAAAGTCGAATTCCTATCTCATTTGTTGGCCATCAAATATAACATCACTGGATCAAGTCTTCATGTGTTCCGAGCAACATAAATTAAAATAAATATTCCTTCGACGAGCCACATAAGTTGTCCCTCCCAGTGACAAAGCAAGGGTTTTTTTTTCCCCCTTCGTGTCTAGAATAGAAAACGTGCTTCTAGTAGTGCAGTAGTATTTTCTCATAACAGGCTAGAGTGGAGATAGATTCAAGCTCAAAGTTAATTTAGACGATTAATATATATATATTAAAAAAATTGTCTTTTATCATGCTTTTTGATATCTAATATTATTAAGAATATTTGGAAACAAGGATAAACAGAATCATAAAGATGCCCAAGAACCATGATTCCCAGCACGACCCAGCTGCTGGATATTGCGTGTTGTCTGATGATAATAGCTGCTAATAACCAAGCCATCATGGAGGATATGATAATTAGCTAATTAGAGGCAGCTCAAAAGCCACCACGTTCACAATTAGACGAGGAAGATTTCGTTATCAAGCATCGCCATCTTTGGACTAAACGAGTCTGCAATGATATCAAAATAGGTCAAAACAACAAGAAGGAATTCCAAGAAGATCTCTGCTTTTGTCTTTTTCTTTTTTGTTCTCTTCCGACTCTGCCCTTCCCTCGGTGAATCTAATGCTACCGTCAAGATTTACGAGGCAGTCAAAGGAGGCAGCAGCATGTTTGATTTCCTTCTTTCTTTAACATTCCCTTTCTTTTTTTATGGGTGCTTTTTCTGCTTAATGAGAGAGGCCCCACTCCTACCTTTCTCTTTGCCAACGTTTTTATGGGTTTGAAGACAGATTGGGTTTTTATCTTTTGATTTTCCTTTTCTAAATGTACGGACCCAGTCTTCCTTTACATACATGTCATTCGAATCTACTGCAGGCTCGAGTGTCACCAGAGACCAACGTATATTATTTTTTACCATACTCTATATCTACGTTATAAAAACCAGCCAAGCTACGAGTCGGAAGAGTGAACATGAATTATCTAATTTTTAAAAATAAATAGATTATAAAATGTTTTTTAAAAAAATCTCTTTTAAAATAAGTCAACATATAGGCTGATTAAGTTTTATTGAGGAAACTCGGTTTGCTGATGAAACTAAAAAAATATTTGGCTTTTTTTATTGAAATTCATATAAAAAACATATATTTTTAATTTTAAAAAATATAATTTATATTTTAAAAAATCACCACAACTCGGAGCCAGTCACATAACAGGTTAATTCAGGACTGAAATGTCAAATTTTTTTATATTTTTTAATCAGAACCGGTTTAATTTTCGGGATAATTTGATAGGTTAGTCTTGGTACAAAGACAGTGTTCTATCTGCATGTGTATTGTTCTGATGTGGACATGTCTATACGCGCAGACATGACTTGTGTTTTGTGCGTACATGTATTGGATGTCGACGTGTCTTCTATCTAAGTGGCGTGTTTTCATTTTATTCCTTTCTCTTCGTTATCTCGGGAAGTCGATGTCCTTTGTACAAATTAAAGTAAATTAATCCCATATAATCAATTCTCTTGATGTTCTCCCAGATATTATTAATTTTTTACTGCTAGCTGTAAACTGAAAAATGAGGAGTTTTACTGTATTTTTTATAAATTATTATTTATTGAAATAGTGATTTTTTTAATTAATATTTTTTTTAATATTATATTTGTTTTTTTAGTTACTACACACTCGTCACCCGGATTGTAAGTTTAATAGGTTAACCCAATTTAACAGATTAACCTGATTGACTTGAATTTTTTTTAATTATTTATTTTTTTAATTTCATCCTTTAACATCCGGTTGATTAAGAATTAAAATTCATGATTTGTTTTATTGACTTTCTTTTATGATATTTTAGCCTAATAACTTGGGAATAATGCTTAAAGGGTTAATCATATTGGACTCGGGTTGTTTTTTTAATTAAATTTATTTTTCATTTTTATTATTCAGCACTAGATCGGTTAAGAATTAAACTTTATAATCTATTTTGATTTGCTTTGTAGGGGTATCTTGGTCTCATGGGTTAGGTCGCTAATTTTTAGTATTTTAACTATGATTAAATCACGTCGTTTTTTATTTTATTTCAAAGAGGTTGTCCTAATCTCATAACTCAGGTCATGGATCCTTCAACATTAGATTTTTTTTATTGGGTTGTCCCGGTCTCATGACGCGGGTTACAAGTTTGGCAGGTTAGCCTAATTGGCTCAATTTTTTTATTATTTTTTTTTAATTTCATCATTTGATATCTTGTTTAATTAAGAATTAGGTTTTATGATTTGTTTTGATTTATTTTTTATTATGATATCCCGGCCTCATGACCCAAGAATAGTGCTTAACATGCTAACATGAGATTACTTGACTCATTTTTTGTGTCAATTTTTAAATTAATTTTTTTACAAATTTTATCATTCAACATTGGCCTTGATATGAACGATTAGGTATTGAGTTTTATAATTTGTTTTGATTTACTTTATACGAGGTTATCTCAGTGTGCATGACTAAAATCGTGGATTTGGTAAGTTAACCCGTGTTAAATCAAATTATTTTTTTAAAATTTTTTTACGAGGTTATCCCAGTCTTATGACCCATGTCATGAGTTTAGCAGATTAACCAGTTCATTTTTTATCTTCTTTTTTTAATCAATTTTACTTTTAATCGATTTG
>Ga0307515_10013868_pt1 | contig 15004 bp, 1 predicted proteins | sample 17_EM_MG_FD_194513 | JGI IMG/M metagenome (GOLD analysis project Ga0307515, IMG submission 194513) | Populus trichocarpa ectomycorrhiza microbial communities from riparian zone in the Pacific Northwest, United States - 17_EM | ecosystem: Host-associated > Plants > Roots > Unclassified | place... | reverse complement strand
AATAACAGTTAAATAGAATTAAGTAGGTCCGTAAGGCATCTAAATAGTATAAGTTTAATCATTAATTATAATAAGTTAGTGTGGGCCTAACTATCCTCCCTTTTTACGCTATATATATACTTTAGACTAAAGTGGCAGATTAAGCGTAGTTAAGGTATTTAGGCCATTTCTTATTCCTAGTATATTATTAACCTGGCGTGTAGTGTAGAGGCGTCGCACCTCCTTTATTGCCTTATAAATCGCCTTAGCTCATTATACAACGGAGGGAGATAGTGAAGAATTGTTAGTTATTTATAGGTAGGCGCTAAAGACTAGTAATATAGGTATAAGTCTATCCGGGCCAGCGGAATTATTAATAGCTTTAACAGCCATTTATAAGGTAAGTTCTTCGCTAGCGTCCTTTAGTTCTAAAGAGATAATCTTATATACGCGGCGTAATGGCGTATAATATTATTCCACTTTTTTAATACTATTATATACCTTAACGGGGACTTCCTTAACCTTAATTACTATTACCTTTATCTATTATCGGAACTCTATCCCTTAACACGTCAGCGTCCATCTAGAATATAGTCCGTGCGTGGAACACCAAAACACCAGCGAGCGCTGAGGATACATTTTGGGTGTAAAATATATCATATCCCGTTCTGCAGAAAGGACGAGTGTTGATTACCTTAAATTGAGCGACTAAACTCTAAGGAATAAGCTATATAGATCGTTTTATATAAGGTTTTACAAATATCATCAGCCTTATATTCCTGCACGACGATTCAATTCAGTTAATTTAATTGGCTAGTCCTTATCGATAACAGATGGACGCGAACTGACGTGTTAAGGGATAGATAAGAAATTCTTTCCTATATTATAGATAATTTAATTAGGGGGTCCTAAATAGATATTAATCTAGTATAACTAAAGGGTATCCTATATATTTCTAGCTAATATATCTTTTAAGAAACGCGCGGCTTAAAAGGAGGTTAAGAAGTTAATAACTTAGAGTACTAGCTTGCCACTAAGATATATAACGTTAATAATAATATAGAAGTTGAAGTTATAGTTATCCTTAAGGGTGAACTTAAATCGGCTAGGGGATTTCTAGTTTATTTAGTAGTAATGGCAATACTTTATAAAATGCTTAATTGCCTTAACCTTGACTTTATGGCCTACTTACTAAAGAACCCTAAGTAATTAATAAACGGATAGGTGGCCAAAACAATAGTATAGTTGGCGTAACTCTAACTTAGTTAAGTGGCTTTAAGTAATACTCTTTTCTAGTTAATAAAGGAGTAACTAGGGGTAACCCTACTTGCATATAATAGGCACCCGATTATCTCCTTAGATAAATACATTCTTAAGATTATTAAGCTTAACGCCTAATTTATTTATATCTCTAATGCAAAATAGAAACGGGGTATTTATAGGAATAACGTAAAAAGTAATGTATCTTAAGGGGGTTTAGACCCTAATTATGCTGAGAGAAATTGCAGTACCTTTGCTAAAATGAATTGTATATTAGCCTGCCGTTAATTAATTAATCTAAACAGAGCTATTAAGCTACTAAAGAGCTTGAACTTAAGGTTTTCCTACTATAGATACTCCTGCGGCTCCTATATTTGGTATAATACTATAGAAGACGTTCGCCAAGTATTTATTGTTAAAGGAAAACGCGGAACTCTCCTTTAGCTTATTAAAAATATTTAACTTCGTAATAGAATAAAGCGTAGATTAGTTATTAAGAATAGCAACGGTTTATATACTATCTACCTTACTATACTTAGTAAAGTATTAGTTAGGAGAGTAGTCCTCAATTTCTATATCTATAAGGAGCTGTTTAATCTTATTAACCTTACCCTTAAGATCTTCTACGCCTTTATATTAAACTAGGAAGCTTTAAAAGTAGGCTATAGTAACCTTATAATTTCCAACGTTTTTTATACTCTAACGGAACTTATTATATACCTCCTTTTGCTTATTAAGGGAGTGTCTAGTTAACTAGTAATTTGGCTTCTTATAAATATAGCACTTTTTTTAGCGATTACTTTAAAATAAACCTCTACAAGGACCTCCATGATTGCCTTATAGTTAACGTTAATTATACCCTTTACTATATTCCCTACCACGGCTACCATATATTCGGTTAGTCTAGTTATAATTATATTAGTTAGGGATACTTGGTTAGGTAGGGTTTTTAGTATAGAACTATTAAGGTTCTTATATTTGTATTACAGTACCTATAGCAAAGCGTAGTTTAGTATATACTCCTTTAAATGTATTTATAGGTTTATATAGCGCTAAGTTATATTTAGGAACGCTATAGCATGCTAAGATAACCTAGTCCCTTAGGCTGTTCTTATTTTAGTAAGTTTTGGTAAGACTATGTTAGATTTTCTAAAGTTTATTAAAGAGTAGTTAAAGGTACTCTAAATAAGTCTTTATTGGGTTAGAAGTAATAACTCTCTAGAATATAGTCTCCCGCTATTTAGATATATAAAGTTAGTAATTCTTATTAGTCTTAAAGTAAGCTCTAGTAAGCTAAAGCATTATATTAAAGTTATAGTTTTTACCCGTAATATAGTTGTAATAGAATATTACCGCCTATCCCTTTAATATAATAGAGAAAGCGTAATAGTACTAGTGGCATTAAATTCTAACCTTATGGCAATAGTTATAAAAGACCTATAGTTTTACTCTAAGTATATTATATAGTTCTCCTCTAAACCTCTTCTCTTTATCCAAATATACCTTTATTAGATTTATAACTTCTTATAGTAAAGGCTTACCGGTTAGCTAAAGTAGAGGAGGTAAAGGCGGAGCAACTCTAAGTAGGAAAGTACCTCTAGGTAGGAGAGCAGCTTTAGGTGGGGGGTTAGCGTTTTAGGGGTTTTAATATAAATTAAAGTTGCCTTCTGAAGAATATAGGTTGTTTTTAGGTTTCCGTAGTTAACGTATAATCTTAGCTTCTGTCTATATTAGTTCTTCTATACTAATAATAACGGCCTAAATATTGCTAGTAATTGGGTTACTATTCTTAGTAATGTATACCCTATTCCTATAAAGGAAGTCTTAAAAATCCTAAATAATATTAACGTTGCTAAGTACCTAGGTATCGGTAGTCCATCCTATAAAATCCTCCCTAAAATACTCCTATAGTTATAAATCGGCATAGTATCTATTTTGGTAGAATATAATATAGTATAGGAGAAAGCCGTTAACTTATTTTACGGTATAAGTTGTTATATTAAAGGCAAATTTATCCCAGTCTTTATTAATAAGTTTCGCGTGCTTAGCTACCCCTAGTAGTAAGGAGTCTTTTTAGTTATTTAAAGTAGGCGTAGCCATGTTTTCGGAGGGAGGGAAGTGTTATTAGTATAGGGATTGTTGTTTGGTACGCGTTTGTTATTTAGTACGCGTTTATAATATATATTTGCGGTTATAGGGCTTAGGACTAGTTCTAGCCTTAAATCGCGAAGACTTATAAAGCGTATTGTTCTATGTAATAAACGCAAGAATCCGTAATCTTAGAAAGGCTTAGGACCAGTTCTGGCCTTTAGATCCTTAGATTTATAAAAGAGTTCTATTTAAGGTTTAGAACCAGTTCTAACCTTAAAAGACAGCTCCCCTTAGCACGAGTAGCACTAGTATAGTGGCTCGTCTCTTTTTAGTGGAATACCTAGCTATTCTATAGTATAACAGTAAAGTTAACTACTAATTAGTGTTGGTCTCATAAGGTGATATCACGTAGCTACGGTTCGTAGATAGTATAATGATTGTTATTCTTATTATATGTTTATTAGGGGGGGGGCGAGAAGCTTAAGGTTCCTTGCCACACTAGTGCCGCGGTAATATGTAACGGCAACTTACCGTACGTAACGGCAACTTGCCTATATTCCCAATATATTTAAAGGGACTACCAAATTTACCCTTTTAAAAAGGTCCGCCATAGCTCCTTTTAGTCCTTAAGTCGCACTTATTTTATAAATTATACTCAGTCGCTATAAAGTATTTTACCTTTAGTTAACTTAGAAAATAAATTATCCTAGGGCTAAGTCGCGCCTTAAGATAAGAAGTAGAAGAGTATAAGTATCTAGGCTCTTTTAGCGCTAATACATAATATAACTCCCTTAATGTACTCGGCAAAATTTAAATACTTAGAAAATAGAAGGATGTATAAATCCTTATAGATAGCGGAGCTACTAATATAGGCTTTATTAATACGAACTACGCAAAAACTTAACGCTTAAATTTAAAGAAACTTAATAAGCACGATTTTAAGATAGAACTTAAACCTAGTATAACGCTAAAGTTTGGCCCGTTATACGGTATGTTATAAGAAGAGCTACTTATAATATAATAATACCTTAAAGAGTACCTAGAGAAAGGATTTATTTACCCTAGTTAATTACTATTTACCTTACCTATACTATTTATTAAAAAACCTAAAGGAGGCTTAAGATTCTATATTAATTATTAAGCCCTAAATACAATTATAATTTAAAACCGATATCTAATTCCTCTGCTTTAAGAAACGCTTAACTACTTAGCGAAAGTATAATACTTTATAAAGCTTGACGTAGTCGCTGCCTTTAATCAAATCCGTATTTGTAAAGGAGATAAAAAGTATACGACTTTCTATATATAATAGGGAATTTTTAAATACCTAGTAATGCTATTTAGTATAAAGAATGGTCCTAATATATTTTAATAATACGTTAATAATACGCTTCGCGAATTCCTTAATATATTTATTACCGCGTATATTAATAATATCTTAATTTATTCGTTTTTGCTTTTTAAGTATTAAAAGTACGTTTAAATAGTCCTTAAATGCCTATAAGACACAGGCTTATAATGCGATATTAAGAAATGTAAGTTCTATATATCTAAAGTTACGTACTTAGGCCTAATTATATCCCGCAACGGAATTAAAATAGACCCTAAAAAAATCGCTATAATTATAAACTAGGAAAGTCCTAGTAATATATAAAACATCTAAGGATTTCTAGGATTCGCAAATTTCTACCATTAATTTATTAATTACTTCTTAAAAATTGTTTAGCTATTAGTAAACTTAATAAAAAAGAACATAAGATTTAAATAGACTACTAAATGCGAATAAGCTTTTAACGACCTAAAATATTATTTTATAACTGCTCTAATTCTTATCTACTTTAATCTAGACCTTAAATATATCGTTAAAACAGACTCGTCTAACTATGTACTAGGAGGAGTGTTATTGCAATATAATAAGAACGGCGAGCTACGCCTAGTAGCCTTCCTCTCCTAGAAACTTACCCCTACTAAATTAAACTATAAGATATATAATAAGGAACTGCTTATAATTATTAGATACTTTAAATAATGGCGCCTAGAACTTAAAAGATTATTATTCCTAATATATATATTAACGGACTATAAAAACCTATAGTACTTTATAACTATAAAGCAATTAATATAGCGCTAAATTTATTAGGCCAAATACCTTTTATAATTTAACTTTAAGATTATATACTAACCTAGCAAACTTAATTAAAAGCCTAACTTATTAATATAATAATTATAGGACTTACCTGCAAACGCCTTTAATAAATAGATTATAAATTAATTACAAATTCTACTGCCCCCTAAATGCTTTAAGAAACTACGCCCTATATTTCTAGATGCGGAGCTTAATAGGAATAAATTAGAAATTAATAAATTAATAGAACACAAATATAAGAATAACCCCTAAATAGTAGATATAATAAAAGTGATTTAAATAGGGAAACGGCAATATAAGGATATTATACTCGCTAAATGCGAAATCTATAATAATCGGTTATACTATTAACAGAAGATAGTAATCCCAAATTCTAAACCCTTATAATTTAAGATACTTAAATTCGTACACAATTCCCCTATAGTAGGGTATCCTAGCCGTATAAAGACCTATAAGATAATCTAATAAGTATATTACTGGCCTATAATGTATAATTATATATAAAAATACGTTTAAGTATACAGAATATACGTACGTAGGAAGACCTCTTATATAAAGAAGTAAAGAGTACTTTAACCATTACCAATTTCAATACAAAGATAGTAAGATATCTTAATTAACTTTATAGTTAACCTACCTAACAGTAATAGGTTTACGAATGTTATAGTAGTTGTTAACTATCTTATAAAAATATAACACATAATTCCTATAGACTTAATTAATGCAATATTAGTAGCTAAATATTTTATTAAGTACGTCTTTAAGCTACACAGACTTCCTAATTTAATAATATCCAACTATAAAAGCCAGTTTGTTTTAGACTTCTAGTAAGCCCTATATAAATAATTAAGCATATAAACATAACTCTCGACTATATTTTATTTAGAGATAGATGGTTAAACTAAAATTATAAACGCAATTATAAAATAATACCTATAAATATACTGCTCCTACCTATAAAACGACTAGGAAAAATAGCTACCATTAGCTAAGTTTACTGTAAATAATATAAGAAACAAATTAATAGGCGTAATACCGTTCTACGCAACCTACGGATAAAACCCTTAACTTAGATTTAAACTATAACCTAAAATTAATATAACAGGACCTATAATTAAGAGGATTTAACTAATTAACGCGTATAACTTCGCTAATTAAATAAAGCAGTTAACGGAACCATTATAAAGTAAATTAGCGTACGCTTAAATAGTATAAGAATAGCATATAAATAAAGGACGAGCTCCTACGTAGAACTTTAAGAAAGGTAATATAGTTTACCTAAATATATAAAACCTAAAGACTTAATAACCCTTAAAGAAACTAGACTAGAAGTTTACGGGCCTATACTAAATTAAGAAGAAACTAAGCCTATATACTTATAAACTTAAACTACTAACTAAGATAAAAATATACCTAATATTTTACATAAACTTACTATAACCCTTAAAGGGTAAACCTATAACTTGTAAAGTACTACCACTACCTTTTATAATTATTATTTATTATTTGTTTATTGCTTAACGTCTAATACGGATCCTATGTGGCCTACGCAGACTACTCCATACACAGGGGAAACTTATAAATTTATAAGAAGAAAACCCCTAATATGTTGGGGGAGGAAAAACCCTATAAGCCACCTCAATAGGATGAAAAACCCCGAATTGCTATACCTGCACGAGCAGCGGCCCTACGGGCCTACAGCTCGTCCTTCTCCTTAGATATTTCAAACTCCTTAGGAACCACTACTTTCTTCTCTAGCTTATCTAAAGCTAGGGTTTACTACGTCCTAGCTAGGCCTTGCCGATTAATTGCTGTACGCTTATAGTTGTGCCCCGTATCTTAACCACCCCCTATATACTGTCTCTTATTAACCATTGCTATATACGCTATGCCTCCCCCCCCCTAAGGCCTATTAAAGGCGTAAGGGGGATTTATCCGTTCTACTATTCTAAAACTAAAAGATAAAAGCGGGATATATGTGTGTGTATCTGGGTATCTTTTATGCCTAGGCCCCAGTTACTAGGCCCTCTCTAAGGGCACTACTCTATTAAGAGAAGACAAGGAAAACCGTACGGGGTTATCCAGCTGCCGCTTTTAGTAGTATTATAGCAGTACGGCAAGTGACCGCATGCTCCGCGGGCGATCGCCCTAGGGGTTGGGAGGGGCCGTATATTTGCTCGTTCGTTCGTTCGTTTGCGTTTACTTATTCGTTGATATGAGGTCGTTAATGCTTTCTACTGGGGGACAGGGGATGATATTAAATACTGTGCATCCATGTTGGATTGTACAGGTGCCCTAGATAGGAGAATGTAGTAGTCGTCGTACTGTAAAGAGCCAACAGTAGTGGTTTTCAAGATCTCACCATCTAAAAATTTCTCACCACTGCCCTTAACGCCTATAACCACCACAGGTCCTGTCCGCACGCTGTGCGACGTCTCTGCGTTAGCTCTGGATCTGAACTTCAAAGACCAGGTTCGTAGCCGTCACTACGTACAGGTGCAGAGTCCGATTTCGACGGCCTTTTATAATTATTAATAACGGCAATAGTTCTTACTTTATTAACTTAATTAACGATATATAATAGAAGATATAATCTAAATAATTTAAACTTCTCGTTAAATAGAAAGGATATAAAATATAAACTTAGAAAACCTATAACTAGATTAAGACCGATACGCCTTCCCTAGTAAAAGAATTCCATAAGGACTATCCTTCGCGGCCTACTCTAGCTAGATAGACATAATATAAAAGTAAATAATTACCTAATATAAATATATAAAACATAATAGCAGAAAGCTTAAAATTAAAAAAAACTTAAAATATATTATAATATTTATAATACGATTATATAATACGCAAGATATTAAGGAACTTTAACTACTAGTTAAAGTTATCTAATTAGTTAAATCCGCCTTGCTAAAACCCACTACAAAAATATTAGTTCTGCTTACCGCCTTAACTAAGCTAATAGCGATTTTCTATCCCGGGGATAGAAAATCCTAATTAGTCTATTTAATAATAGAATTAGTAAAACCCTATACTGCTACCTAACGCGAAAACATAACACGTAATAAGTTATAAGTCTTAACTAAAATTAAATTATTTAGACCTTCTGTGAGGTAAGGATATAGATAGGGAGTCCAATAATAGAACAATAGGTATATTATATAGATAGAGACAAATCCTTAAGGGAAAAGGAGGAGTCTATATGTAAGGTAGGAAGGGTTTTCCCTAGGTATGTATAGAGCACGTACCTTATGGGCGAGTTACCCCTAGGTTACCCTAGGGTCGCCTATACCTTACGGCTATATAACTATCTACTTAGGTTTCACTTAATAATGCCCCCCCCTTTAAAAAGGGTCGTCCCCAATCCTTTATATACTTAAGCCTTAATAAAACCCTATAAAAAACCTTAGTAAGGAAAAAATTTAAAGGGAAAAAAGCGTTTTAATTTTGCGTATAGAGAGACGGGTAGTACATATGCGCGGCGCGAGGATGTTAAGGAACTTTAACCAGCGGTTAAAGTTATCTAATTAGTTAGATTTGCCTTGCTAAGACTCCCCTATATTTAACTAAGCTAATAGCAATTTTATATACCCGGTATAGAAAATCCTAATTAGTCCATTTAATAGGTAGAGTTAGTAGAGCTTAATACTATCGCCTAAATTCGGTAGACTAGAAATATTCCAAAGCTCGCTTATATAGGTAAGTCGCTAGTACCTCGCGGGTAGGTTATAGGTTATTTATATACAGCTAGATTTGTAAATGGTAAGGCTATATACCTATTAAATCCACCGCTAACCCTACTTTGGCCTTACGCTATACCGGCGTAGCGCCGTATATACTTCGCGGGTAGGTTATAAGTTATTTACATACAGCCAGATTAGGACGGTAAGGCTATATACCTATTAGACCCGCTACTGACCTATGTTTTAGCCTTATACGTTATCTATATAGTATATACGTGGAATAGTATAAGTTATTAGTATAGGTTACCACTAGCGGGTTACTAATAGGTTATAAACCCCAGTTAAATAAACCCCGGTTATAAACGGGCCTATTCTCTAATATATAAATAATCTGCTTAGCTAGCATAGAGTAACGGATTAGGTCTAGGAAGGGTGCTTTCTAAATTAAGCTTCGTTGCCGGTATACGCCATAGCCTTACCTACGAGTTATAGCAATTGTTACTTATTCTTTAATCCCTTTAGACGTCCTCTATTCCGCTTTAATATAGATTATATTTTAATAGTGGTGCTTACTTTTCGCCTGCGCTTCGGCTATAAGGCTAGGGTGTCCTACTTACGGTACTTATCTAGCAGTTATTAACAATTTTTAAGTTCTATCTTATATTTCCATTTATTATACTTATTTAGCCATCCTAGCCATTTAATAAGGTACTGTAGTTATCCAGCACAATTCTAGTAGGTGACGATTACTTCTACTTCCTAGCTGCCTTCCTTAAGCTCTTTTACTGCCAGGGGTTAAAACCTAGAGCGTAATCTATAAGGCTCTATTAGGGAGATATAGAAGACTAGGTAGAGCCGTGCTATAGTAAGTAGAAGCTTTAGCTTATATACTTACTACCCTACGCGCTCTAGGATCTAAAACGGTCCTATAAACTTATAGTTAAGCTTTTTATAGGGACATTTCGTGTGGATATTCTTAGAGGAGAGCAGGACTTATTTACCAACGGCGAAGTATTTAGCTAGGTGGTGACGATTATAGTATTTTACCTAAAGCTTTTAGGCGTGCATTATTAACGCCGCCGCTGCCTTATATATAAGGCGTAGGCGTTATAGATACGTCTCTGCAAGTTAGATATTCGTTAACTTAGACCCCTCCCTACCTTACTAGGCGTCTTAGACGCTGTCTAGGACTCCGTTTAGGACTTTTAGTAGCTAGCTATAGGCGAGCTTAATAGGGGAACGCTTTATTATAGCATGGACCTTAGAGTTATAGGTAAAGGCTGCTTCTTTAAGTAGGGAGGCCTAATTAGACTGTTCCCAGTTCGTAAATATACGTAGGTATACCTTAAGCTCCTGGTTCTGACGCTCCGTCTAACTATCTATCTATAGGTAGAATATAGTGCTAAGTTTACATTAAACGCGGAGATAGTAGCATATAGTGCTCTAGTACTTGCTTGTAAATATACTACCCTTATTAGAGACAATATTATCTAGAGGCCCTGTTTATATAAAGACTCTAAATAAGAGTTCTGCGAGTTGCGTAGCATTAATTATCTTACGTACTAGATAGTAGCGTACTAGCTTTATAAAACGGTCTATAAGAATAAAGACGGAGTTATACTCTATACTATTAGAAGTCTTGGACTCTAGGAGGTCCGTAATAAAGTTAAGTAAATAATACCGCTAGGCTCGGGTGGGGGCCTAAAGAGGCTATAGCTTACTATAGGGTTTATAGCGGCGCGATTTAAAGCATTAGTAGGCATTATAATTATCTAGGTATTTATAAAGGTCCTAAGTAAGGCCGTTCTAAGCGTACTTCCGCGTAATTACCTTGAAAGTATGGTTAAAACCATAGTAGCCGCCTATAGGATCGTTATAATTCCGCTTAAGGATCTCCTATTATAATAGTATATAATTTAGCACCCAGACCTTATTATTTTGCCTTAAGAGTCCTTAATTATTAAGGGTGTAGTCCTTATTACTAGCAGAAACTTATTCCTAGGTTAACTAATTATATATAGAGCGTATAAAGGCGTCCCTTTTTTATACTCTATAAATAAAATTAACTAGTGACTTAGGGGGTTATTCTGTAAACGCCGTTTTAGCTAAAGCAGCTACTACTACTTCTTGCCGTAGTACGAGACTCTACGCAAAGTCGGTGCTAGCGAAGTAACGTATAATACGTAGGTGACTCGCCGGGTTATTACGGGGGACCGTAGCCTAGGCTAAGGGGTCTTCCCTAGGGTTAAGCGCCATTAGGTTGGTTAGAGTGGTCTTAAAAAGAATAGTAGGACGCTCTAGTTCGCTAGCGCCAAGTTCATAAGGGTCGCTCGTATACTGCATGTATGCTACTTGCTAGTTTAGTATAGTAGTACTAGGGCCGCCTATAAGGCCTATAACCCACAACTTTTACTGCAATATAGGCAGCATGGCATTAAGGATTATCCTCTTACTACTATCTTTAAAGCCTTTGGTATAATCTAGGCGCCAGAATAGTATATTAGTAAGATTTATCTTACCTAGCTTATATTTAATCTTAAAATCAAACTTAGTTAGTTCCTTAGTGTACTAGGCCTAGCGGGCAGATAAGCTTTTAGTAGTTATAAAGTACCTAAGATTGTTATAATCGTAGAGTACGCGCGTTATATACGCGGCGTGTTTAAGGTAATAGCGCCACATCTTAAAGCATTGCACTATAGCGAGTAGTTCTTTATTATGCGTATTATACTATACTTCTAGGCTCGTAAGCTTTTAACTATAGTAGGCGATCGGGTACTAGTGGAGTTAGTCTCCCTACCCTAAAGGCTGTAGAAGTATACCACTATAGGCATAGTTAGAAGCGTTAGTAATTACTATTAGGGGTAGATTAGGGTCGAAGTGGCGAAGTAGAGGAGCCTATATAAATGTAGCGCGTAGCTTACGGAATGCCTACTATACGTTATTAGGCCAGGACCAGGGTTAATACCATTTAGTAGGCCCTTTTAACTTACGCTTCTTCTTCTTCTCCCTATTAGACGTTGGGTTGCGATATACCTATATAAGATATATATATAGGGGGTATGCAGTATCTAAGTAGTTCTAGATAAATCGCCTATAGAAGTTGGCAAAGCTAAGGAAGACCTAGATGTCTCTATAGGACTTAGGCTCGGGCTATTCCTTAATAGCTTTTACGCGGTTAAAGTCCATTATAATACCCCTAGGGGTGATAATAAAGCCTAAGAACTTAACGTTCTTAGTATAAAAGATATATTTTAATATCTTGGCGTATAGGCCCCAAGCGCGGAGCTGTCGTAGTACCTACTTAATATACTCGACGTGCTTATCCTCGTTATTTAAGTAGATAAGAATATTATCTAGGTAAACTACGTAGATAGTATCTACTAGGGTTTCTAGAGCTTTATAAATATAGCTCTAAAAAGTTATAGGGGCGTTAGTAAAACTAAAGGGCATTACTAGGTACTTAAAGTAACTATAGCGTGTCTTAAATATGGTCTTCTATTTGTTTTCCTTTTTAATATAAATCCTATAGTATGCATTACAAAGATCTAGCTTTATAAATATCTTCACATAGCTAAGCCTATTAAAGAGCTCGCCGACTAGCGGTAGGGGGTACCGATTTTTAATTGTGATCTTATTTAGGCGTCTGTAGTTAACATATAGCCGTATTATACCGTCTACTTTCAGCATAAAGAGAATGGGCGCTCTAGTAGGCGACTTGCTAGGCCTAATTTAGCCCTTTTTAAGAGCACTATCTAGGTACTCTTGTAGGATCTGTAACTCTTTCTATAAGAGGTTATAGAGGGGCATTTATAGTGGCGTCTTGCCTTCTTTTAAGTCGATTATATGGTCGTATTTAGAGTTCTACGGTAGCATACTTGCTAGCTTATTAGAGAAGATATTAATTTCCTCCTTATATACCTCTAGTAGGCCGGGGGCTACAGAGGTTAAAGTAACTATTACGTAGTAGTATGCTTCTGGGAGCCAGTAGAGAGAAGGGTGCAGCTGATATACGTTTTGTAGGTGTGCTTATATAGAGAGTATATACAGCTCTACTGCAGTATACTTAATAGTTTTAGGGTTTCGATCACCTCCCCCTTACGTATAGGTAATCTACGCCGGCACCGGAGGGTCTCTATGGGTACTCGCTGCTAGTGACGGCAGGTCCTCTACTATATTTATAACCAGTGTCTCTACGTCCGGAGGATCTGTATAGGTACTCACTGCCAGTAATAATAGGTTCTCTATTATGTTTACGACCGGCGTAGAGAAGGAGTCTTCTGGCTATAGCGAATAGACTATTTCGCTAGCCTTAATATCTATTAGGAGAGCGTTAAGGGTAACTATTTAGAGGCGTCTAGGGTCTAAAGTACCCTAGATAAACTGTTTAGAACGGAAGCTAATTAATAAATTTACTTTTGCGAGCTAATCCTATCTAAGAACTATATTATAACTATTAAATAAGCCGCCCTAAAAGGTCTGCGGGCTAATAGTGCGAGAGGTACCCTAGGAGTTGCTAGTGGTAACTATTAGATTATAAGCATCCTAGATTATTATCTAGTTGCTATTAAGGAAACGTATAATAGGTTTACGTAAATATAGCGCATAGCGTATAGGCAGGTTAAACCTATGGACAACCTCTTAATTAATAAGGTTAATTTAGTACCTATTGTTGTATAAAGCACATAGGCGGACTTCGCCCTAGGGCGTATTTATTACGATATATACCACAATACATTTCTTTTCTCCCTCTATATTAGGCCCTAGTTATAGTTAAGAAAAATGCGCTACTAGGGCTTTAGGTTTTCCGAAGCCTAAGCTGACTTCTCTTTATTAGCCTACTTCTAGTGTTCCTTATAGTGGCCGCCTGCGGTCCTTTAACTCGCCTACGTAGCACTGGTGTTTAGGGGGTCCCCTAAGCCATCTAGCTTTTAGGTGGTCTTCTTAGGAGTTTACTTAAAAAAGTGTCGCCCTTTTTAGGTTCTGTTCCCTAAGCCTAACTCTATAAAGCCTATACTGCGACCGCGCTTTATACGCGATAATTTACCGTTACTACTTACGCGATCTTCCGCAAGCTTTGTAGTATTAAGCAATTGCTCTACATAGCGGATTTCGTTAAAGAGGTCTTTGGCGGTTCTTACCTATTAGGCGAAGTTCTAGCAGAAGAGCTCTGCTTATAGGTAGGCTGGGAGATATAAGAACTAAAAGTCTACCTATTATTTAGGATTGATAAAAGGGGTATATAAGAAGAGGTCTTTTAAGCTACGTATATAGGCTAGGAAGACGTTAAACCTCTAGTTCTCCTTTATAATAGCCATATAGTACACTATAACGTTATTAAAGCGTCTTACTATAGGGTTCCTAATCTGGTCTTAGACTATAGTCTTAAATTTATCCTATAATAAAGGACCTTTATTCTTAGTACCTAACCAGCAATAAACTAGTTAGGTAATTATCTTCTCTTTTATAAGACCTTTAATAGCCTAGCGCGTGCGTTACTTATAGTTATAGTTAATATTATTAACCTTAAATCGGTTCTTAACTGCGGCAATCTACCGGTTAAAATGCTGTTAAGTAGTACCGCTAATATTAGGTGGTAACTTCTTGACCAGGGCGTTGAGATTTAATTAGCGTATGCATTCGCTACGTAACTTATGCTTTTCACTAGAGAGGCGATAGGAGGGCTTTATTAAATCGATAATGCTCTATAAGTTGGCTATTTTCTTAGCTAGCTTATCTAGCTCCTTTATATTAGCGGTATTAGGTAGGACGCTAGTAACCTTACTAAGCTCCTATTAAGCCTAGGTATATAAGTTAAACTAGTCTTTAGCGTTTATAGATA
>Ga0307515_10013867_pt1 | contig 15004 bp, 7 predicted proteins | sample 17_EM_MG_FD_194513 | JGI IMG/M metagenome (GOLD analysis project Ga0307515, IMG submission 194513) | Populus trichocarpa ectomycorrhiza microbial communities from riparian zone in the Pacific Northwest, United States - 17_EM | ecosystem: Host-associated > Plants > Roots > Unclassified | place... | reverse complement strand
GTTGTTGGAGGCAGAGAGGAGACAGCTGAGGCCTATCATTGAGAACAAGTCACGCATAGTTCTTGTGCATACAAGCTCAGGATACAAGTATGGTCCTCGTAATCTTTGCTTCTAGGCTCACTGTGCTTGGAACAGTGGATAATACTTTGCACAGTAATTAGTGATAAGTTTCTAGAAATCTACCTAACACACTTGTTTTAGGATCCATGTCAATATAATTGGTGGAAATAAGTGCATTTCAGCCCCCTTTACTTCGTATGTCCATGCATTACATCATCTATATATAAGATTCTTCCACTCACTGGTGCTGTATTGTGATTGCTCGAGTCCAGTAAGGCATCTCTATTATAGTGTGTGATTGGCCTGGTCCTTGACTGCCATTCAACCAGTGGACTTCATCGTTTTTACTGCATTCTAGATCTCTTTCTGCCATTCCAGTTTCTTTGCTTTTCACCTGGATCAGACAACATATTCTGTTTCATTGTGTATCATTTTATGTAACAAACATGTGCCTTTTCTTTTACTGTAGTTTATCGTTTTTTTGGTAGCGCACAAACTCTCTTGATCTTTGTCCATGATTTTCATTTGGTGCATGAAGTGATAATTATTCATGAAAAATTGGGAACAAATATGACACTAGTAACATTTATGGACACAGCTAGTTCAGAGCTACTCTTTTGTAGCCCATCACTTTTGGGAGGCACCCAAATTCTCTCTTATTGGCACTGTTTTGCACAAAGGGGTTTTCAAAGTTTAGGTGGTTATGAGCTATCTTTTGGACACACTGCCTATCATGATGTTTTGTTTCTTACATGCAGCTTCTTCTAACTATTTAACATTAAATTTTGGCAGGCATAGTTTGAAAGAGGTTCTAGATGCTCCAAATGTTATGAATATGATAAAAGACACTAAAGCAGCACAAGAGGTAATTTTGATTGCCCAAGTTGACCAACATTTCAGCTTGTCTCACTCTTACCTTGTTCAACAATTATGCTTATCCCAATGCTAGTGCAATGCATAGTTGTGTTTGCAGAAGCATTCTCTGTCCAGTATTTGCTTCAATTGTTTGCAATAATAATTTCTTTTTTGTTATCCCCACTTTGTTTCAGGTCCGAGTTCTGAAGGATTTCTTTGACATGCTTTCAAATGTGAGGCTCTTTCCTTGAAATGCATGATTTTTAGTTTTTGTTGTTTCCAATTATTTTCCTAACCATTCCCAGTACGGCTTTTCTTGTTATATTTGCGCTCATGTTGTATATCTGAGATTCTAAATTTGATTGAAATTGTGGTTTTCTGATAGGATCCAGATCGAGCGTGCTATGGACCAAAGCACGTGGAGGTTGCTCATGAACGCATGGCAGTGCAAACTCTACTCATCACAGATGAGTTATTCAGGTTAGCCTAATAAGAGTAAATCTAAATATTTGAACAAACAGAATGCCAGAGATGCTAAAACTTTTCTTAACTCTTCTCTGCTAACTGACGTGGTAACTTATGATAGTTTTTATATTAATGTCAAGCGCCATATTAATGCTAAGATCCTCGTCACCATGATTTAATGTATACGTCACATCAGTCAATAAAAAAAAGTGAGGGAGTGTTAGCATCCCAGCATTACTCTTTGAACAGTAGTGTGTTGGTTAATTCAGAAATATCACATTGCATGCAATTAATTGATTCCATATGGATGTTCCATAATATTTATGAATCTACATTGAGGAAACAATGTCATGTTTTCCTAGAAGTTTTTATAACTTGTGGTGATGAGACAGCTTGTGGTCGATGCACTAAAGATTAATCGTACTAGAGGCAGACTCAAGTGATATCATCATTTATTCTCTTATTTCAAGAATCTCACATTAGACATGGCATAAACCTTATGACCCATGGTTACGGGAGTGTTTTCATTGAGATGATGAATGGAAATTAATCTTGTTATGAACTGGTTTCAGGAATGCTGATATACCAATGAGAAAAAAGTACGTCAACCTAGTCAACTCAGTGAAGGGTTCAGGTGGCACTGTTCATATATTTTCATCAATGCATGCATCAGGAGAGCGTGAGTACCATTTTTATTTACTTAAGGGGATAGCGTGAGTATCATATTCATTATCCTGAATCCATTTTTTTCCCTCTTTTCAATCAAAAACAGAATTGGCTCAGTTGACTGGCGTTGCTGCAATTCTGCGATTTCCTCTACCGGAGCTGGAGGACATTGAGATGTGATGGTAAATTGTGGGTAGGAAAGCATGTGTCCGTAATCTCTCGTCCCTTGCAATCAGCATGTTGTATTATGTTTTTCCTTCAATTTTATTTTTGATGTACATTATTATACCCAAAGCATTAATAGGTAAATCTTTGGTAGATTGATTGAGTAATAAACATGGGCGTTTGTATCACGGCCTGCATTCTTTTCTCCTCCCCTTCTTTAAGCGAGTAGCCTCAGAATTGTACATATATATATCTGAGCAATAAAGCAGATTGCAATGAATCGATTCTATTATTGGAATTTTGATTTAACTGGCTCGTGTGCGTTCGTGTATCCTTTCCTCTGGTAATACAACGGAATCGTTGACTCTGTTCCATGGTCATGATGGTCTTTGAAATCGCTAACAAAGCTGCCAAATGGCTATGCATTGCGATCTTTCAGCCTATATAATCTCTTCATGAACATCCGTAATATAATTAGCCTGTCCTTCCTTTATTTTTGCTGCTGCAAATCTGAGCATATAGCATAGTCAAGTGTCCTTCCTCTCTGAATTTGAAAGAACATTGAGATGCCAGTAACGTTGTAGAAGCTGAAAAATCTTTGTTTTAATCTTATAAGGATTCAAAAGATTATTATAGGCCCAGCATTAGAACAAGCATAAAGAATGATGAGTTCAGATCAAATTTCATATCTGCGAATTCGTCAAAGATTAGGCTTCATTTGCAGCTTCCACTGTTAATGGCTAAGGGTGAGTTTCGCACCTTATTTCTTTAAAAAAAAATTTTATGTTTTCGGATCGTTTTGATGTGCTAATATTAAAAATAATTTTTAAAAAATAAAAAAAATATTTAGATATATTTTTAAATAAAAAATATTTTAAACTGTATCACTACTATAATCTAAGTACACTCTAAATAGTGAGATTTCATTTTTGCTTGTAAGCCATTTGAACGTTGTTGAAATTATGGTCATCGTTATAATCAACCATGATAAAAAAAATATATATATATGTTTGTCAAACTTTCCTAGTCATGCTTAGTGAATGAAACCATATAGTTTCTTTTTTCTTCTGGTTCTTTATGTTCCTTATTTTTATGGATTTGGTGGGTTTGCTAGGGTAGTTTTGGGTTAGTTGGTTTGGTGAGCTGGATTGGGGCTGTTTTTGGTAAGTGGCAGACTGGCAGTCATGAGTGTTGGATTTTTGTGATGTTTTTATATGGAGTAGATCTGGTTTGGTTGGCTGAGTTCTTGACATGGGAGGCGTGTTTATAATAACCCTGGTGATAATGTGACTGTCTATAAGAAAGCATTCTCTTGTAAACTGGCTACACACACACCTTATGTAGTTTTGATGCCGTTAGAAAGAAGTAATACATACGAGATCGGTTTAACTTTACCAGAATCATCAATTTCTTCCATCTCGAAGCACTGGTTACATTTGTAAAGGCATTTGTGCACATCATTACCATCAAGATTAGAGAAATCTCGTTTAGGTTTATGTACCTTGTGAACATGGTACCCTCCCTCCCTTCTAAAGTCCAGCATGTTTTTGCAGTATACTCTCCCCCATGATTAACCTGCTGATTACTTGCATTACTGGTTTTTCCCATAGATAGTTATAGTTTCTGCAGGATAGAACTTTGTTGATAAGCTAGCTAACCCACTGATAAGATCTTTCAGCTCTCTAAACTTAGCTTCGTGATTGGATGTTGTATTTTCTAGTTTTTGGCCATACCCTTTTAACATCTTCATCACTTGGTTTGTGGCTCTGATACCTCTTGATGAGAGTTCGAGTTCCAATCAACAAATTCTCGAGTAGAATGAGTAGGAGAAATATCAGTAATTGGACCGAAATCCTCAATAAATAAGGAGATAACAAAAATGGAGGGATAGAAATTATGTTAAAGAAGAGAACTGATTCACCCGAGTCTTCTGCTTCATTCATTCATTCATTATAATTTTTCTCGTACCTTCTGTGTCCATTCTATTACAAGATATAGCTGTAGTGACAGTAACATTCTTCCAACATTTAAGGAATTCTAAACACTAATATAACCACATGTGGCCATCTTCTAAAGTTCTACTGAAAGTAAATGAAACATAAATGAAAAACGATGTATAGCTAAGGATAAAACGCTGCGTATGACTGAAGATGAAACGTTGCGTATAGCCCTGCAAGAGCCACAGTGGCCAGCTCCTGCCCTGTCGATTCTTTACCTCCCTTCTTCATAATTCAAGTCTATTTCCCTCTTCTGGATTAACTCGGAAGTCGCAACGACAGCATATTCAAGTGGCTTCGAGTCGCGTACGCGCTGGAAGAGCAATTTTAATTTCTCCCTCGCGTCTCTAAATTTAAAAGATTATTATTATAGGCCCAACATTAGAACAAACAAACAAAATGACGAGTGCAGATCAAATTTCAGATCTGCGAATTCTTCAATGATTAGGCTTCTTTTTCTTGCAAGATCATAATAATATTTACAAAAGGTGGGGCTACAGGCACAGGTTTGCGCTAACTAAGCCCCAAAAGTTCCAGATCAGGCTTGCATGGGCTAAGAGACGATTTGATTCCAAGAGCCCTATTTGCTCGTATGCTTTCCGATAAAGACTATGAAAAGCACACGAAGAGAAGAGATTGGTTAATGGGGCCTGAGTTGCAACTAGGAAGTAAAAGACGGTGGAAAATATAGAAAACAAATAGCCACCACCCCCTAAAGATTGACTCTTTCTTTCTTGGTATACAGTGGTTTGCGCACCTAACCCTAACAGTTGACCCCCTCTCCATTACAGCGACAGGAAAAGGCTAGGAAAGCAACCAAGATATGCCATTCTACTCTACGTCAAAATAATGCCACATCTGATGCGCATTATTATTTATATCAGTGATGAACCACGTTGCAAAACAAGCAATGAAGGCTAGAATATAAGAAACCTTGGTATCTTGCCGAAGAATGATGCAAGAACCAGCGCCTTTCACAAGGGCAAAGCTCCTGCATTTAAGCTTTTTTTTAGCAGTTATTTTTTAATAATCAATTATAAATTATTCTTTTTGTTGAAGTTCATGTTCATGTCATTAAAAAGGATAATCAGTTTTCAAACAAGATGTTCAAGTCAAAAGAGACAGCAAGCTTGAACATAGTTTTGTCAGCAAATTATTTTCTTCTTTACGAGGAGAATACACACTGGCTTCAATTGTAAGATTAGAATTCTTTTGGTTTACTTTTAGACGAATGTTGTTCACTCTCTCGTGGGGGGAGAGGTCTTGGGTTTGAACCTGGACTTCGGTGAGCCAAGGAAACATGTTCGAGGAAAAACTGAAAAGCAATGAATTTTTAAACGCGAGGTTAAACCTAAAGTTTGCACCTAAAAGCACGGTTATTTCGTTCCAGGAACCTGTTTATTCAACAAAAGCTACCGTCAAGCATTTGGAGACAGGATTAGTGCGCCATTATGAAATAAGGAGACACAGCAAAACATTGACCCTTTCCTCGCATATAGTGTTCACTGTTCAAATGACATGCCTAAAAAGGTTGGCAACTTTCTGTTCTTCTTTTATGGCAGAACAACAGGATTAGGAAACAGCCATTGTACCATTCTTCCTTATTTTAATACTATATCTTATACTGGGTTTGGCGGGGAAGAGGGCATTAGTCTTTGAGCAACCAGTGAATAATGAAGTACCAACACAGAATGCCTGATTACAGGGGCAGGATTGCAGGACCGGTGGACATCAAGGCCTCGTTTGAACAAGAATGAGCCGCTGATGGTCTTCAGGTGTAAATCACACAAGTCATTTGTCAAGGAAACTTTCTCAGTTAAGTTATACAACTAGGCAAAAAGAAACACTAAATTAACTTCTAAAAGAGATTCGTTAAATTGCAATAATACATTTTTGTAAGGCAGCTTGAGGTCGTGTTCATGATCATAGCGAGTATAATTATCTGAAACTCAAAAGAAAGAAAGAAAAAATGAATCTATACTCTACTTTTAAAGGAAATAAAACAACAAAAAAAATCTCCCTCCCGAGCACCATGTGTACAGTTTGTTTCCTACCATTAGGAGATTCTATTAGGATGTCATACATCTGCACAGTTCATTGGTGCATACCCCAGCCTAGACTTCTTGGTGTCATACAAAACGTGGAAATTTTGCTGCTGATAGTTGCCAATTATTGAAAGAGCGGATCGAGGAGTCCCCAAAATTGCCAGGCAAACAACTTCCTCTGGATCAAGCCGGATGAAGTAGTTCTCGACGGGGAAATTCCAGACTGCGCCATCAGCAAACAGAATGCCGAAATCGGGCAAGTCTATCTTCTCAACACCAGAGACATTGTAGCAAGGATCCAAAATTGGAAAATCTTGTACAATTGGATAGCCCTTCACCTTCTTAACAAATGCATCCTTTATAATCTGATAGGCTGGTTCTGTGAAATAACTAAGTGTGGTGCCGGAATCCACAATTGTACCCCCAACACCATCCGAGGTCATATTCCAAGTGCTCTCTGGGATGTTCAGCACTTCTCCTCCGACCATGATCGATTTTATTTGAACGTAATAAAATGTGTCTACTGGATTTTCTTTGCCCCCAACCAATGTAGTAAAATTCAATTCTGGGTGATTCAAGAGGTCCTTATCCTCGCCAAAAATCAACTTGCTGCTAACATTAGTGTCACTATTTCTGTCAACCAGGCAATACGAAAACGAGTGACCATATAGAGACTGAAGCTGGGAGGAGAATGAAAGAGGCCCTCTCCCAAGTCCTAACAATCCTGAGGCCCCATGGAACAAGCCTCTATTCCAATGACCACAACCAAACATAACATTCTCCACTCTCTTAAATTCTGACTTCCCGGTAGGCGATGTGAGATTAACCGTGAATGTTTCAGTTGCAAAATCACCGGTTGTATTAGAGCTATCACCGTACCAATAGAAATAAGGGCATGTCTGATTTTCAGCCTTGCAAGGCAGAGGAGGATCAGGAGAAGAAACCAAATGACAACGAGGATCATGGCAACCTATATTCCTAAAGGAACTAGACTCCTTAGGATCGTAATAAGGTCCATTTTGCTCAAAACAATCATGACAAGGAACGCATTGAATCCAATTAAGGTCACTACCAGTATCAAGAATCAAAGAGTAGTGTTTAGGAGGGGTACCGATAAACACATCCATGAAATACTCTCCAGAGCCAAGGGTCACCCCTGACTCCAAAGTCGCCATGAGCTGCCCGGAAAGCCCAGTTCCGTAAGATTCAGGCGATGCTGCCGTTGCAACCACCGTCTTGATTTGCTTTTCCGGCCGCTCCTTATCTTTCTTTAGCCTGGAAATGTCATTTTGATTCTTCTTCTCAATGATCCTTGTGTGGAGAGTCTGAATTCTAGCCAAGTCCCGGTTTGTGGATTCCACGAAAGATTCTTTGCCCTCAGATTTTCTATCCTTTGACCTGTGCTTCAAGTGGAGTTTGACCGTCTGTTTAGCCTCCTTTTCCTCTTCCCCTCCTTCATCGTCGTCGTCATCATCTTCAAGAAGATCAAAATCTTCTTTTGAGACTATTGTCTGTGATTGTTTGACTTTCTTTGAAGTATCCAGGTTACAACCTGTGTTTGTTGTTGAAGAAGAAACTGCATTGAAGCTCATATGATCAGGCAATTCGATGCCGGCAAGAGTAGAGATGTTGGATTTAACATTCTTTCCATGGTCATGGATTCCGGCGATAGCTTCAAAAGCACCAGAGAAGAGTAAAAAAAGAACAAGAACAATAAAAGACCTGGACAACATAGCAACAATCCCTTCTTGTTTGGTCCCAGAGGATATCCCACATCAATCAAACAAGAAGGCAAGAATGCCAAGAAAGCTCAAACAAGAAGAGATATATAGAGCAAAAATCAACTGAAAGCTTGAAAGGTCGTTGGCTTAGGGAAGTGAAGAAAAAAAAGATAAAACAAATAAATCTACGTCTGGTAATGAAAATGTTGATTAATGCAGTATTTATGATACAAAAGAAAGGAAAAGAAAAGGGCTAAGGATTAACGTTTGAGGAGAAGAGAAGTCTTGCTTTGTTTTGGTGGTCTTTGTGAGTTCTTTAGACCGAAAGATTTAGACTTTGAATATTACGCAGAGCCTCTGCCTACACGCGGTTTGAACAAGGAAAATTAAAAAGGAAAAGAGAAGGATAGTATGAAATTAATATTAATATTAATATTAATATTATCATTATTATTAATTTACCTGGTCTTCTTTTTCTTGTCGGGTTTTTTCCTCTCTGCTTCTTCTTTCATTTCCCTTTCACTATACTTGTAGATTTGTAGTGGTCTTATAACATTAGTCCATTACAGTTGCGCAAGCCGGCAGAGACACTGGTAATATTTTTTTGTTTTTAAAATGTTTTTTAAAAAATATAATTTTTTTATATATTTTCAAATACTTTTAATAAGATAATATTAAAAATAAATTTCTAAAAATCAAAAAAATATTACTTTAATATGTTAATACCTTAAAAAACAACTACCATTTTAATCCTCTTCCTCTGGCGGTGAGTTTTGACTTTTTGAAAGTGAAACCTACAAGTTTGACTGAAGGTGAAAGGAGACAGATGCAAAAAAATCTGTGTATTCACACATCTTCGTTGTCCCAAAGAAAAGGTGAAAAACAGCTTCCATGGGACAAACCATAAAAAGAGAAAAGCATCCTTTTCTTTTATCCCTCCTATTCTTTATATTTTAATATATTTAATTAACCGACCACAGTATGACATTTATTGTTCAAAAATAATTTTAAATCCAAGCTATTTATTTATTTATTTTATATATATGTTGTTGCTAGAAAATTCAGAAATTTGCAACGAAAAAAACCGAGCAGATGTGTATAAAAATTATTAACAAAGACAGGCACATAAAAAATAAAATAAAAAAAAGAAAGTGGTTGAAGTTATTAAACGCTAACAACTCAGAAAAGGAGTGGTCAGTTCTCAGTTAACACGCAGAGAGAGAGAGAGAGAGAGAGAGAGAGAGAGGTTGCCAAAATCTAACTTGTCTTTTGACAGGACGGATGACTCCGTCACCGCGTGTAATCGACACTGCGCGTGCGAATACACGTGCCTCAGAAATAAAAAAAATAATATAAAAAAAATAGTGCTATCAGAGGATACCGTCATTTGTCTTGAACTCCGTAGTAAAAGGAGTTCTAACAACGTTAGTAATCTGGCACTTGAACCCAGAGTCAAGCTGGAGTTTGTTCAAAATAATTTTCTGATACATAAATCTATTTGCTGGCCTACGATTATTTATCTGTCCAAATTCATTAAACTAGTAAGGATTAATGTTGTCTGTTTTTTTTTTTAACAATTTCAAATTTGAATTTTGACACTGAAAATTAAGATAGAGACAACTTTGTTTTTCAAATTCTATGTTTATTTTTAAACTAGAAATTAATCCAAGAATTAATGTCAGGAATTAATTATGACTAATTCAAATTAATTCTAACATTTGTTTTTATCCCTAATCTCCTAGGGGTGGGTGGGAGGATTCAGTTTTATATGGAGGAAAACATTATCTCTCTTCCTTATTCTTTTGCTCTCTAGTTTTATATTTATAAATGGTTGGTTGCGCATGATATTATATCTATTTAGAAAAAAAAAAAAAAGTTAAGGCTCTTCAAATATTTAAGGATTATAAAAATAAAGTTTAAAACCAATTCAATAAAAAAAAAGCAACAAAAAGCAATAGAGTTGAAAAATATGAGGTATATTTTACTGAATTTTATTTTTAAAGTGATAGCATCCATTAGATTAGTGATTCTTATCCATATAAGTAAAATGATATTGTTGAATGTAAAACCAAACTCTAAAAAATGATGAGTCGTTAATAAGTTTGGGAGCCTTTTATGACTCATGAGAGAAGAAAATTTGTATTGTTAATTATATACTTCACGAATTACCTCATAAAAAACTAGAAAAGACATCATATGAGTTGCAAAAAGTGTCATAATTCATTTTTAACCCCTAATTTTCTCATATATTTTTAAAAATATAATTTCCTTTTCAAAATATATGTCTCAATGAAGTTCAACCAATTTTCATAATTTTTTGTATTTTGTTTCATTTTATTTTGTATGATAAAATAGATAAATAAAAATAAAAAATATTAAAATAAAATTTTTGAGAGTGAAATGAGAAGAGAGAGAGAGAAAAAGGGACCAGTATGGCTAAGGACTAAAATATAATGGAATATCATGCAAATAAAAAAAAGAAGAAGAATAATCAAACAAAATTACAAAATTATAGGAAGAGATCCTACACAATTAAGAAAATAAACTTTTAATTAATTTGGACCACGAGATTTTCCGCTAAAAACATAAATTGTGTAACCAAAGAAAATGAACCAAGGCTATACTTGGATCCCAAATCACTGTCTTAATTAGGTCCTATAAACCTTTTACCCCTATAAAATCTCTAAAAAATATTGATATTGTAAGCATTAATAGTTATCACTAGATCCCTAACTTGCTCTACGCCGCTAAAAACACAACATTAAGTTAAGACAAAAATATTTGTAAGCCTTGATTGAAAATCCATTCTTTCATGATGTTGTTATTGAAATCTTGAAAGAGTACTTGCATGAACATGGTTTGTATCAATTAACATACAATGTTCGTAGTCTTTAAGGATAAAAGATACGATCCTTGAAAGTAATTCTTTTTTTTCTTGTTTTAATCCAAAATTACGCAAATAAGTATTTTATATACATTGCTCTATATTTTATACTTATTTCTTATCTAATATATTTGTATGTTACTCTCTTCTATACATGTTTATAATTCTTCAGAAATAATCGGCTATACTAAACAATTCTAATAATGGAAAATTAGGTGCTAAGTATATACATTTGGTATGACGTTTTCTTTTGAAGAATCTAAAGCAAGATTTCATCCTCGATTTCAACATAAGCTTAAGAAGACAAATTAAGGACTGCATCAGAGATAATCTTATTAAGCGTGCTGGAATTTGGATTAACTGGTCGTTTCAAAAACATGACTTAATTAGGTCCATGCAATGAATTCTGTCCGAATTTTTTTCCCGAAACACAGAAACACAAGTGGCAGAATGCTAGTACATGGCGTGCTGCATACGAGGGGGGGCATCTCTTTGTAATGGTTGCGTCGATGAGAGGACAACACGGACCGAGCTCAATTGATTCTTAGCAAGACTTTGAAGAAGAAGAGGATCCTAAAAGATAAAAATATGTCGAATTACACTGGTCTATTCTCTTGAACTGATGTTCCGAGGAAACCAAGAGGAAATAGAATTATTCAAAGGAGATAAAAGTGACTGTTTATTCGTTATAAATCGGTCAGTCACTTCACGATTTGACACGGTTCATTTTCTATTTGAGGAAAGTAGACTAAAGGACTTGCCTCCCTCAGCACCCAACTGAAGGTTAGAATTTTTCCTGGCCAAATACACGACTTGCATCGCCACACGGCACCCAACAAGATTACGGCTCACTTGTGTGAATGCCTGGGCGATAATTGGCCTCCAAATGCGGGAATTGAAACCTGTGACCTCGAACCTTCAAACACTGTGTCGTGGAACCTGTGCTTGGGTTGTACGAGCTTATAATTTACCTAAAATAATCATTACAAAGCATGAGGAGTTCGGACTTCCATTTGTGTGTGCTGGAATAGATGTAGATTTAGTTGGAACGCCGTTGAAACCATATTTCAAAATTTTGATTTGAGCTGCTGTTGTCTAGAATTATTTTAAAAAAATAAAAAAAAATTACTTATCATATTGTCAAAAACACTGCGGTGGAAAAATAATTACAAGAGCAATGCGAGAGGGGAAAAAAGATTGGAGAAGAAGCAACAATAATGATGTGGTAGGTTTATGACTTATCAGGTAAATTCAATGAAAATACAAAACAAATGCTGAAATGCCAATGCATCAGGCGTGACGATATCGAAGTGGAAGTAATTTTCTTAATATTTGCCGTCCATTGCAAGCTCGTGAAAGGAACCTTTGGTGCTGCCCTGCTCTTCCCTGATATAGCTAGGCATTGGTGAATACGGATGGACTTACTTTTCTTCTTTTGACTCCATTTGTTTTTATTATTTTATTTTATAAAAATATATATATCATATAAGTTCTTATTTTATTTGAAGAATTTCTTAAACGATTTTTCTTATTTTAAGTTGAATTGTTCATGGTTATAAATGAAATAATTATATATGATTGTCCAAATTTATTGCAGGAATAAGCCTGCGAAAAAAACGATCAACCCATATAAGTTCTTGAAGTTAAAACAGTATTTACGGAACTCATTTGTTGTCTATATTGGTATTAATTTACGATGCTTGAGTGGTGATATATATATATATGATTTTTCCTCCATGGTGATTATATTTAATTCTCGATTGTTTAATTTTATCCCTCTTATTAAATAGAAAATAATCTAAAATAAAGGGAATGTTCGCATTAATTTTTCTTTGGAATGTCCAGAGACTCGAAGGCCAATGGCAATGAAATACGGATTTAGAGGAAGAAAAGGACTCCAAGGGAGGTTGGGAGGGAGAGTAGTCTGCGGCAAACATAAATGCCGTAGCAGCCATGAAATTTAGTTTATGCGTATAAAATAATTATCTGGGTGTGAATTTTCAACTATCAAATCTGGTTGCTTAGACCAATGAATTTGCATAATTGTGGACTCCGAAGAATAATAACCACATGGTGTGTGTGCATCGAAAGGGGAAATAGATGGCACCGAAGTACCCATAGGTCGTGTGGCAGTGGTACATAGGTTTTGTCTCCTTCACCCCTTGTTTTTCATGACTGCTCTTCTTCTTTTTTCATTCTTATATTAAAAAAAAAGGAATTATTTGATATCATATTAGTTTTATGCTGGGAAATTCTACGACGCACAAGAAATAATCTAGAAATGAAAATTGCAAATGATATTGAGCGTCCCGAATCTTATCTCTACATGTAAACAGTGTAGTAGTTGAGCAAAAATCCTGATTTTTTTAGTATATTATATAATATCGATACATGACTCCTGAAATATACACGTCTTATTCTGTTTGTTCTGCCGTTAGTATGGAATATTATTTAAGAATTTGAAGATTAAGTTATTTGATTCTAATACACCGTGATGGACTTTATATTTCAACATGAGCTGGAAACCCACTTGCGTTGATAATGAATGTAGACTAGACTGCTAGCTGGGTGTGTAACTTGTTCTTGTTCCCTTCCAAGAGTAAACATCAGGGGAGTCTATGAATTGTCAAAGTGAAATAAATACGCACGCTAATGACCATTGTTTTCATGAGTCGTGAAGTTTGCTGTGAAAATCTTAAATCAATTTCTTGGGATTTTAGCCAGGATCAGGACTCCCTACTACTAGTTGCGTAGATAAGTGCAAGGCTACAGTTTATTCCTGGCTTGTGATCAAGAAAAAGATCTCGGATTCTCACCGCCGGGTGAGAAAGTGGACGAAAAAAGAAAAGAACTTCGGCATGCCATTCCGAAGGAGTGGAAGTTTTTGCAGGGTTGTTCTTCCATTGTATACGTGGAATTAGTTTTTTTACGGAATCCCTTGGTTATTCCTGACACAGCACGAAGAAAAACCTACGGTCTATCCAGTAAATAATCATTTAATAATTCAAGGGGGCTGCGATTTTAGAATATGGCCATCATTACAGAGAAAGGGTGTTTAAAATTAATAGAACTAACGACTGATTTTAACCTGAAGTTGATCCACGACCCAGTCATGCAATTGAAAATACAATGTATATACCATATTGTATTCCATGAATGATACTGATGCCTTACGAACGACTGGCAAGCAAGAAAAGGACGGAAAGGGTTGTGGACTTCTGGATTCACACACAAAAGTTGGTGGTGTTGTGGGATTCCCAACACGCAATCACGTTTAAGTTTGGCTCAAAGACCCATCAGAAAATTAAGTAATAAAATATTATTCAATCCATGCAAGTAAAGATCGAGGAAGTGCTTGTTTCGAGGTGGAAGCAAAAGATTTTGAAAATTGGAAAATCTGGTGTGGAATTCAATCACACACAGAGACTTGATGCTTTGTCTGGAAAGATTAAACTCTAATATTTGATTTCAAATCTCCTCGTCTTTCCATCCCATCAACATTTCTACTGGTTCGTCGGTTTATCCTCAATACGTTTCGGCCGGAAGTGATAGTCAAACAAAAAAAAACTGCTCCAAAGTCGTAGCCCTTGAAAGAGAGATGTTCTCTGGGGTGTGCTCTATGTTCTTAGCGTTTTTACCAGAAATTATACGAAAAATAAAAAATAAAAAATAAAAAATGCCAGTTGTTTGGTTTACCCTTACACGTAGCTGTCAAGTGGTCAAAAGGCAAGCATACCTTGTGGATCAAGCGATGGGAAAATCATCATTACCACCGTTGAAAATTGATCTTGCATTTTTACATTTACGTGCATATCGCATGGTTTTTTTCCTTGTTCTAATAATAACTTCATTTTTCAGCTTATGGATTGAACACAATTCCGGTCACACAAGGATGCGCTGTTAATTTCCTCCCAGATTCTTTAACAAAAAGAAGTGACGAAAACGAAATATCCCCACAAAGTCCTCATCAAAATAATTTCTTTTATTTTTTTATATAAATACATCTAAATAATAATAAAATACTCAAATAAAATATAAATCTAATGTTTTTTCAAGAAAAACACAATACTAAACAAACAATTAAAAAAAAAGCTAAAAAAACAAGGAAAGAAAAAAACTTGTGCCGAGAGTTATAATCTCATAGAT
>Ga0307515_10013866_pt1 | contig 15005 bp, 9 predicted proteins | sample 17_EM_MG_FD_194513 | JGI IMG/M metagenome (GOLD analysis project Ga0307515, IMG submission 194513) | Populus trichocarpa ectomycorrhiza microbial communities from riparian zone in the Pacific Northwest, United States - 17_EM | ecosystem: Host-associated > Plants > Roots > Unclassified | place... | reverse complement strand
CCCGGCCGGGTGCCGTCCGCCCCGTCAGCCTCCGCTGGAGACGGACCACTTCTGGTTGGACGCGCCGGTGCAACTCCACAGCTGGACCTTGGACCCGTTCGCCGTTGCCGTGCCGGTCACGTCGAGACAGAGTCCGGACAGGTCGTTGGTGATGCTGCCGTCCGCGTGGAAGGTCCACTTCTGGCTGGTGCCGCCGTTGCAGTCCCAGGTGATGACCTTCGTGCCGTTGACGGTGCCGTTCCCGGACGCGCCGAGGCACTTGCCCGCGACCTGGAGTTCACGGCTCGCCGAGTAGGTGTAGGCCTGGTTGGCGGTACCGGACACACAGTCCCAGATGTGCTGCTGGACACCGTTGGCCGGGTTGCCGGTGTCGTCCAGGCACCGGTTCGAGCCTTGGCCGACGATCTGGGCGCCGGCCGTCTGCGCGCCCCGGGTGAAGGTCACTGTGGCGCCGGCGGGCAGGGTGTACTGGAAGGACCCGTCGCCGTTCCAGGTGGTGGTGAACGTGGTCGCGCTGGAGTTGTTGTTGTGGGCGACCAGCACCTGTGAACCGTCGGGGTTCTTGTACGCCTGGGCCCACACGTTGCCGCCGTCGCCATAGCCGATGCGGGTGGCGCCGGGCACAACGAACTTCGAGAACTGGCCGAGCTGGTAGTAGTTGTTGGTGTAGGTGGCCTTGCCGGTCGTCTGGTCGACGGTGACCAGTCCGGTGCACTTCTCGCAGCCGACGCCCATCTTGGGGCCGCCGTTGGTGTCCAGGGCGAGGTTCCACAGGAGCACGCCGTTGGCCCAGTTGTAGGTGGACTCCAGGGTGAGCTGGGCGGCGTTCATCGGTGCGATGCCCGGGCCGGTGGAGCACTCGGTCTCGTAGAGCTTCTTGTCCGGGAACGAGTTGTGGATGGTGGTCATGTTCCGCAGGTCGTTGCGGTAGCAGTGCCACGCGGTGCCGTAGATCGCGTCACGGGCCGCCTGGTTGCCCATGAGCGTGTTGGCGTAGCTGACGTTCACGTGGTCGGCGTCCGCGCCGATGATCTTCGTGTCGGCCAGTCCGGCCTGCTGCAGCGCCGGGGCGAGGTGCTCGGCGATGAAGCGCGCCTCGTCGGCGGCGGGCCACAGCATCGCCGAGTACGTCGGCGGCGAGATCGTCGGCTCGTTCTGCGGGGTGACACCCCAGACGTTGACGCCCTTGGCCTTGTAGTCCTGGAGGAACTTCACGTAGTAGTTCGCGAGCGGGCCGTACATGTCGGCCTTGAGCGTGCCGTTGCCCGCGCCCAGCATCGTGTTGGACGTCTTCATCCAGGCCGGCGGGCTCCAGGTGTTGGCGAAGAGCTTCATCGCCGGGTTGAGCGCCTGGGCCTGCTTGATGACCGGGATGACGTACGCGTCGTCGTGCGCGGTCGAGAAGTTGGCCAGGGTGGGATCGGGCTGGCCGTTGTTGTCGTCGTACGAGTACGTGCCGGGGCTGCTCGCCGGGGTCGCGGTGTAGTCGGACGAGCCCATCGGCACCCGCATCAGGGAGAGGCCGATGCCGGAGCCGCGGGTGAACAGGTCACGCATCACCCGGTCGCGGGTGGTGGCGTCGAGCTTGTTCTGCAGCAGGTAGGTGGAGGTGTCGGTGAAGGAGGCACCGAATCCGTCGATGGTCTGGTAGGACTGCGTGTCGTCCACCGTCAGGTTCACGCTGCCCGAGGACACCGGACCGAGTGCGACGCTCGGCTGCGGGGTCAGGGTCTGGCTCAGGTCCGAGGTGGTCAGGGTCACGCTGATCGTGTCGCTCGCGGCCGACGCCGGCGCCGGGGTCAGTACCGCCACTCCGCACGTGACGGCAAGGGCCAGAGCGGCGGCCTGCGCGCTCAGTCCGCGGAGTAATTGTCTCATCTGCATGGAAGCGTCCCTCTTCACTTGGCGGTCAGGTCGTCTGCCTTGGGCGCGGGCCGGTCCGGAGCGGCTCTTCGGGGTGGTCGGCCCGCGCAGCCCAGCCGCGGCCGCGGTGCGTGGCTGCGGCGAGGGGTCTTGCCTGTTCGCATGGCCTGGTGCGGGCCGGGGTTCGGCACCGCACCGGGCCATGGGCTCTGGGGAACGGGTCAGACGGGGCTGATGGTCCACTGCAGGTTGGTGCTGTTGCCCCAGTCCCACTGCTTGGTGACGGAGCCCTCGGAGACGTTGCCGCCGCCGTCCAGGAGCTTGCCCGTGGTGCGGTTGACGATGTTGTACTGACCGCCGCCGCGGTGCGTGATCTTCCACTGCTGGTTGGTGTGGCCGTTCCAGGCCAGCTGCTTGCAGGTGGCGCCGTTGCTGGTGGCGCCCCAGCTGTCGGCGACCATGCCGTTGGTGCGGTTGACCAGCTTGTAGTAGCCGCTGCCGACCTCGACCGCCTGCCACTGGAGGTTGGCGCTGTCGAAGTAGTGCCACTGCTTGAGGTCGGATCCGCCTGCCACGTTGCCGCCGCTGTCCAGGGCCAGGCCGTCGGTGTAGTTGATGATCTTGAGGTAGGTCGACGGGTTGAACTGCACCTTCAGCGAGGTGATCTTGTCGTTCTGGCCGGTGACCCGCAGGTCGGCGTTGTCGGCGGTGAACGTCCACTGGGTCCCGGTGAAGTTGTCGCCGGAGTAGGCGACGACCTGCTGGCCCGGGGCGAGCTTCAGCGAGGTGATGCTGAGCGCGGGCATCCCGTGCAGGCCGAGTTGGTCGGCGGTGTAGTCGCCCAGGCCGAGTGCGGCGGAGGTACCGGCGTAGTTGACGTCCGTGCAGACCAGGGCACCGTCGACCGGCTGCAGCGTGGGAATCTGGCCGGAGAAGGCCAGCTTCAGCACGTACATGGGGGCGGAGAACGGTGCCGACGACGGCAGGGTCACCGTGAGCCCTGACCCGTCCTGGGTCCGGTTCGGGAGGTCGATGTAGGTGCCGGCCGTGCTGTCGAGCAGCTTCACCGAGGTCAGCGAACCCAGATTGATGCGGCTGGAGCTGAGTGTCCTGACGGTCAGCGAGCTGCCGGGATAGCCGAGGACCGTGGCGTACAGGGTGGTGTTCGCCTTGTTCCGGGTGAAGCGGATGTCCTGGGCGGTTCCGGTCGTGGGGTTCATGAACGTTCCGCCGCCCATCTTCGTCGGGCCCTCGCCGTAGGCGGTCCAGGCCCGGGTCGAGTAGACGGACTCGCCGAAGCGCCCCAGGTAGTCGCCGATTCCCAGCAGGATGTCGCGCTGGCCCTGGGGGATGGTGCCGTCTGCCTTGGGCGCGATGTTGAGCAGGACGGTGCCGTTCTTACTGATCCGGTCGATCATCGCGTGCAGCAACAGCTGTGCCGTGTAGTAGCCGATGCCCTCCGTGTAGCACCAGCTGGTGCTGGAGACGCTGTCGTCGGTGAGCCAGTAGGGCGAAGTGATGTCGGCCGGGCCGCCCCGCTCGTAGTCGAAGACCTCGCCGTGGCCGTTGAACGCGTCCTTGTAGGTGGCGATGACCTCCCGGCCCCAGGAGTTGGACTGGTTGTAGTAGTAGGAGAGGAAGTTCAGCAGCTGCGTCTCGGCGATCTGGTCCAGGTGGACGTCCTGGTAGATGATGTCCGGCTTGGCCAGGTCGACGACCTCCTTGAGCTTGTCGTACCAGAGCTGGTCTTCCGTGGTCTTGTCCAGCTGCCCGTAGAGCTTCTTCAGGCTGGGGTCGGACTGTGCCGGGACGGCCTCGAAGTAGCCGAGGTAGTTGTAGGCGTGGTGCATCGACACCAGCAGCTTGAGGTTCTTCGCCCGGACGGCGTCGGTGAACAGCTTCAGCAGGTTCAGCTTCGGCCCCTTGGCGACCGAGTTCCACTCGTTGACCTGGCTGTCCCACATCGAGAAGCCGTCGTGGTGCTCGGCGACCGGCCCGGCGAATCTGGCGCCCGCGTCCACGAACAGCTGCGCCCACTCGGCGGGGTCGAAGTTGCCGCCCGCGGACTTCAGCCTGGGCGCGAACTGGGTGTAGTTGCCCGCCTTGTCGTTCGCCCCGTTGATGAAGTTGTGGTAGGGCCACACGGACGGGTCGCCGTACGTGGCGATGTGGTGCTGGTTCACACCACTGCCGCTGAAGTACATGTTGCGCGGGTACCACTCGCTGTCGTAGGCGGGGACGCTGAAGACACCCCAGTGGAAGTAGATGCCGAACTTCGCGTCCTGGAACCACTCGGGAGACGCCGGGTGCTGGTTCACCGAGTCCCACGTGGGCGTGTAGGTGGACGGTGCGGCGACGGCGGGGCCGGCACCGAACAGCCCGCCCGCGACCACCGCCGCCGCGACGGCCGTGGTACCGGCGAGGAACTGTCGTCTGTTGATCGCTCTCGACATTGAGAGGCCTCCAAGGCAACTGAGTGTTCCGATGATTGACAGCGAGAAGTGCGGGACGGGGCTCCAGCGTGGGTGTTCGGCGCCCGGGCAGGGCGGAGCCTTCGACATGGCGAGGCCACTCGGACGTGGTGGTCATGGCCGGGTTCGAGCCCCGGTACCCGGTCTGCCGACGCCCACCGGCGGACGGCCGGCCTCGGTCAGCTCTCCGCCGGCCACCGCTCGACCGTGCAGATGTGGACGGCGGCGGCCGATGCGGCGCGAAGGGCGTGGCGGGCCTGCAGCGCGTGAAGGATCTCCTCGTGGTCCTGGTGTGCGCTGTCCAAGGAGCGTTCGACCTGGCTGCCGCGCAGGATCCGTACCCGCCGGGTCCGGCTGGAGAGCACCTGGCGCAGCAACGACATCACGGGGTTGTCGACCGCTTCGACGGTCCGGGGATGGAAGGCCGTGTCGTGGAGCACGAAACTCTCGACCGTGGCGGCGGCGCGGCCGCCGCGGTCGAGGATTTCCCTGAGCGCCCTGAGGTCCCTGGCACCGAGCACCGCGACCGCCGCCCCGGTGGCCGCCGGTTCCAGCATCCGGCGAACCTGGAGCAGTTGCAGCGCGATACGGGCCCTGGGAGACGTCCGCGGCGAAGGACAGCGTCTGCAGAAGGTGGGGGTCGAGACTGGAGACGTACGTCCCGGAGCACTGACGGACCACGAGGATCCGCCTGTCGGTAAGGGCTCGGACCGCCTCACGAAGTGTGCTGCGCGAGAGACCGAACTGCCCTGCGAGGGCTTCCTCGGGCGGCAGACGGGAGCCCGGGGCGATTTCGCCGTAGAGGATCATCGCTTTGATCCTTTCGATGGCCTCGTCCGTCAGGGACACGGGACTGCCGCCAAGGGGGCTGGCCCGTGCGTTTCCGAAACCCTGCTGGTCGATGGCGTGAAATATGCACCCGGCTTGAGCACCGATCTTCCGCGGAGTGCCAGAGACCCTGACCGGCAGCTCAAACTGCCTGACGCCCCATCAGAACGCGCGTCGGGATATCGCCCGCAACGCCCACACCGCACATAACGTCCGGATCGAGAAAGCCACGGTTTCTCGCCCGCCCCCCGGCAGGCGAGAAACCGTGTGCCGGGCCGCCTCAGCGGGCGGTGAGTTTCCACAGGTGGTCGGCGGTGCCGTTGTCGGACCATTGGAGGACCTGGGCGCCGGAGGTGGTGCTCATCTGGTCGACGCCGAGCAGTCGCCCGCTGTTGTAGTTGGCGATCTTGTAGTAGCCGTCACGGGCCGGTATGACCTGCCAGAGGTGGTCGGCGGTGCCGTTGTCACCCCAGATCAGGGCGGTGCCACCGTCGCTGGTGCCCGCGTTGGTGATGCCGAGCAGCAGGCCACTCTTCTGGTTGACGATCTTGTAGAGGCCCGAACCGGCGGCCGTCAGGGTCCAGTTCTGGTCGGTGCCGGTGGTGGACGTCGCCTGGACGACCGAAGTGCCTTGTGCGGTGGCCGCGTTGAGGGTGTCCAGGGCGAGGCCGCTGTTCTTGTTGGTGATCTGGTAGCGCCCGGCCAGCGACGTCGACGTGCCGCTGGGGGTGACCACCAGGTGGTAGCCGTCGGAGGCGTTCATCGTCACCGGCACGGTGATGGAACCGTTCGAGACGGAGTAGTCGGTGTCGGAGATGGTGATCGGGCCGGGGGAAGCGGTGGTGCGGCCGGTGCCGGGGCTGTACTCGAGCTTGACGTGGACGGTGCTGCCGAAGGCCGACAGCGAGGAGAGACCGTTGACGGTGACGGCGCAGGTGCCGGTGCAGCCGCCGGTGATGACGCTGATCTGGTTGCCCGCGCCGTTGAGGGAGGCCAGACCGTCGATGCCGGTCTGCGCGGGGGGCGTGGTGGTGAGCATGTTCCCGGACATGTCGCCGTACCACTTGTACGTCCAGTAGGAGCCGTTGGGCGAGCCGCCGGTGTCGGTCAGGGTGTCGCCGAGGGTGCCGTAGTGGTTCCAGAAAGCCAGCTCGGCGTCGCGGACGCCCGCGCGCTCGAACTTGGCGGCGTAGCCGATGAGGGCACCGGAGTTGCCCATTTCGGTGGGCGTGCCGTACTCCTCGATGTCGATCGGACGCGGGCTGATGCCGAGGCTGCTCTCCAGCGAGCGGTAGGCCGCGACATGGGCGGCGATGCCGGAGCTGCCCTGGAGCTCGTGCCAGGCGATGACGTCGGGGACCGTACCGCTGGCCTTGGCGTCGGTGAGGAAGGTGGTCATCCAGGACTGGTTCCAGGCCGAGTAGCTCGGACCCTGGATCGGGGTCGTGGCGTCCTTGCTGCGCACCTCGTTGTACGTACGGGCCCAACCCGCGTCGAAGGCACCGGCGTTGGTCGTGTCCCAGGTCCAGTCGGGCTCGTTCCACAGCTCGTACGCGCTGATGTTCGTGGCGCCGGAGGACTTCACCGCGGCCACCTGCTTGTCGACGGCGGACAGCCAGTCGCTCCAGCTCACCCACTGGTAGGGGAAGTTCGGGTACCAGTCCGGCATTCGTACGACCACCTTGGCGCCCGCGTTGGCGGCCTTGGAGGCGACGACGAGGGCGTCACCCGCGGGAGCGGGCTCTCCGTTGGGGAGCTGGCTGCCGCCCGGCGCCATCTGGACGAACGTGTTGGGCTTCAGGGCCTGTACGAGGCTGTCGGTGGGGGTGCTCGCGGTGGCGAGGCCGTAGAGGCTGCCCGTGCCGACGTGGGTGACGGAGCGCAGAGTCTGCGCGGCGTTGACGACCAAGGTGGTGGCCGACGTGGGGGTGGCCTGGGCGGGTGCGCCCGTCAGGACGACGGCGGTGGCGGCCAGGGCTGTGGCCAGAGCGCCAGCAGTGGCGCGGCCGACAGGTGCTCTGTAGCGGTGACGGGTACTCAGGTATGACATCAGCGGCTCTCCTGAGGAAGGGAGGGGGACTTGCTCAGCGCGGTGCGGGGAGTTGCGATGCGGTGCGGAGGTGGCTCGGGGAGGCATCGGCGGTCCGCGGCCCCGCCCGACCCGGGGGCCCGGGGCGGCCGGCACTGCGGATCAGTCCTTGACCGCGCCCGCGGTCACGCCCGCGGCCACGTAGCGCTGGGCGAGAACGAGAAGCACCGCTGCCGGGATCGACGCGACGACGGCGGTGGCCATGATCGAGTTCCACTCCTGGTTGTTGTTGCCGATGTACTTGTAGATGCCGAGGGTGATCGGCCTCAGATCGCCTCCGCCGTCGAGGGTGTTGGCGAAGACGAAGTCGGACCAGGCCCACAGGAAGCTGAAGAGCGACACGGTGACCAGGGCGTTGCGGCTCACCGGCAGGACGATCGACCAGAAGGTGCGGAAGGTGCCGGCCCCGTCGATGCGGGCGGCGGCGATGAGTTCGCCGGGGATGCCCGACATGAACGCGGTGAAGATCATGACGCCGAAGGGCACCGCGATGGTGGAGTCCGCGATGATCAGCCCCCACCACGAGTTGAGGAGGCCGAGGTCGAGGAAGATGCCGTAGAACCCCATCGCCATGACGATCCCGGGGATCATCTGGGCGATCAGCAGGACGAGACCGAGAACTCCTCCGCCGAAAGGGCGGAGTTTGGCCAGTGCGAAGCCGGCCGGGGCGGCGAGCAGCAGGGTGAGGGCGACCGTGCCCAGGCCGATGAGCAGGCTGGTGCCGAGGTAGGGCATCTGGTCGTTCAGGACGGCGCGGTAGCCCTCGAAGGTCGGGTGGAGAGGCAGCAGGTCGGGCGGGGTCTTGCGCATGTCCTGCTGCGGGGTGAGGGACACGTTGATCATCCAGTACACCGGGAACAGCATCAGCGCGGTCAGCAGGACGCCGATGACGGTGTAACGGCGCTTTCCCGTACGGGACTTCATGCTTCCTGCCTCCTCTGGACGCGGATGTAGAGCAGGCCGAAGACGAGCGCGATGAGGATGAGGATGTTGCCGACGGCCGCGCCGGGGCCGAACTTGGGAAGCAGCGTGCCGAAGCCGAGCTGGTAGGACCAGGTCGCGAGGGTGGAGGAGGCGTCGCCCGGACCGCCCTTGGTCATGATCCAGATCAGGTCGAACACCTTGAGCGTGTAGACCAGCCCGAGCAGCAGGGTGATGGCCGACACCGGGCGCAGCAGCGGGAAGGTGATCCGGCGGAACTGCTGCCAGGCCCCGGCCCCGTCCAGGGACGCGGCCTCGTACAGCTCCCCGGGGATGTTCTGGAGCCCGCTGTAGAGGATGACGAGGTTGAACGGAATGCCGATCCAGATGTTCGCGATGACGACCGAAGTCAGCGCCCAGTCGGGCGAGTTGAGCCAGTCCACCGGGGACATGCCCACCAGGTGCAGGGCGTAGTTGATGACACCGGACTCGCTGTTGAACATCCACGACCAGGTCGACGCCGACACGATCAGCGGCAGCAGCCACGGGATCAGGAACAGCGCGCGCAGGGTGGGCGCGAGCCGGAAGTGCCGGTTGAAGAAGACCGCGAGGGCGAGCCCGGCCGCGTACTGGAACGCGATCGACGCGAAGGTGAAGACCAGGGTGTGGCGCATCGCCGGGCCGAACGTGGGGTCGTCCAGGACGGTCCGGAAGTTGTCGAGACCGGAGAAGGGCGCGTCCCCCTGCACGAACGACCGGACGGTGTAGTCGCGCAGGCTCAGGTCCAGGTTGCGGTAGAGCGGATAGAGGTAGAAGGCGGCGAGGTAGACGACCAGTGGGGCGATGAAGGCCAGTGCGGTGAGCCGGCTGCCGCGGCGCTGCCGGCGCCGCAGTGCCGACGTGTTCGTCCGTTGTCCGGTGCCGGTCGCCCCGGACCCGGCCGGGGACCGCTGCGCGCGGCGGTCGACGCGGGCGATGGTCATGCGTACTCCTGAATGCGGGTGGCGTGTCCGGGCCGGCGGCGGTGTCCCGGCGGTGGCGATACGGTTTCCGGAGAAGCGGCGAGGGGCCGGGTGTCAGCCCTTGCCCGCGGCCGTCTGAGCGGTGTCGAGGGCCGCCTGCGGGCTCTTGCCGCCCGACAGGGCGGACTGCACGGCGGTCCACATCGGCTGGGAGAGGGTCGGGTACTTGGTGCCCAGACCGCCGCTGGTGCGGCCTCGCGCCGCGGCCACCGCACTGATCCACGGCTTCAGCTCGGGGTTCTGCTTCACCTGCTGGGCCTGCACCTGGGCGGTGGGCGCGACGTACGTCAGAGCCGTGTCCGTGGACAGCAGGTTCGCGGAGCTGGTCAGACAGGTGACGATCTTCTTGCTGACGTCGTAGCGGGAGGAGTCCTTCTGCACCGGGACGGTGACGAACTCGCCGCCGGTCGGTACCGGCGCGGAGCCGCCGTTCTGCCCGGGGATGTTGATGACGCCGTACGCGAAGCCGGCCTTGTCCGCGTTGCCGAGCTGCCAGGTGCCGTTCTCGCTGAACGCGTAGTCGCCGGTGGCGAACTCCTGCCAGCTGGTCGTCTGCGTGTTCTGCAGCACGTCCTTGGGCGCGTATCCCGCGTCGACCCACTGCTTCCACAGGGAGAGGGCGGCGACCCCCTTGGCCGAGTTGAGCTTGGTGAGGTCGCCGCCGGCGCCCCAGAACCAGGGCAGGAACTGGAAGCTGCCCTCCTCCGTGTTGATCGCGGAGAAGGTGATGCCCTTCTTCCCGGCCGACTTGACCTTCTTCAGGGCGGCCGTGAGGGAGTTCCAGTCCTTGATGGAGGCGGCGTCGACGCCCGCGGCGGAGAGGATCTTCTTGTTGTAGTAGAGGGCGAGGGTGTTGGCGCCGATCGGCACCCCGTAGGGGGCGTTGTCGATGACGCCCGCGCCGAGGATGTTCTTCTGGATCGACTTCGTGTCCAGGCCGAGGTCGCTCGTCTTGTTGAGGATCCCTGCCTCCACGAGCGTGGAGACGACCGGGTTGTCCACCAGCATCACGTCGGGCGCGTTGCCCTGCTGGGCGGCCAGCAGCGCCTTGTTGCCCAGGTCGGTGGTGTCCATGCCGGTGCGCTTGACCTTGACCCCGGCGTCGGTGCCGCACTTGGTGACGAGCTTGCCCCACGGCGAGGAGGCGTCGAACTGCGGGTACGGGTCCCAGAAGTTGTACGTCCCGCCGGCCTTCCCGGAACCGGATGAGGAGGAGTCGGAACCGCCGCCACAGGCGGCGACAGCGGTGAGCGCGCCGACTGCGGCGATGGCGGTGAGGAGGGTGCGGCGGGTGTTTCTCACGGTGACCTCGTTGTCTGGGTGCGGCTCGTAGGGAGAGGAAGCGGGGGATGGTGCGTGTGGAGGGCTCAGGAGGTGGGCAGCCAGACGCGCATGCTGCCGTCCTGGCGGTTGGCCCACGCGTAGTAGGGGATGGCGGTGAGTTCGACCGGATCGTTGTCCGTGGCCGGTGCCTCGCTGTGCGCGGAGCTGTATGGCCACCAGCCCGCGTCGGCGACATGCCGGCGATGGCCGGCCGCCGCCACCGTCGTGACGCCTCCGAGCAGGTCCGGACGGTGCTCGACGGCGAGTGGGCGGGTGGTGTCGAGGACGATGTCGTCCAGGCCACCGCCGGGATGGTCGACCTGTTCCAGGCAGTACACGAGCGGCCCGCGTTCGATCGCCACGCAGCCGCGCACGGCGTCCACGCGTGGGTCGGCCGCGGTCAGGCGCGGCTCGATGGCGAGTTCGAGGACGACCCGGTCGCCGGGGGCCCAAGTGCGCTCCAGCCGCAGCCAGCCGTCGGCCACGGGGGCATCTGTCTGGTCGTACGCCATGTCCCCGCAGCGCACCCGGTACTCGCTGCACCACTGCGGGACACGCAGCGAGAGGGTCCAGGGCCGGTCGGCCGGGGTGTCCTCGACGGTCACGCCGATGGCACCCTGCCAGGGGTATTCGGTCTCGACGCGCACCGCGACCGAGGCCCCGTCGAGGTCGCCCGTGTAGCGGCCGGTGGCGTACTGGTGGATCTGGAGACCACCGGTGTCGCTGGTGGCGAGGTAGTGCTCCAGGGAGGCCAGCAGCCGCATGACGTTCGGCGGGCAGCAGGCGCAGCGGAACCAGCGGGTGCGGCGGGCAGACTGGTCGCCGCCGGTGTCGGTGTGGCCGTCGCGGACCTGGAGCGGGTTGACGTACAGCCAGCGCTCGCCGTCCAACGACACACCGGCCAGGAAGCCGTTGTACAGGGTGCGTTCGATCAGGTCGGAGTAGCGGGCCTCGCCGGTGAGCAGGGCCATGCGCCAGCTCCACTGGACCGAGGCGATGGCGGCGCAGGTCTCGCAGTAGGCACGCTCGTTGGGCAGTTCGTACGGGTCGCCGAAGTCCTCCTCCTCGTGGTGCGCGCCGAGCCCGCCGGTGAGATGGGTCTTCGTGGTGGTCATCGCATGCCACAACCGCTCGGCGGCGGACCGCAGTTCGGCCTCCCCGGTCTCGGTGGCCAGGTCTGCGGCCGCGGCCAGCAGATACAACTGCCGTACGGCGTGGCCTTCCACGTTGTCCGCCTCGCGCAGCGGCACCCGGTCCTGGCAGTACGCCTCGCCGCCCAGCAGGCCGTGGCCGAAACGATCGACGAAGTAGCCGGCCAGATCGAGGTAGCGGTGTTCTCCGGTCTCCCGGTACAGCTCGACCAGGGCGGTCTCGACCTCGGGGTGACCGTCGATGCCATCGATCTCCTTGCCGCTGCCGGGCGGGCCGAAGACCGAGTCGACATGGTCGGCGAACTTGCTGGCCACGTCGAGGAGTTCCGTCCGACCGGTGGCCCGGTGATGGGCGACGGCAGCCTGGATCAGATGGCCCGCGCAGTACAACTCGTGGCCCCAGCGCAGGTCCTTGTACCGCTCGCCCCCCTTCACCAGCTGGAACCAGGTGTTGAGGTAGCCGTCGGGCTGCTGCGCTGCTGCCACCAGGGAGACGATCCGGTCGACGTCCGACTCCAGCTCGGCGGAGGGGCCTTGGGCCAGCTGCCAGGAGGCGGCCTCCAGCCACTTGTAGACATCCGTGTCGACGAACGGGTACGCACCCCGGAACTCACCCTCGACCGTGCCCGCCGCCAGCCGCAGATTGTGCAGATTCCCTGCCGTCTCAAGGAGTTCGGGGCCCTGCGGGAGGGATGTACGTGCGTTCACCTCGCGGCGGGTGCTCCAGAAGCCGGCGCGTACCTCGCCTGCGACAGGGGCGAGTGCGGCCTTGGCGCCCGGTCCCGGACGAACCGGCCCCGTGAAGGTGCCTGCCTGTTCGGACGGGGCCGAGGCCGAGGAGGAAGGCGCGGCGGAGCGTGGGCGGGGCATGGTTCTCCGAAGAGGTAGGTGGGAAACGAGTCGGGGCCCGGACGCGTGGGTGGCGTCACGGCGTCCCGGAGATTCGGACGGGCGCTGCTCCGTGCTCTCGAACCCGCTTTGGGCAAACGTTTTTCTGCCGGGAAAGGTAGGAAGCGGGACGAGTGCGCGTCAAGGGGTGCGCACAAGTATTTTCAATGCCGGCTCGGAACTGGCCAGCAGTCGCGAACGGTGCCAGGATGCACCCTGCAGGCATCGTCTAGGAAAAGGATTGCGCGTGACTGCCGCTCCAGGTCTTCCGTCCACCGGGCGGGCGAAGCTCGCCGACGTAGCCAGACTGGCCGGTGTCAGTGTCGGGACGGCCTCGAAGGCGCTGAACGGAGGTGGGAGGATGCGGCCGGAGACCCGGCAGCGGGTTCTGGACGCCGTCGAGGAGCTCGGCTTCCGGCCCAATCAGCACGCGCAGAGCCTGCACACCGGCCGCAGCTGGACCGTCGGGCTGATGACGACCGACGGCATCGGCCGCTTCAGCACGCCCGTCCTCCTCGGCGCCGAAGACGCGCTCGGCGCCGGAAAGATCTCCGTACTGCTGTGCGACACCCGCGGCGACGCAATCCGCGAGCAGCACCACCTGCGCAATCTCATGGACCGCCGGGTGGACGGCATCATCGTCACCGGCCGGAGGACCGACCCGCGCCCGCCGCTGAACGGCATCGAGCCGATCCCGACGGTCTACGCGCTCTCGCCGTCCACCGACCCGGACGACATCTCCGTCGTGTCCGACGACCGGAGCGGAGCGGAGCTGGCCATCGAGCACCTGCTGGCCACCGGCCGCACCCGGATCGCGCACATCTCCGGCCCGGCCCACCACGCGGCCGCCCGCGACCGCGCCCACCACACCCTCGAACTGCTCGAACGCTCCTCCCTGGGCCTCGCCACCGGCCGGGTCCACTTCGGGGAGTGGAGCGAGGCATGGGGCCGCCGCGCCGCCGAAGCGGTGCTGCGCACCGCACCGGACACGGACGCCTTCTTCTGCGGCAACGACCAGATCGCCAGAGGCGTCGCCGACGCCCTGCGCGAGAAGGGCCTGGACGTCCCGGGCCAGGCGGCGATCGTGGGGTATGACAACTGGGACGTCATGGCCCTGGCGTCCCGTCCCCCCCTCACCACGATCGACACGGACCTCCCCGAGATCGGCCGACGGGCCGCCCTCCTGCTGCTGGACGCCATCGGCTCCATGTCGGCGCCCGGCCTGCACACCGTTCCCTGCCGCCTCGTCGTCCGTGAATCCACCTGAGCCGTAGTGTGGGCCGGAGAAGGCCGGGCAGGCCGGGATCGGTCACCCGCACGATTCCCAGCCCTGCCTGGCCCAGGGACTGTCCGGCGGATCACCCCGGTGTCCCAGGGGTCTGGCGCGCTCCCCCACTGCCTTGAGGGCACGGGGCCCCCAGCGGCGTTGTCGTCGGTCGCCGACTCCCCGACCGCGTCGCAGCCCTCCTCCGCCCTGCAGCTGCGCGCACCGGACCCTGTCCACCCGGACTGATCAGTGCCGTTGGTCGAGACCGACCTGATCCGCCGCGGACAGGCCCCAGGAGCTGCTGCGGCGTGGGTCGGCACGGGACGGCCCGGCCACTTGAGAGCCGAAGTGTCCGGAGCTTCACTCCCGGGCGCCACCCTGTGACGAGGGTCGAGCCACGCCCCGCCCGAGGGACGGTGCCCCGGCCGAACACACCACGTCGGCTGCCGCCGGTCAGGACGGCATGCGCTGCTCAGCGCCCGCCTGCCGAGTTGCTCGCAGCCGCGGCCTGGGAAACCGACGAGGGCAGCCCGGCCGCGCTGTCCCTGGTACATGACCGCCGCCACGCCGCACCGCGGCCGCGTACTCGAACGCTCCCTGAGGCACTGCCGAGGACCCCGCGGGCGAGCCCCGTCGCACCTGGCTCGCCAGAGCACTGAAGGGCTGCCCCGCCGACCGTGGTGTGTCGGCGGGGCAGCCCCGGGAAGCTGTGGAGGCCACCGGTCACACAGCAGCGGTCGCCCCCGGTCCCGGGTTGCCGTAGTAGGCGTCGGGGCCGTGTTTGCGGGTGTAGTGGCGGGCCAGCAGATGCGGGGGTGGCGGGGCCGTTGGGGACAGGGCCAGGGTGTGGGTCGCTATTTTCGCTACGGCTTCGCAGATGATGGCGTGTTCGAGGGATGTGCGGGCGGTGGGGCCCCAGGTGAAGGGGCCGTGGTTGGCGACGAGGGCGGCCGGGACCTCGGTCGCCCGTTGGTCGTCGCCTTTCAGCAGGTCGGCGATGATCCGGCCGGTGTTGTACTCGTAGTCCTCCTTGCACTGGTCGGCGGTGAGGTCGGGGGTGCAGGGGATGGGTCCGTTGAAGGTGTCGGCGTGGGTGGTGCCCAGGACCGGTATGTCGCGGCGGGCCTGGGCGAAGGCGACGGCGTGGGTGGAGTGGGTGTGGGTGATGCCGCCGATGGAGGG
>Ga0307515_10013865_pt1 | contig 15005 bp, 5 predicted proteins | sample 17_EM_MG_FD_194513 | JGI IMG/M metagenome (GOLD analysis project Ga0307515, IMG submission 194513) | Populus trichocarpa ectomycorrhiza microbial communities from riparian zone in the Pacific Northwest, United States - 17_EM | ecosystem: Host-associated > Plants > Roots > Unclassified | place... | reverse complement strand
ATCCCTTTTTATCTTCTTTTTTTTTTTTTTGGGGGGGGATAAGGAGTCAAAGACATCTAAATAGAACTTTTATCCTCAATTGACACCAAGATTGACTTTTCTACTTGTTGAAATGTGGACAACAAACAACTTTCTTTATCCTCTCTTATTTTTTTAGGACTCTCTTTGTCTTCTTTTTAAACTTAAGGACTGAAAATGTAACCAAAGTAAGTTTTAGACTAAAACATAAAACTATAAAAAACTAAAAGGACCAAACATAGAAAAAAAAACTTTGGGATCAAAATTTCAAAATTTGCACCTCAAGTACAATAAAAAGATAAAAAAAGGTTGCTTTTTTGTTTATGTCAAATTTGGTCGCATTGATCTCAGTTTATTTTGAATAATAAAATTGAATTATATTTTGTCAAATCAAGCTTTAACTTGATATGTGTTTTTTTTTACAACGCAAGAACCCAATACAAAAAACAATTATCAAGCCTAATCACCAATGTTATGTGGAAGGTTAGAATTGAAAAGAAAAATTAGTGACTAGAATATAAAATGCTACAATCACCAAAAAATAGAAAAAACGTGTTTTAATCCATAATGTTTTCTCTGTATAATATAGTGGAATACTTAGCATAATTAGGGTTTTTCCTAATTATCCTTCCTTTACCATGGACCCTGGAGTTTGAAAAGTTTCAAGAACACTTTTTTATCTTAAAAAAAAATAGTTTTTTTTTTAAGAAGCACATTAGGATTTTTTTTTTTAAAATATGGTTAAAGACTTATTTTAAAAAATAATATGATTTTAAAACTTGTAGATTAACACATGTTACTCTAGAGTTATATTTGATATTTGTGCTTTAGAGTTGCGGTTTTCGTTTGTGACTTATTTTGTTTTATAATTAAATTATAGTGTGGATAGATAACTAATATCAACAACCTATGTTCATCCACAAGAAATTTGAATAAAATATACTGTCAATTTCTAGTTGAAAATGAATATACAAATTTCAACAAATTCCTTCGTATAAAGGATAACGAGATCGAGCTATTTAGCTGATTATTAAGCAAGGCTCACTCTATATTTGGGGAGTGTAGGCTGGACATTCCACATGATCCTGGAGATGTTGGGGAGGAGTCTAGAATTTCATCCTAGCAATCATTGAAGGAGAATCCAATTGCAGAGACTACACTTTTATGCAGATAGATGAGAGGTCTTTTTAGTAAGATTATTATTGCCTCTCTTTTTAAATCCATTAATTATTTTAATGATTTTTTTTCAAAAATATGTCAATTTTATCCTGGAATGTGAGGGGTGCTGCGAATATTATGGGTAGGCGTCATTGTAAAGAACTTGCACAAAAATTTCAACCAATTCTGTTTGTACTCGTAGAAACCCATTGCTAGTTTTCCAAATCGGCCAAGTTCTGGGCACATCTTAGGTATTCACCTATAGCTAAATCTAAAGCTCATGGACACTCATAGGGAATATAAGTCTTATCTACAAGTGGTATTTTTAGGGTTTCAATTGTAGACATCATGACTCAATGTGTTACACTAAAATTGCATTCAGGTAATCAGCCTGTTTTTTCTCTGTTGTTTATGCCTCCCCAACCCCCAACTTGTGTTCTTTGCTTTGGGATCACATGGTCTCGATGAGTACAAGATTAAATGAGGCTTAACATCTTAGTGTGGACTTTAATGAGATTTCCCTTCCTTCAAAGAACATAAGAGGTTTATTCAATGCTTTTAAGGCCTCCACCTTTACTAGTTTGATGGATGACTATAACCTACTTGATTTAGGATATGTTGGACATTCCTTCACTTGGCACAGGTAAATAAATAGAATCAGACGCTTAGACAAAAGACTGGATAGAGCATTAGCAACGCCTAACTGATATTTTTTCTAGGATGCATTTGTTGAGAATTTGTGTAAGCTACATTTAGACCATAATCCCATCCTTTTATATTGTGGGGGCCTTCCTCTAAATATTTAAAACATACCTTTCAGATTTGAAGCCATATAGGCTGAGCATTAAATTTCCACACTATCGTGTATCTGGGGCGTGGAAAGATGGTGATCACAAAGTGGTGATGGGTACTTTACAATATATTCAGGAGGATGCTATTAGGTTAAATAAGAATACATTTGGTAATTTATTCATAAGGAAAAGAAGCATTAAAACTAAGTTAAATGGTGTCCATCAAAGTATTGAATTTGGTGCTTCACACTCCTTGGCTATTTTAGAAAGGGACTTAAGAAAAGAATACAATGATATTCTTCATCACGAGGAGCTTTTCTGGTTCTAGAAATCTAAGGAGAGATGGGTGAAATTTAGAGACCGCAATACCAGTTTCTTCCACACTTAAATTGTGATCAAGAGGAGGCACAACCATATTAATGGATTATTTATCTCTGGTGATAGTTAATGTACTGATGATAAGGTGCTTCAGGAGGAGGCCTTCATTTTCTATAAGTCTCTATTTTGCTTGAATCAGTATGTGGAACCTAGATCACATATTCTTCAAAACACTCCTAGGGTGTCCTATACAGGTATGACTGGCTTATTAAAAATCTATCATGAAGGATGAGGTGTTTACAACGCTAATGACTGTAGATTCTTTTAAATCGCAAGGTGTGGATGACTTCTAGCTTTTCTTCTTCAAAATATATTGGGATATTGTTGGAGATGATGTTTGCAGCATTGTTAGTAATGCCTACACTAACTGCTATTTTGACCAAAGGCTAGCATAGACTCTTCTAGTTTAGATTCTGAAGGAGGACAAACCTTTATATATCAAATAGTTCCATTCGATAAGTCTCTACAATGTAGTGTACAAACTAATTACAAAGACTTTGGTTAACAAATTATGCCCTTTTCTGGATGAGTTAATTAGTCATCTTCAAAGTAGTTTTATCCAAAGCAGATGCACCACAAACAATGTTATGGTGGCCTAGGAAGTTATGCACCATATACATAAGTCCAAAAGTAAATAGGGGCTTTTAGCAGCTAAAATAATCCTTAAAAAGGCTTATGATAAATATAGTTGGGATTTCTTATAGCTACTTTAGAAGATTTTGGTTTCCCTAACAAGACTATCCAGCTCATAATGTTTTGTGTACGTTCCTTCTCTTTATCCCTTATCTGGAATGTTACTAAGCTGTCTAGTTTTGTGCCTAACAAAGGCCTGCAATAGGGAGACCCTCTCTTTCCTTATCATTTTGTTTTGGGTATGAAGAAGCTTTCCTATTTAATTTTTAATAAAGTTGCAGGTAAGATAAGGAAGTCAGTGCATCTATCTCGTGGTGGCCCAAATATCTCACATCTTTTTATTGTTGATGATATTCTATTTTTCACAAAGGCAAAGAATTCTTAGATTAGTCTCATATCTAATGTCTTATTTGATTTTTGCAAAGCATCTGGACTAAAAGTGAACTTTGAGAAATCCAGGATTATATGTTCTAAATATGTATGTAGAGCAAGGAAGAACATATTCAGTCAATTATCTCTTATTCATTTTGTGAGTGATTTGGGCAAGTACTTGGGTTTCCCTCTAATTTAAGGAAGAGTTAAGAAAGACTATTTTAATTTTGCCCTCGAGAAAATTAGCAAGAGGTTTTCTTCTTGAAAAGACAGGCTTCTAAATAAGGCAAGGAGATTAACTCTGACATGCTCAATGATGTCTGTTATACCTATTTATCCCATGTAATATTTTTGGATTCCAAAATCTATTTGCTCAAATGTGAGCTTCATCTAGCAGAATAAGAATCTTACTCGTGGCTTCCACCTGGTAAAGTGGAACTTTATTGCTTGCCTTAAGATGTTTGGGGGGCGTGGTGTTAGGGAGATAAGACTCTCCAATGTAGCTCTTTTAGGTAAACAGGTCTGACACATGTTTAACAGTCCATATAAGTTTTGGGTTGGTCTCTTGAAGCACAAATATCTTTTTAATAAGGATCTGTTCAGTGTGACTAGGGCTCTAGTGTCAGCTTCACTAACTTGGTATGCCATCGTTAAAGCTTTTCTTAAATTGAAGGAGGGGCTCATATTCAAACTTGGGAAATACTTGTCTTTATGGTTTAATCTTTGATTGATGGAGGGGTCTTTTATCCTTTCTTGTGGATGTTATTAATATTATTGATGTGGACTTACAGGCTAGAGACTTATGGATAAATGGTTAATGGATTTTTTCTAAAATGACTACTATCATTCCTATTGTTTTAAAATTTGTGATTATGGTTGTTCCTTTCTTTACTTTTTCTCCTTTTGATGACTGTGTAACATGGGTTGCTAGTCCACAAGATGTTACAATTCTAAATCAGCCTACTTATGGTTGCTTCAACATCTGAAGGGGTCTGTAAATGGCTAGGGTTGACAATGGGTGTGGAAGCTACCTTTCCTTGAGAAAGTAAAATTTTGTATTTGGTTCATTCTTCGTGATTTTCTTCCTACTAATCTTTTCAGATTTCATAGGAAATTTTATAATACTACAGCATATTGCCACTGTAATCATGATATGAGGGACATACTGCATTGCCTTTGCGACTATGGTGTTGTTAGGAGGATCTGGATTAAAATTTGCTTTAGTCTTATAAGTGGTTTTTGGGTTAATGATGCAAAATAATGGTTGGCCTCCTTTGCCATAACTAGGAGATCCTCGTTATTCTTAATTGCTATTTGGTGGTTGTGGCGTCATCACAATAATATGGCTTATGATGATCACTATTTAGGAGAGAGTTTTTAATTTGCAATGACAAGGGTCATAGAGCTCCAAGGATGGTATCCTTGCAGCAACCTAATGAAGGCTTCGTCAAACTTAATGTTGATAGGAGCTCTCTTGGCAACTCAGGACGCATATGTTTTGGTGGCCTAATAAGGAATAATAATGGTGATTGGCTAATTGGTTTCTCTTGTTATGTCGTGGGATCTAATCTCTTTCTTGAGCCACTAGTTATCAAGTTTGGATTGCAGTTTGTTTAGGATAGCGGTCTGACTATGATCATTTGTAATTCAAATTCTATGGACTCTTTCTCAGACTCGTACAAGAGGATTCCATAGGCTTCCACAAATTTGATGCTATCATTGTAAAAGATTAAAGACTTGTTGTCAAGATCTCGAGAGATAAGTATCCAAGATACTCTAAAGGAAGCTAACTCATGTGCAGATTACTTAGCTAAACTGACTACTAAGAGAGAGGAGTAATTTCAGATTTGGGAGAGCTCGTCTTATGGGATGCGACATTTGCTCCAGCATGATATGATGGGTATATCTCATTTTAGTTTTAGTTTTTTTTTCCTTAGAAAGTTCTGTATTTTTTTAAAAAAAAATTAAGACAAAGAAATATTCATTTTATTTTACTACATATGACGTTTGCTTTTAATTAAAACTAAAAAAAAAAAACTAAATATGAATCCATGATATAAATAATAATTCATTATATAAACAATAATTTATACATGAATCTTTTAGTTGAAATATGTGAAATATGATAGTTAACATTTAAACAACTTAACAATCAACTAAAAAAAAGTACACTCCCATAATAATCAATATATCATATATTAATTGCTAACAAGACAAACAATATGATGATTTAAACCTCGAAAGAACTGTCTTGGCATCTGATCACATCCGGATAAACCTACAACTTAATGCGGAAGAATCTTATCAACAATTATCAAAGTAAGCTCTGATAGTTTAATAACGTTGTGGTTATCAGTTGTGATGGGTGACACACTAATAGGATCTCTTTTATAAATATTTTCACAATCTATAACCTTGTTGGTTCCATCTCTAACCCGATCGATCACATCCCAATAAGCCCTGGCGTCTGATGAAGAGGAAGCTCTACGAAACTGCCCTAGCGCATCCTTGTAATCAGTCCGGCAAACTCCAAGTCGTTGCCTGCCAACTGGGTCACTGGTTTGACCAAGAATGCTAGCAATGTTATCCGATGTCGTTTGTAATTGATCAATGGTCAATGAAATAGATAACATGGCTAAACCATCCATGCTGGCTGCAGCAACACGTGGGTCGACGGCTAGAGTCCTATTGCAGAAGTCGGGGTCCTGGGACTCCTTGCATATGCTCTGAACTAACGCTGCATCGGCTTTCGTTTCAAACCTGATTGCTGCGGTGCGGGAAGGGCAGCATGCACAAATGACCGCCAAGGGGAGGATTAAAGAAATAAAGCAAAGCGGAGAAGCCATCTTCTTAATTTGCTTGCTTTGAAAAGTGAACGTCAGTCTAAGAATTAACTGTTCTGTGATGCGCGTGAGAGAGAGTCTGTGCTTGTACAAATATATACAGACGACTGAATTTAATGTAAGCAAATATAAGGAATTATTTGGGGGGATAATTTATCCCTAATATAAATCAAGGAAATCGCGTCGCATTTTATCAGGTTCAGGCATTTATATTGATTTTGCCATATTTAGAATCGTTGGAATCTGTCTGTATTCTCTTTCTTAGGCTACCCCCAATGTATATTATGAGATTTTGAAGTGCTGGTATTATACAGTGGTAAATATTCATTCTAAAAAAAAAAGACAAATTCTTCAACAAAATCCCAAAAACCCTAAACATTACTACTGCTATTAATTAATAGACAATACAAAGATATGGATAACTGAGATTAATTAGATGAAATGGAGGGCTATGATTTAGCAAAAAAGAGCTTATTTGGGAATATAAAAGGATGTAGACAATAAAGAAAAGATCATAAAAAAAGAGGATCTGAAACCAAAAAAAAAAAAAAAGATATACACCATAAGCGGTAATTTGAAACATTATTGGGTTTTTGAGTTATAATTGGAGATAAATATCTTAGTTTTAGGCATTCTTTAGCTTTTAAGAAGTATAAGATTTATGCCTAAAATGTTTATTAAAATTCCAAATTCTATTTGTGCCATTTTGAAGTTCAAAACATAGCCAATACAAAGATATCATAATCTATCCAGAAGTTCAGTACATCTAACCCTGCTTTGATTTTCTACCTTTATCTAAAGTTATAGAAATCAAAACAAAGCAATAAGACTATTAGATGATTTAGCAACATTATGATATATAAGATGTTTATGAAGAGCCCAACTCCAAAATATATTGTTTCAATGCTCTAAATTCATAAAAAATCACAGTAGAAACAATAGCATTTAACAACAACAACAACAACAACAACTCTCATCCATGTGAGTTTTGTTCTTTCTTTCTTGAACTAAATGGCCTTTTTTATGCCTTTTCTACTTCTATATGAAGGGAACCTTGGGGTTTAAATACCATAAGCTAAGTTTGCAAATCATGAAGTTATTATTTTGAAAATCCATGGTGAAACATGCTTAATGAGTTTTATTTTTCTTTTCTTGAATTATAATTCATGAGTGTCGGATTTGTGGTTTTAAGAGGGTTTGATTGTGCTTTAAATCTTTGTTTTGTTGGATAAGATAGACCTAGTTTGATCATGCATGATAGGAGATTTGTTTTTATCTTTCCTTCATGTTTATGAAGCCTATAACAAGCAAGTAAGAAAAACATCTTGTTTTGTTTTATCTTTTTATCTCTATGTTAGTCTTATGCCTTATATAACTTTAATATGTTGTTGTTTCATGTATATTGGGAATTTAAAATAAATAAATGAGTTTTTTTTTTCATGTTAGCAACCCTTTTAAAATTTTTTCATGAATGGCCTAATCGACAAATCTTTTTTTTCTCAAGGGACCAATGTTGATATTTTTGTGAATGACCTAATAAGAGAGTATTTTATTTTTAAGGATGGGCATCAAATTTTTTGAATGATCTAATTGGCAAGTCTTTTATTTTTAGGGATGGACGTCCATTTTTCATGAGTGACCTAATCAACGAATCTTCTGTTATTAGGAATGGATGTTAAATTTTTCAAATGGCCTAATAGAAAACTCTTTTATTTTTAGATATGAATATCAAATTTTTCACAAATTGCCTAATCAACATGTCTTCTATTTTTAAGGACCATCATTGAATTCTTCACAAATCATTAGAAATAAATTAAATAAGCTGTGAATAAGTTCAAAAAATAATTTAGATAATTAATGGAATTCATATAATAAATTTAGAAAATAACATATAGTTAAAGTAACCTTTCATTTGAAAAGATGCGATAAAGGTGATGTCTAGCTTTCCTTAAGCATAACCAAACTCTTACTTGAATATCGTATTCTTTCAAACGAAAAGATGCAATAAAGGTGATGTCTAGCTTTCCTTAAGCATAACCAAACCCTTACTTGAATAACTTGAACCAAAACATAATTTAGAATTTTTTGTTTCATTTAATTACTAGGTTACAATTCCATTGTTTTCCATTTTCCTTTTATTTTTAGAGGTCTTAACATTGTGCCGAGTGCTACTACATGATGACTCCATTGAGGACTAGGTTAAGCCTATACGCATATGCTTTCTTTTTTGATACCTTTATTACCATTTTTTGTTCAATATTTATTTTATTTATGTTATTTATAATTGTATTAATTTTAATCTATGCATTAAATGTTCATGCATGCCATTTTTCAAGTTTTCACACACATTAACACCAACCAATAAAAAGCTTTAGATCTGTGATCATCCCTTTTAGAATTAGATATAGAGATTTAGGTAGGGAGTGTGACTTATATACATTGATGATCATATGTACTTTTTCTTAGATAAAAACTTACCATATGCACAATATTATAAAGCTACTCCCATACCCATGTTGTAAAAGGTTTAGAGACTGGTTTATCCCACTAAAAATTCAAACATATAGGAACCTTAAAAAAAATCTTAGGGGTGGTAAAGCCAAGCCAAAACCCTTTATGAGCTAGATCATATTTATTAGGGTTGACCTAATAACATGACATTTCATACATATCCTTTTATATGGTGATCTTATTATATCTCACTGATCCTTATAGAAAGTATAAGAAGGTGAGATATATTAATACCCAAAATACCCTATGCATGGTATTATGGAGCTACTCTCATACCCATGTTGCAAAGGTTTAAAGATCGGTTTACCCCATTAAAAATTCAAAAATATAGGAACTTTTAAAAAAAATCTTAGGGGAAGTAAAGCGAGCCAAAACCCTTTATGAGCTAGATCATATTTATTAGGGTTAACCTTATAACATGACATCTCATACATATCCATTTATATGGTGATCTTATTATATTTTCATTGATCCTCATTAAAAGTATAAGATGGTGACATATTACTATCGAGGATATAAGAACTAGGTTAAAGCAAGGCTAATATGATAAAGGAAATTGTCTGCCAATATGGTTTGACTTTAAGTTAGTAGAGCAGATAAGGTTTGAAAACATACCATGTTTTCCAATAAATTATTGGAGTGTTGGGAAATGATATCCTTGTAGGACCATATTAGCTTCCAAAAGCAATATGGGTACATAACATAGTTGCATAAGATTTAGGCACAACACTCTTGTTTCTAAGAAAAAGGAAAGGATACCTTTTGGTCCAACTATAGTAACAACAACATACTTTCAAGAGCTATACGCAAAGTTTAACCTATAGTTAAAGGCAAAGAGGGAGCAAGATCATAAGATAATAGATATGGTACAAGCAATAGTCAAAGCTATAAAAAAAATTGCAAGAAATGAGCAAATAAAGATTAAATTGAGATAAATAAAATGGAATAAACAAGAGAGATGCTTCAAGAATAATGTCAACAACAAACAGGGTTGATTACACAACTAGATGACTATTTAGGAGAATTAGTTAGTCAGAAAGATGAATTTGACTTAATTAAGCAAACTTTGATAGATGAGAGAAATGCTGGAAAAAAAAAGGAACAATATTAGGATTTTAAAACCATACTCTATCATATAGAAGCTAAAGATATAAAACATTATGCTATAAAATTTAAAGGCATAGCCCAACTCATAGCAAAAGGTCAATCAACTTCAAAATAGAAGAATAGGATAGAATTGTTTAGAATAATAATTTTTAGAAAAGCTTGTACTGTATTAGACAAACTTTGTAATATGTTATTTTGTATTAATAAAAGACTCTTTGTTACATATTTTAGACATTTATTGCTTTTTTTTTATTGTATAATGCTAGTTTATGTTTGAGTTAACTCTTATCAGAGACAAATTGTTTTCCCCTAAATTGATCAAAGTTTCTATAGGTTTTGAGCCTTCAATGAAAACTTTCCAAGAAAATTTGATTTAGTTCATCCTCGTAGTCTTAAATAACAAGCATACATAATCAATTCATCCATTTGCATATTTTATTTATTTCTTTACATGCTACTTTATAGTTTTAGTACATGGAGAAATTAGGTTGCCCTGCTAAGATCTAATTTCCCTTAAATGTGCACCACATAAAATACATAAAACAAAATGTAACTAGAAGAAAATGCTCTATTTAAAATGAACCACCCGAAAGAAATTGACAACTTCAAATGAGAAGTCATAAAATTACAAGCCTACTTGAGTGAGCACTGCAAGCAATCTTAATAAGGAAAAGAACATCTAGAAGAAATCAAATACATAAAAAAACACAACCCCTTCCAAGCATGCAACCTTTACCTCAAGTACAAATATTACCTTTTAGTTTCACCCTACATAACCAGGAGGAAAATGGTGCCTCTCTAGAGTAATAATATTCTATGTATTTTCCATATATACAATAAACGAGGCTTAGGTACCTCAAACAACTAACTTGACAAATGAAAAACCATAAAAGCCAATAATTTAGACCATGAAAGATGTAAGGAAAGAGATTTTGGAAAAATAAAAGTCCTAAAATGAGGATTTGAATTCAAAGTAAGAAGTGTTGATGGCAAAAAAAAAAAAGAAGTTGGAGTCTAACTTAGCTACTCTAGAATAGACCTCAACTATAAAAGAAAAGGAGAGAGATAACCTATTAGCTTAGCTACAACAACAACAACAACAACAATAATAATAATAATGTACTTTTTCAAGAGTTACAGGAAAGTTTCAAAGTATTGTCAGTTACCAAGGAAGAGAAAAATTAAAAAAATGATAGAAATAATTGGAACAACATGAGAGGCTTAGAAAAAGATTGTAAAGAACAAGTAGTTGAAGGTTAATTTTAAGTAAATAATGGTGGAGTGGTTGCAAGATCTTTATTAAATAGATGAGATTCTCCACTATAAGTTCAGCAACAAAAGATTTCTAGAGGTGGCGTTTATATATACTTTCTTCTTTAATAAGAACTCTTCCTATTAGCTTTTAAAGTACATTAATGATTTGGTGTTAAACCTTCTTTTCAAAATAGAGTAATACTTTATGTACCTAAATTTATCTCCTATGGGTTTTGACCCAACTCAAGATAACCAATGTAAACATAAAAAGTTGGCATATATGACCATCAAACATAAATTGCATCGGTATTTGTGTCACATGATGCCTGTCATTGAAGAAGAAATCTAAGAATTCTTAAAAGCAATCCTAGACTATCCCTTACACTCTAACAAGCTTATTGTCATGCCAAATGCGCTAGTTAACCTCGTTGAAACAACTATTGTAGTTATGTACATTGGCAACAATTCCTTCATTGATACCGTATGAAAGATATTTAAGGATTTGTTAGAGCAGATAATTAACCTAGAAATATTGAGAGTACATCATATCACAGAGATGTATGAAATATGTTAAATGTAAAATCTCAAAGTAAATTTATAGATCTATAGAAAAAAAAAGACATGGTTTTTTTATGTCTTCATTGATTATCAACTTATATGCAGAGGTATCTATGGTCCGAAGAAAGAAATTGTATATAATAAAGCAGCTAGGGATGTATTGAACAATATTGGGAGAATATCGGAGGATAATAAGCATACACAAAACAAGAATGTGTTGTCGACTCTTTTTATAATTGAGCTTTATAAATAAGATCATTTTATATTATTTTTCACATGTTTTAGGATTATGTCACATCTTTTAATGAAATATCTTTTTCTATATCTTATTGTTATTTAAAAAACAAGAGATGTTTGTATGAAAGTTACTTTTAACATTTTATTTGCATTTATGATTAGACAAGTATAATTGTAGATTTGTATAAAAATTTGATCGGATTCCAAAATATATCATAATTCATAAATATACTAGGGGAAAATCCCACCTTGTGAAATTTAAAAATTGCCCTTTCCACTCCCAATAAATATAAAAAGACAAAACCTCACTCTTAACTTTATTTAAGTTATAAATGTATTCTATTTCCAATAAATCTTAAAAAGGAAAATCTCTCTTGAAATAATAAAGTTGTGTCCAAAATAAAATAAAATGATTTGAAGATATAAATGGTGGTAAATATAGGTTATTGCCCTACACGTCCTACTTCTTCTTTATGGTTAACCTTTTGGATTTCCTAATTAACAAAACTTATCAGCATAAGTAAGTTTGGATTTGAGATGAATAAAGACCATTTTTGGCAATCCCTTTATAAATATAAAACTATCCCTAGTTGTCCCTAATTGAGCCTAAAAATGTTTTCCTTGGATACAAACCCATACTAGGATCACTCCTCACATTAGGGGTAGAATTTGAAATTCTCTAAGTAAACAAAATGTCAAGAGGGACAAAAATATTGTAAAAGAGAGAATAAATAAATAGAAAGCTCTCTAAAATGTCCCTATTTGAAAACCAAATGTCAAATGATAAGGCACAAAAAACTTGGAGAAGTGAAGTCGTAATGAGGTTAATCACTAGAAAGATAAAATCCACACGGCAAGCTTAAAAAATCTTTGTATGAAATAAATGATCCTATGTCTTTCTTCCTTTAAATACCATTTGAGCCTCATGCATATTCATTATTTTGTATATATGAACCTCAGACTACATTACATTATTTTTAAAAGTCATTTCTAATATATATATATATATATATATATATATATATATATATATATATATATATATAACTTGTTTGTGTTGAAAGGTGCTAACCTATATAAAGAGAAGAAAAATATTTTTCAAGCAAAAAAAAATAATAATCACAACTTGTTTATGTAATACATTCTTTATGATATTGAGTCATACGATAAATAGAAAAGTTCAACATAACATGAAGCAAGATGCTCCCTTTTTAAAAGTTAAAAATCTACTTTTATAATCCAATTTTTTTTCTTTCTAAAATAGCCTAATTTATCAAGAAATTTGTTTGAGTTATTCATAACTAAGTTTTGAGATAAACAATTCTTGTTTACAAAGCCCAACCAACACTCATTCCAGCAAGAACATCCAAAACTGCATCATGACATTGAGTGACATGTTTAGCAATCTCGACCAAAGAACTATAATTTTTATAAAAATACTTTCAAATTTTACATCACAATACATCATTTCAATAATTAGACTTTAATGAATATAATCCTTGGAATTTATAGTCTGATCCCAAAATAAATAAAAAATGAATTTGAAACAAAAGAATGGTCATTGACTGAATTTGGAAAGTTATTAGCAAGGATGATGTTGACACGTGTGTGCCTTATTCTGGCCATGTGAAATATAAGAAATCAAATCAATTTAAAGGAAATTTTGTGATAATGATGATGTAATTGGTGGCATTTATATCTAAAAGATTTTGATTGATGGTAATGAGTATGCTCCTCATCAGCTGAGGGTAAGGCTATTTGAAAAAAAAATATGACGATTATATAAGTGTGCCTCGTATTGGACACTATAAAGAAGAGTATTGAAATAAGTTTGAGGGAATTGATGTTTGAAAGAACCTCTTATAACAATGATGCATGTCCATCTATATTGATCAATAATTAGAATAGTTGGGTGCAATTTTGTTTAAAGATGATATTCATGATGACTAATACAAAGATGAATATAATTAGATTAGTTGGGAGATAATTTAGCTTAAAAGAATCTATGGTAATCATGTAGCCAAAATGATGACATGGAGAACTCCATCACAAGTTGAAATTGGTGGAGTTGATAACTCTTTTTATAATGAAAATTGAGTAGCATGAAATGAACATCTTCAAACTATATTTGGAGACAATGATAAGTAAAATCGACATGGGTTTAGCTAGCACAATGAATGAACCACACTAAAAAAAGAAGCATCGGAAAGCAAGCTAATGGGAAGCATTGAATGTATCAAAATAATTCAAATCTAGGCAATCAAGAAGATAATCCTTGCAATTTGAAAGTAAATCCTATTGTTAAAATCTACCAAAAATACATGTAAGGAAAGGAATGTATAATGAAATTATGGCAACCATTATTGAAAAGGCCTCACTGTAGCAATAAAAGGAAGATCACAGACTGGGGGTAAGGTCACAATCCATATATAGTTGAGAACCATGTGTTTGAAGTTGAGCTCCAATTCGATTTTGCTAACAAATTACGAAAACAACTGTAGTCTTATTTAAATTAGTTGAGATATTGTTTTATTTATCTTTGAGTTATTATTAGGTCTTTTAGAGATATTAATACCTTTATTTAAATTTGGGTTCACTGAATTATTATTTATTATGTTTATACATATCTATTAGATATATCCTATTAGACTTTGGATTCTTTCTAGTGTAAATATTCTTTCGTAGAGACATTTTGAGGTTAGACTATCTTTAATAAGTAAATCAGAATTCTTGCGATCTTTTGTATGGTTGGGTGATTCTCATGGTAAGTTCTTGAATAAACATGTAAACTCTTTGAATGAGTGATCAATTTTATTGTGATTTTATATTACTTGTTCGCGTTTTTTTATAGGCATATGGTGGGGTTGATCAATGCTTATAACTTTAGTTCTTTAAGGAAGGTTCTTGTTGGGTCAAGTTGCAAACCATTCAAATATGATTTTAGCGTATATTATGAAGTATTCGCATCACTATCTGTTAAAATTAAGATCACTTTTTTTCTAGTTAAGATTTTAGATGGGAGAAAACCTAAACAAAGTGAGCTTTGGTATAAAACCCATGTTGTAACCCATTTTTGGGTCCCCACAAATAAAAAAAAATATATAATAATAATAATAATAATAATAATAATAAAAAAGAATTTGAA
>Ga0307515_10013863_pt1 | contig 15008 bp, 15 predicted proteins | sample 17_EM_MG_FD_194513 | JGI IMG/M metagenome (GOLD analysis project Ga0307515, IMG submission 194513) | Populus trichocarpa ectomycorrhiza microbial communities from riparian zone in the Pacific Northwest, United States - 17_EM | ecosystem: Host-associated > Plants > Roots > Unclassified | place... | reverse complement strand
TAAAGAATGGTTGATTCTCGTTGTAGTTACTTGTGCTTTTCTATCTATTTGCTATGTCATGTTTCTTGTTCTGACTTCTGTCAGAGAACAGAGTGCCATCTGGTGTAAATTTTGTAGAAGGGAGGTTCAAGATCCTCATAAACAATCAAGTATTACACCATCAAAGTTACTAACACAACCAAGAGATTAACTGAGAATAGAACAAAATCTTTTAACATTACCTGGACACAACAAAAATCAACATTGAACCTGCTTCGGTGCTAATCTGACTTTTGTGTTCTTTGATTCTTTCCTTTTCTTCTCTCGCCGCTTCTATGTCTGTGCTTGCATGCTCAGTAGCTTGAATATCCTATGTTTGTAGCCTCTTCTTCTTCGCCCTACACCTTTCGGTTGAATCTTGAATGCACGCAGAAAAAATTGCTGCCGCCTTCTTGCAACCAATAATTTTATTAATACCAATAATAGTATAATCTTAAGCCTCAGAGATAGATAGAAAATTTAAAAATTGAATCTATCGAGTAGCATTTGCTTCCTCTTTTTAGGTTTATGTAATTAGAATTTTTTCTTTATATCTCAGAAATCTTTTGAGCCGCAAGAACCAAGTCTCATTAATGGAAGGATTAGGACTATGATTTGATCTTAAAACCTCTCTTCAACGAGAGGGACCCAACATTTTCACTGCTTAATAAAATCCAAACCTAACTGGAAATCTGTTTATGCGATCAAGTTTTTTTTTTAAAAAATTCAACGAATAAAATAAAACATTCGTAAAATCTTAGGGTTGCCATATCCTTCTCACAGTACAATGGAGACACGCCTTTACAATATTACGAAACCAATTTTTACGTACCATCACATAAATGTTTTTAGTTAAGCTGTTAATTCAGGAGAGAGAGAGAAAAAAAAAAGCTTTGGCAAGTTAAACGACATGCTTATCCGCCGTTTTAGGTGCCCCCTGATCAAAACCCTACGAACCCCTCCTCCATGCTCCACCATTCACTCCATCATCAAAAACCCATGCACTAACTGAACAGAAACAAAACCAAGGCTGCCTGTAGCCACCTAGTTAACTCAACGCTGATTCAACCTGTCCACAATGGCCGAGTCACCGGCGGGACTTACCTCCCAAAACTGGAATCCAACTCAGGACCAGCAACAACCAACAGCAACACCAGAACAACTCATCGCCAAATCCATAGCTCCAGTGAAACCACAATTCCTCCGTCCTCCACCTTCTCGCGCCTCCCAAAAAGATACCACGTCATCCACCGTTTCCGATTCTAATAATGATATCTCAAAATCTATTAACACTAACACTACCAGTGTAGTGGCCAAGGAGAAGAAGTCCAAACGACAACTCAAACGTGAACGCCAGCAGGTTCTGATTTTCCATTTCTTACATTTTATTTGTTTGTGATATTTATTTATTTATTGTTTTTTTTTTAAATAAATCTTATGACAGGAAAAGAAATCCTCAGTGAATCTCTGCCCTGAATTAGCTAAAACCGGAGATGTTAATTCATGTCCGTATAAAAATAACTGCCGGTTCAATCATGACTTAGAAGCATTCAAGGCTCAGGTAATTAATTAATTAATCAAATCACTGATTTGCCGATTTTTTTTTAATTATTGCCGTTCTACTTTGATTGAGCAAATGCTGTTGTGTAGAAACCGGAGGATTTAGAGGGAGAGTGTCCGTTCGTAAACGGGGAAGGGTCGTGCTGTCCTTATGGATTAGCTTGTAGATTTTACGGAACTCATAAGGGTCGTGATGGTGTTAGAAATGGTAAAAAGCAAATTTCGGAGATTAATGGGTTGAATAAGGATGTTCAAAAGCTTTTGTGGAAGAATAAAATGAAGTTTCTGAAGGCGGATTCTGTACTCAAGTCTCTTGGGCTTACGGTAATGAATAAAACACCGACAATGCTGTTGAATTTGTGATTTTTTTTAATGTAGCTGATTTTTGTTGATTTGTTACCAAGGGTCCGGGTAAGTCGAAAGTGAAAAAAGTGGACGAGGAGGAAGTTGAGAAAGTTGTTGATGATAATGACTCTCATGGCACTAATGACACTAATGAGAATGGCTGTGGTGACGGGGGCAATGAGTCAGCTGGTAAATTAGATTGCGCTGCAGAAGTGCTTGGTGGTGATGATGTGGATGGAGTACTAACTGATGAAGTTAGGCCCCAGAAGAAAGCAAAATCAGCTGTTGAAGTAAATGGTTGCTCTGGCGAAGAAGTCAATGGTTGTTGTCTTAAACTTTTGTTCCAAATTGGTGCATTTTTTGGAACTATATGTGTCTCACATTGAATATGTTTTGCAACAGGATTGGGTATCCCAGAGAAAGATATTGAGAATAACTGCCCTCTCAAAACAGAACCAGAACTTGTATCTGATAAACTAGAAGTCATAGCTGATAGTGTAGAAACTGATGGAAGTTTAAAATTACACCCACGTGAAAAAAAGCTTATCGACTTCAGAGGAAAGTTGTACCTTGCTCCTTTGACCACTGTTGGAAATCTTCCTTTTCGAAGAGTCTGTAAAGCTTTGGGAGCTGATGTTACTTGCGGTGAAATGGCAATGTGCACAAATCTATTGCAGGTCTGTTTTCTTCATCACTATCTCATTTTACGCAACTTGCTGGTTTGGTTTTCTTGTTAACAAGGTTCTTTCTTTTCAATTTGTATTATGTTTAATGCTTGTAGCTTGCAAGATCTAATATCATTAACTTTCCATAAGTATGTACAGTTTTAGATTTCCATTGTCATTACTCGCTGTCAGAAATGGTTATATTGTGGATCAGATGTGGTTTTCTTCCCATGATAGTCAGTAAATATATGCTCTATAGCCTAGTAATGATTCTTTACTCTATGCTATACACGATTAGTTTGATTTAACACCTGGAACATTGCTTAACCTCATTTCCTTTTGATTATAGGGTCAAGCTTCAGAATGGGCACTGCTGAGACGTCATTCATCTGAGGATTTATTTGGTGTTCAAATATGTGGGGCTTATCCAGATACAGTTACACGTACTGTTGAGCTTATAGATCAGGAATGCACAGTGGACTTCATTGATATAAATATGGGCTGCCCCATCGATATTGTTGTTAACAAGGGTGCTGGGTCATCTCTTCTTACAAAACCAATGCGGATGAAAAGCATTATAGAAGCCACTTCTGGTACAGTGGAAAAGCCTATAACTGTCAAGGTAATAATTAAATATCTGTGCAAACCCCATGCTGAAGCAGATATGTTGTTCTGCAATTTTATAGTTCAGCTTACTTTCTCCATAGGGAAATGCCAACTTTCACTTTGATGCTTGTGTTTCCAGCTTGCAGCCTTTGTTACTCTTGGGCTTCTCTGACCAAACTTAATTTTGATAGCTCATACTGCATTTTCTCAATGTAGGTGCGGACAGGTTATTTTGAAGGAAAAAGCCGTATTGACTCATTAATTGTGGATATTGGAAAATGGGGTGCCAGTGCTGTAACAATTCATGGTCGATCACGTCAGCAACGCTATAGCAAGCTTGCTGATTGGGACTACATATACCAATGTGCTAGAAAGGCCCCAGATTCTCTGCAAGTTCTAGGAAATGGGGATGTCTTTTCATTCGTTGATTGGAACAATCACAAATCTGACTGCCCTGAGCTTTCTTCATGCATGATAGCTAGAGGTGCACTAATTAAGGTTGGGACTCTGGAGTTGTGAATTGTTAGTTTCTACATTTTTATGTAATTATTACTAGACCATAATAAAGTTTTGTAGTCTTAAGAATAATATTCACTGTATTTTGCAGCCTTGGATATTTACTGAAATCAAGGAACAGAGGCACTGGGACATAAGTTCCGGAGAGCGATTGAACATTCTAAAGGATTATGTGCGTTCTGGCCTAGAACATTGGGGCTCTGACACAAAAGGTATACAGTATTGGTCAAAAACGTAATTTCATACTGAATGGGTGATTGGGAAAGGGTTTCAATGTAACAGTAATTCCTTGTTTCAACATCTGTAGGAGTGGAGACAACTAGGCATTTCTTGTTGGAGTGGCTAAGCTACACATGCAGATATGTACCGGTAGGTCTCTTAGATGTCATTCCACAGCGGCTCAACTGGCGTCCACCCTCATACTATGGTCGTGATGACCTTGAAACGCTCATGGCTTCTGATTCTGCTGCTGACTGGGTATGTGCAATTCTCTAAATATATCTTAACGATTAGTGCCGCTACATAAGCTGCTAAACACTACAGTTGTGTTAACTCGCTCCAATTTATATACAGGTACGTATCTCTGAAATGTTGCTTGGCAAAGTTCCGGATGCCTTTACATTTGCACCGAAGCATAAATCAAATGCCTATGACCGAGCAGAGAATGGCTAATACGTGCCAATTCTTAATTTTCATCCGGAAACTAGACAGTAAAATCCTTTTTCCATATATGTAACTCCCTTGATTCTAGAATTTGATGCTGGTGCCTTTTACATCCGCAAGGGCTCTTTGATACTTGTCTCTTGTAGCAACGAAAACACGTATTTTGAGCTGTAATATTTAACGTTGCCAATGTTTTTAAGAGGAACAAGGTGGTTGTCCTCACCTGAATTTTGTACCATTTTGTTTTCTAAAATGTTTGAAACATTGTATTTTAGAAATAAATAAAAGGCATATGATTTTAGGGAAGGTTGAGACATGAATTGAAATTTTTGTTAAGTCACCTGACACAATAAATGAGGAAGTTTAATGTTGTTAGAAAGCTCCTATAGCTTGTCTTTTTCCGATTGATTTGCCTTCAGACTAATGGCCTAGCTTGCGAAGTTAATCCTCTTGACAAGGTTTCGATTTAAGTGTAGTCTCTTGAAGAAGACTTGGTACAACTGGGATGGATCTGCGAGGCTGGCTTGGTAATCAGTTCAGAAGAACTTAAGAACATGACTGACATTTTTGGCTATCAAGATAACAAGAAGCTGCTAGAATTAGACACTGGTACACACCAAAAGCAAAGCCATGAAGAGGTATCACCAACCTTTATATGAGAAATATACACACAGGCGAAGTTCCACGAGAGTTGATCTGGTGGGCGTGTCAAACCATTAACCAGTAACCTGATTTTGATACCATCCATGTGTCATCGGACCAAAAAGCAGTTCCGGTCAGTTCACTAATGGCGTTACCATGTCTACACTATCAAAACTATCCCTTAATGAGCATTTGTTTCTATGAACATAACAGTTCAGTCCAGGCTGAAAAAAAGCGAGAGAAATTGGGCAGCTGCAGAATTCCCTTCTCCACTGTTCTAACAACAAGGCCAATGTTTTTACTATTGGAAGAAGCAAGAAAAAGGACAAGTTACTTCAGGCTCTTCGTTGGAAATTAATGCCATATGCAGATGCAGGATACCATTCAGCATCATTAATTATATGAAAGACTCGATTCACTTCCGTCCATCCTAAGCAGTTGTAGCCAGTCGAGTTTTGAAACACTTTTGAGGGGCTGATGCATGGTGAGATGCACAGAGTTTCTAGATAAAAAGAAATGGAAACAAGGCACTAGAGATTCAAAAAATCTCACTATTGAAACTTTGATGGAACACCTATCCGTGTATACAAATGTCATGTTAATGCCGATACAGCAATAAGTAAAAAATTAAACCACGCACTTCTAGGTTTAAATCTTGCAAAATTTAAAAGACCAAACAAAATTGTGTAACTTATAGATTTGGAACCGTAATTAATCCAAGCCAGCACACAAAGATTGTATCGAGATCATTATTGAAATCATCTACCACCTGGCCATATCACAAAGTAAATAACCATTAATCTCGCTGTCTTGAGCCAAAATCCATCAGTTCGGCAAATTTGAGGTGTTGCAAACAACATATATCATGTCAAAGAAGACAACTTCCCGGCTTCACTGACTTTCGGCACATCCTGATTCAGGGGTGCTTGCACCCAGCCCCCATCAATGGACTCTGGACTTCCATTCAATCCATCATCCACAAAATCACCGATCCTTTTCACCATAACTTCCTTTGGCTGGACAGGGTACTTCCCAGAGAAGCAAGCATAACAAAAATTCGGAGACTCCTCAGCCAACAATTTTTTCAAGCTATCCAATGGTAGAAATGCAAGCGAATCACATCCAATGAACTCCCTAATCTCCTCCACGCTCATTCTATTAGATATCAACTCCTCAGAACTTGGTGTATCCACTCCATAGTAGCAAGAAGCTATAATTGGTGGACTAGCAATCCTCATATGGATCTCCTTAGCCCCAGCCTCCTTAAGCAACCTAACAATTTTTGATGAGGTAGTTCCTCTCACAATCGAATCATCCACAACCACAACTCTCTTCCCCTCCAAGACTCTCCTCACTGGAGACAGCTTAAGCTTAACCCCGAAGTCCCTAATCTTCTGTGATGGCTCAATGAAAGTCCTTCCAACATAATGCGACCTTATCAACCCTTGCTGAAAAGGGACACCTGCTTTCGCTGCATAACCAAGTGCAGCCACCACCCCAGAGTCCGGGACCGCAATCACTACATCGCAATCAACAGGAGCCTCAGTAGCAAGTATTTCCCCGAAAATATGCCTTGACTCATAAACAGACCTGCCAAATACTATTGAATTAGGCAAAGAAAAATAAATATGCTCAAATATGCACTGTTTCGGTTCAGGGTGGGGCATTAGGCAAAGAGATTGAACCCCGTCTTTGTCCACCACTAAAACTTCACCAGGATAAACCTCTCTCTCATATGTGGCCTCAATCAAATCAAGAGCACATGTCTCAGAAGCAAACACAACAGCACCGTTACTCCTCCTTCCCATCACCAGAGGCCTAAAACCATAAGGATCCCTCACAGCTACCAACTTATCCTCGGTAAGAAAGACCATAGAATAAGCCCCTTCAAGCTTCTCGCAAGCATCAACAATCCTCAAAAAGAAAGGTCTAGTTTTTGATGTGGCAATCAAATGCAAAACAACTTCAGTATCAGAACTAGTATTAAAAATCGAACCATTTTCTTCAAGGATAGCCCTTAATTTCCTATAATTCACTAAATTCCCATTATGGGCAACCCCGACAGAGCCAAACCTATAACCGGCAACAAAAGGTTGCACGTTTTTAAGCATCGAAGACCCAGCAGTTGAATATCTAACATGACCAATAGCTAAATCACCGGGTAATTGGTCAAGTTTTGACTCATTAAACACTTCAGAGACTAAACCGACACCAGTAACAGATTGCAAAACCTTATTGTCATTAACAGTAACAATACCAGCTCCTTCTTGACCTCTATGTTGCAAAGCATGAAGGGCCAAGTAGCAAAGACGTGAAGCTTCTGGGTCACCATAGATACCCACAACACCGCACTCTTCACGAGGCTTATCGTCGTCGTCGTCAAAATAAGAAGAAAAATCATCCGAGCTCCTTTTGTCTGTGGAAACAAGGTCAGAGATTGGATTTTTAGAGGAAAGAGTGATGTGGGTTTTGTGGGTAGCGTGAGAAAGGTGGGGTTTTTGAAGGGTTTTGGGGAGGAGAAAAGGAGGGGCCTTCTGGGGAACTTGAGGGCTAGTGTTTAAAGAAAGAGAATGCTTTGAAAGAGCAGAGAAACTAGTGGTGGTGGCGGCGGTGGCTGCCATAGATGGAGCTGGAGAAAAAGAATGGTGGGTGTTCGTGGCTGCCGTGAGGGAGAAAGCGTAGGAAGGCTGGCAAGTTTTGAAAGTAGTTCTGGTTAGATTCTATAGGTTTTGGAAGACTTTCACTTGTAGAAGGGCACGAAAGTACTTGTGTTTTTTTTTTTTTTTTTTTTTGGGGACCTCACGCCGAGAGTGTTATTACTTTAAAAAGAAAAAAGAAAAGGTGGTAATTGCGCTTTAATAATCTCTTCCTAAATAGTAAACACTATATAGTTAGTTAGTGGGGTGATCCTTGGCAACATAGAGGTCAAGAAGCAGAAGACTTGGTTTGGATTTAGGTTTAGAATTAGGCTTAATTGTGCTGTCTTTTTTAGGAGACTGTGCTTTGTCTTTATGAGAAAACAATGCATTAAAATTTCTGTGTAGTCTTTTTTTTATTGTCGATTCTTCTTTCTCGAGACAATAACTTAAAAAACTCAATATTGATTTCGAACAATTTCTTTTTATAAAAGCTCCATATGTCATTATACGACAATGCTATAATTTATAATTATTAGCTCTTACTACTTGAATAGTTTCTTTAAAAAAAAGGTAGGAAGTGCAAATGCTACACGCCCAAAGTTGTTTTATGGGTGTAGTTGAATCGTATTTTTGAAAAGTCTTGATTTTTTTATTTTAAATTAATTTTTTTTAATATACTAATATTAAAAATAAATTTTTAAAAATAAAAAATATATTATTTTATTATATTTCCAAACAACAAAAATTCTTATCACAAGCAAACTGATACACGAACCATAGTACACTCGTAATTTGATGGTTGGTCCAGGATCCTAGATGGAGGTCCAGCCACCTTTTTTGCCCAAGAAACATAAACTGCCCGAAGACAGCTTCTCTGGAAGTATAGTACTATGATTGGGCCACGCACCTCATAAGCAAAACAAACCCGCGCCCTTGGATTTTGCTCAAGTTGGCAACTTGAATATTTGCATCAACTCTATCTCAAACCACCTCCTTTTTAAAAGAAAAAATGGCACGATTACTGTTTGATGCTTCCTTGTATTCTTCGATACTACTCGTAGAAGATTCGTTGAATCTCTTACTGGTCTTTTCTTTTTGAAAGAGATGGTTAATCTTGATTAATGTATAAGCTGACATGAGGACATTCTTATCATCAAATAAGAAAATTGTTAAGAACAAAAGTCGAAATAAAAATCTAACTTGTAGGGATCAAACTGAGTTTTATTTGAGTTCCAGGGATTCCTTTTTAATTCTTTGTAGGACATAGACCCATGTCCCTGCTTACCCTCCTTTAGATCCATGGTTGCATCATCCAACAAAAACCCTCTCTAATGTAGTTTTTGCTAAGCTATTTGTGTGTAGAGAGAGAGAGAGGCCAGGGAGGGAAGTCATATTCTGGAGGACCATTTAACAGTTGTCTTTGAAAGTGAGTTCCAACTCTGTGCATGCCAAGAGAAATGGCTAATGAATGTACGGATGGCAGAGGAGATTCTCACCATTTAAGACAAGAATGAATATACCACCATCACCCTTCAAAACCCAGCCCAGAGTCACTCGAGTCTCTTGGCAGCAATTGGATTGGAGAGAACCTGAGGCCACTGATTGCTACTTCGATGAGAAAAAAGAAAAAGTTTCAAGATCATCCTGAACCATGAAACATTTACATTTAAAAATCTTCATGATAGAGATTCGATGGCCACAACTTTCTTTCTCATAAAAAAAAAAAAAAAAGAAAGATCATTATCTTCATAATTAGAAATTCTCGAAATGAATTTCCAAAAATCTTGCCCTGTAATTGAAAGAAGGTCCCAGCATACAAGTCCTTGAAATGGCAAAAAAAACAGTAAAACTGAGATCTGTCAAAAGTGCACGCTCTTTTGTGGCAAAACAGTGGCTCAAAGGTTCAAAGTTTGTGATTGGATGACACTCTCTGAAGAACATCAACCAGTTCTCTTGATTACGTTCTCTGGTCTCAACTATCTTTTAAGCACATGGTTTCAGCAAAAGGTTTGTGCATCTGGCGACTGGCCATGACCCTATGGAAGGGACCGGTGAGAAAACCACATCAGGGAAGTATATATACTGAGAAACAGATACAGCAGCTTGAATGATTTGGATTGAGAAAATATCAACAGCTACTACAGAGCATTATATGACCCCATAAAGCAAAAAATTGTCGCACAAACTGATAGATAGTCCAACAAGTAGTTTTACCAAAGGTCCTACCAAGAAACAAGGCTCCGAGACATCAACTTGTCAATACTACTGACATACCACCACAACTCTCCCTCAATGTCGGATTCCCCCACTATAATGGTAGCCTTCTGCTCCTTGAGCTCATCAATCCTCCTGCCCAGATCAAAGGACTCCAACACCTTCCTAAATCTCCCCAGCCCATTCGCTAGAGAATCAATTCCGAAACCCAGATCCCTACACTCAACCAATAGCCCGGGCCTCTCCAGGTAAGTCAGGAATAAAAACAACCTAACGAGGTTCAGGGACAGGAACACCACTCCAGAACTCACCATCCTTTACATGAACCCTGCGAAGGCAACAATCATAACACTCCAGCACAAGAAAACAGTGGAATAGCCCCTCGCATCTCCACCTGGAGGCACCTCAGAAATCCCAGTCCCATCCAAAGTGGATGTGTAAGACACCTGGGGAGGGAAGTTGCCTCAATAAGGATCTGCTGTTGATCTGAATTGATCACAATATCAATGTGCTCAATAAGAGGACTGCGAGGTCCCCTTGAAGAAGGTGGTATGCTAAATCCCTTTACCAGCAGTGGGACAACAGACCTCTGCTCAAACATTCAACCCTACCTGCCTACCAGGGACAATCTTCTCAACTGTCTCCTCTTTCTGATGTATAGTTGTAGTTGGTATCTAACCCACCAAGGGCACATCATCAATGTTCCAACCCAGGGGTATCACCCCCCTCGGTAGCCATCTCCTCTTTGGATGTGTAATGGCAGTACCATCTACGCTTCCAAAGTCAACCACATCTAAACTGTTCATAGTATTGCCAATCACAAATCTTTAAAGCACATGTTGCTTCTTCAAAAGGTTTCTGCATCTGCCTACAATCAAAGAGACCAATGACAGACATGAAAAAGCCACATCATAAAGTGTGTATCAGGAAAAAAGTACTGGACATGAATAATACAGATCAAAGGAAATAAATGGATGATTTTTACATGTTAGCAGGATTGTGACATTTCATAACACTGTGATGATTGACATTTTATAATCCTTCCAGATTCCAAACTATATCACATTCTTTGAATATTCTTCAGTCGGTGCTAATTTTTTGTTGTTCAGAGTACACTGCGAGAAAAAGATAATGACACTTGACAAATCTTAATCGAAAAATAAATAGACTGTTCCTTCGACTTATGAGGTTAATAGGAGAAGCAGGATTTCATTCATCTGCTTCAGAAGAATTTTACCAGTAACTTCAGAGTGAAGCTTCCACCAAGTATTAGTTAATTGTTCCAAAGAGTATAACTCCAGACACTAAGGAAAAAGTAACTTCTATTGCATATATTGTGATAATTAATTAACTTGCCAGCTATTCAAAATTCCACATGCCAATAAAGTCCAATATAAAGAGACATCGGTCACCTTTCACAGAGAGGAGTTCCACGCTGAACAAGATGACCACATTCTTTGAACAGGCTAAAACGTTGATGTTCTATTAACCATTGAAGGACCTTACCTATTCTTTAGGCCTTTTAGCTAAAACCAGTAGATGATAAAAAAGGAAAGAAGCAGGAAACAAATAAAATGACTACTGATATTCATTCAATTCATAGAGAACTTGATTCACAACAAGGGACAAAATCTCATTCCAACGATTAAAGAAAAAGCAACAAATTACATCCACAATAAGAAGAAGTTCTATAAGAGAAATGAGGTGCTAAAGTCAAGTAATATGATATGGTTCATGTACTAGCTGTAAAAATCGAAGCTGTGTAGCAAAACATTATTGCCTCATGATTCTTCTATCCAAACAGAGTATTAGATAATATAGAGTAAAAATCACACATTTTATGATCCCAAGATTAAACCCATCAAGAAACCAAAGGGATGAATCCCATCACTGCAAATATTGTAAATCTACAATCTTCTATCTAGCTATGAGGAAAAGCTACTCAGTTAGCAGAAAGTCATTCCACAGGAAAGTAGTGGACTCCCAGTGGGTTATATATTATCTTCAAAAAAAAAAACCTTTTTAGAGAGACAGACCTTGTTCGCTGCCATGCTTGGCTGAACTTCAATCGGAGAAGGGACAAGCAGCGTCGTGGAAGGTGGCTTTGCCAGTTTATGGTGGTGTTCGTGATCACCTGACTTTTGGGCGCTCTGTGGGCGTGGATAGCATATGGGTGGTGGTGCTTTGGTGTATATACTCGTATGAGAATTTGTTGGTGTCAGTGACTAGGAGACGTACATTGTTTTTTTGAAAAAAAACAGCACATCCCATATATTCTCCTTTTCTTCTGCTGTAGCTAGTTTTTTCTATAATAAAATTTTTTTCCTGATAGAATTTTAGCCATTATATATTCCTAGCACTTTGAAAAATTATTTATATCTAAATTGATGAATGATAATTTATTTCTTAATATTTTCTTCTTTCTTAGATTGGTTTTTCTAATCATAATAAAGATTTTTATTAAAAAAAAAACTCTACCTGATATCTTAAATTTAAGTTTTTTTATTAAATTATTAAAAAAAAAGTATGATGGACCCATCCGATCCAAATATAATGCGAAAAATATAACAAGATCAACTTTAAAAAAAAATCAAAATACTTTAACCATTTATCAGCAATCCCACCCTCCAATAAGCGTACATCCAACGACTAGCGCTAATAAAGGTAGTAAGCTCCGGTACAGGCGAGGGTACAGGATTAAAGGCATTTATTTATATAGCAATCACAAGTCTAACATGAGCCCAAAAGATATCAAAATCTAGGGCTTGTAATTTGGATTAATTTACAGGCAGGCTCTCTCTTGTTTCCGGAAGAATCTCCAATGGCGCCGCCTCCTGGACCTTACTCTGGCACCAGCACTCTCGCTCTGGTAAACTTTCTCACCTACCAACCGCTATCTGTTCGCTTCCCTAGAAAATGAAATAAAATATTTTAAAATTGATTTATATGTTTTGGGGCTTGTTAGGTGGCTCGTGTTTCTGCTTTCTCTTTGGGTCTCGTTTACGGGAGTGTGAAGCTTAAGTATCTCCAGGTACATTTACCCTGTTTTTTATAAAGAAAGTTTACATTTTGATGCTCAAGAAGGGCCCCTTTTATTTACCAATATGATTGCTTTTCTTGAATTAGGAGTAATTTAACAATGGGGAGTAACGGTTAGCTTCAGAATTTGAGGGGAAATGTGTTAGTTAGATAGGTGAGGTAGCTTTGTATTACTAAAAATGAACTCATTTCACCACTGGATTCAGGGTTCTAATTGCTATGCGTTCAAGTTAGTTTTGAGAGCTTGGTGGGGTTTTAAGCGGGTCCCACAAATTTAACTGTCCTGATTACGGATCGTACCCTACTCAACTTGCAGTGTTGTTAAATAAGCTAAGGGAATTCATTGGTGATTGCTGAACTCGTAAGAATAGAGATTCTAAAAGATAGCGAGGAAACATTATGTTGGAATTTGAATGAAAGAACAAATCCGATGCTTTTCTTCTTATGTGTTTGAACCCCTTATTTGTTTTGCCTGAGAAGTGTTTTCTCAGTGTTGCAAATCTCTTCACATGTAGTTGTAGCAATGTTTCTGTTGGTTGAGGTGATATCCTTGCGTTACAACTTGCTGTCACTCTTTCATACTTTTGCCAAGGAAAACTTATAGTAATATTTTAAAGGCTAGAATCTGATTCTATCAGGAAATGCTTCTGTGTGTCTTCATTTTATAATTGTTTGTTGCTGTGTATTAAGTAACTCTTTCACAATGGCATTTAATCTTTGCCATTTTCTTGTCTATCAGCAGTTTACCCCACACTGATTTTGGCTCATGATTGATTTAATTTATAAATGCTTATGTAGTGGCCTTTTATTTTGAAACGCAGGCGAAGGCAAAGTCACAAAAGAAAGCTGAAGCAAAGGCAAAGGCGCATCACTGAAAGAAATAGTTTTGTTGAATATTAGGATCGAGATGAGTTTAGTTGACAAGAAATAATGCATATCAACAGCACTGTACCAGTCTTTCATCCTGGTGTAAAGCTTTTATGCACCATGATGCACTGCTTCTGTTTCTTTAAAGGGTTTTTTTTTGGCGCAAGTTGCTGACGTAGTTTGTGAGATTTGTTTTCTTGATCAGCCCTGTTCATCATAAAAGATGTTAGTTTTGCCCTGGTAATAATGTGTAAATGTTGGAAGATTGAAACTTCCAATGATTAAAATAATTGTCTTTGTGTCTTTGAGTTTTCTCAGTTCCTTTTTCATCGTTTTAACAAATGGTTTGATCCATCCATGAGCTGTCATATCGATCTATGTGGTTGAATCCCCTGTTTTCTTATGATTTTCACTGTATGTGATAATGTGATTTCTTGATTTTCTCAGTTAGGCCTCCTCCTTTCTCGTTTCATCAGTTTGTTTCCAGTTGGCTAGGTAGAAAAAAAAGGCCTTGTTTCCCCTGTGTCGTATAGTTCTCTAAAGAGTTGTTCTCGCACCAGGCAAGGCTGCGGTCTGCATTGATAAGACTTATGCTTGCTAGTGGTGGACTTGTTTTGGATGATGCGAAGTTCAAACTGTGACCATAACAGACCTGTAAAGTGTATTCCATCAGAATGCGGCTTCAGTACTCTGATTCTGGGCCTGCAGATCTTTCAGGCTCAGAAGTAGGTTTCCTCCTTTTATGATGATGGAGAGGAAGAAAAATGCAATGCATTCTTTTGTTTGCACCATTGAAAGTCATTAGGCATTAACAGGATTTTGTACCACGTCGAAGAGTTTCGTATCCCGTGGAACTCACATTTCACCTCTCAGGTTCCGTGTTCCATTCATGTTTCGGCTTATGGAAGAATAAAGAAAAGGCTATCATGTTATCATGCTCTCTTCTATTCCCCACCCTTTATCCTCTATTAAATTACATTTTTATTTCTTTCAGAGATATTAGCAAGTAGGTCACTGTGTTCTCTCTCTGATTTTTTATCGTCTAGGGGTGATTTCTTGAGTGTGTGGATTTTTTGGTGGAATTGTGTTACTAATTACTATTGTTGATAAACCACAAATATATATATATATATATATATATATTATTTTTCAAAGTACTTTTTATTTGGAAATATATTAAAATAATATTTTTTATTTTTAATAATAATACTTTAAAACAATATATATTTATCTT
>Ga0307515_10013862_pt1 | contig 15009 bp, 18 predicted proteins | sample 17_EM_MG_FD_194513 | JGI IMG/M metagenome (GOLD analysis project Ga0307515, IMG submission 194513) | Populus trichocarpa ectomycorrhiza microbial communities from riparian zone in the Pacific Northwest, United States - 17_EM | ecosystem: Host-associated > Plants > Roots > Unclassified | place... | reverse complement strand
GTTCTCAGGTGATGGTAGAGTTGTGGACGAGAAAGAGAGAGATGGAGATTGAGATGAGAGGAGATTGGGGAAATCATCATGAGAAACTGGGACTTAAGAGAATTTCGTGTGCGAGTCAATTTACCATACCCGATACGAGGTATTCTAAACCCAATCAGGCAGGTCGTACCCCTGATTTCCCACATCCCCCCCATATCGTTCCCATCTTCATCCCCATCTCTCTCTTTCTCGTCCACAACTCTACCATCACAGCAGAACACAAAGTTAAGTCATCCCTCTCTATCTCTCCATGCCATGATCATGAGTTAACACCGAGTACAGCATCCACCCAAGATTGACTGTCTCTCAGCCAGTCTCCCTTTATTCTCACGATTACGAGTTAACCCCTGAATGTAGCCTCAGCTCCCGGCGTGCCTCCCTACAGATCGACCGCCACCAGCCAGCTCTCCATGAGCTCAAAGGTCAACTCGTCACATTCCCACGGTTGCGAGTTAACCAATGAATAGAGTCTCAGCATCCGTCGCGCCTCCCTCCCAATCGACTGCCTCCAGATCGACCACCAATTTCGCTCGATCACTGCCTCCAAAGTGCATCTCCAAACTCGCTCGATCACGGCCTCGATGTGCATCTCTAAGTTCACTCGATCACGGCCTCCAAGTGCATCTCCGAACTCGCTCGATCACCGCCTTCCAAGTGTATCTCTAAAGTTCACTCGATCACGGCCTCCAAGTGCATCTCCGAACTCGCTCGATCACCGCCTTCCAAGTGTATCTCTAAAGTTCACTCGATCACGGCCTCCAAGTGCATCTCTAAGTTCGCACAATCACCTCCAAGTGCATCTCTACGTTCACATGATCATGGCCTCCAAGTGCATCTCTCCGTTCACTCGCTCGCCATCTCCAGGCGCACCTCTGATTGCGCTCAAGCACCGCCTGCAGCCAGTCCAGAAGACCGTGTGTAGATCAATAGATACATAGATATATAGATACATAAACGAGAATACAAACTGAATACATGTTTTGAAATCGTTTGGCGATGAGCAGTAACTATGATTTCCAGGTGCACCAGCAGCATTCCCAAAGAATATGTCCTTGTTCCTAGTTTGCGCTACAGCGATTCGGTATGCTCCCAAGCTTGTGGCCTGCGTTCCCAGGTGCTCCCAAGATTGTCGCCAGTCCTGTGTCCTCGCAGATTTGTCGCCAGCGCTCCCAGGTGCACCTGAAGGCCACTGCATCGGTTCAGTCAACTCCGAGATTTGACCATCCTGGGATTCTGGTCCGACAACTCCCACACACTCCCAGTGTCAAAAATACATTTTGCTGATGAATTTGTCTATCTTTCTCTTATGTTTCTGGATGATCTTTCATTCTAGTTTCATTCCATTTCTCATTTATCAATGGAGAAGAAGTGTAAGGACTGCTATGCCTGCCTCCGGCTTGCAGGGTAATTATAGAGATACGGTTGCACACGTAGACCTAAGTGAGAGTATATGTAGGAGTATGTGGTAAGATTCTCGATAGTGATCTAAGTGCCGTGGCGACGACTATGTAAGGTTGCGCTTACCCGGCCTATGATGTGTGCCGCTACAACCCTAGCCACTAGTATAAGACCTCCGCAATTACAAGAAAGGTAGAAGGGAAGGGGGGATACTGCTATACTCTAGTTAGAGTGCATGCAGAATGATTAAAACAAACAAAGCATGTGGAATAAGAAAGGAACCCTTATTGGCTCAAGACTTTACAAACACGATACAGCAGAGTGGCCTTGTTACAGTATTCAGGTGGAAGACGCAGGTCTACTCTGTACAGTCATGTGAGATCTACCTCTTTTGGATCGTCGGTCTGAGAGCTGAGTTCTCTATTATTAGTCGGTCTGTCTCAAATCCCGACCCCACAACTTTCTTGCTTTCTTCTGCCAACGACCTGTCAGCACTCTCAATTCCGGAACTCCTGAAAATTCCCTTTCCATCACTGTCGTCTTTTTTGAAGCCGTTCTTCCATTTTTCGGACCCGAACCATCAATACCCGCCGGTGTTACCAATGATGTTCAACGTCCGTCCCGAGAACAAGGCCCAGCGAATACTGCGAGCCGTTGAAAGAGCACGCACCCAGTTCGCAAAGGCCAGATATCGGAGGTGCGAGGGCATATCTTTCTTACCCCCGTACCAGTACCTAGCTTTTCCCATATGCCGGGCATCATACCGTATCCCGCCTGTCGCCTACCGGCAGTTTCCCCGCCCCCACCAATGTCCATTTGCATCCTTCTTCCTGGGTTTTCCTGTTACACTTTGGATGCAGAATGTAGTTTAAACTAACGACACACCTTGTTTTCAGCTCTCGCTCAGATGACCTCTCAGGATCATATCTTGACCGACTTCCTCTTGAGCTTATTACCTCTATATTCAGCCACTGCGAATGGCGCGATGTTATTTCTTGCCGTTCAGTATGTCGAGGGTTCAAGGACTTAGTCGATACACATGAGCGCGGCATCGTGGAAACAATGCTCAAACGCCATGAAGGCACAAACATATCGCTACTCTCCCGGCTCTTTCCTCCACCAAAATCACGTCTCCCTAGTCACGGCGGGGCTCGCCGCCCAACGTTACAATATATCCAAACTCTCGAAAAACGCCATATAACCTGCCGCGAGTTGGCCTTTGTCCTAGCTAACATTGCCGTAACACCACTGTTCAAAAACTGGAATGCAAACCTCAGCCGCAGAGATATCGATCACCGCAAAGAACATGCTATCGATAAAATCAGGCATAGTCTGGTGCGACAGATGTACCATGTCGACCATTTTCTGGTCAATACAAGGCTCCGGCTCTCGGCGGCATTGACGTCTCTGGCGGCGGAAAACAACAGTGACACCCCTCCAACTAATGCCTTACTGGCGCAGATATACCGCGAGGTCCAGGCTGGGATTATAGCGACATGGCCGGACACCGCGCTAATAAGTACACACCATGCATTCCATTTCCTAGTCAACACCATCCGTCTCGCTATATCGCCGGATCCGCCACATAACACGAACGACGACACGGTTTGTATCATGCTGCGATGTCCTTGTCCGCTGCAACGGTGCCTCGAATTTTTTGCCGCGGATACACCGTCTGCGCCTAGCCGACTTCGGAGACAGTTTATGATAGATATGCAGGAGGAGAAAGAGAAGGCTGGGGTGCTCGAACACATTGTTTTTGGCGGACCGGACAAGAAGACGGGAAAAAGGAGAGGGACTGGGTCGGTCAAAGAACCTAGTTGGAATCCGAGGGTGAGTGAGGTGTGGTTTGAAGTTGCAAAGTGTGAATTGAGGAAGAGGGGACTGGAACAACATTTGGCTGATGGGATCTTTCGATTCTCCCCGGGGGAGGTTATGGTGGGGTGTCCTGAGTGTCAGACCATATAGTATTGTGGACAGCATGTTTTTTGTCGCTTTTTTTTGACAATTGCTTCGTCGTTAGTCTCACTTGTAAAGACGTTGCGATGGAGTTCGGATTGCATATTTTCTTTGCCGGTTGCAATTGTGATTGTACTAGGTCGATATCTTTCTTAAATACCCATTTGTTATATATGTTAATCTCTTTCTATCGTACTATAAGTAAGTAACTGATACTTGTCGATTGTGCTCAAAATAATTATAATATGCGAGAACCTTCCCAAACGCCAGCCAGATATAATTTTACTCCGCTTTCTTTTGGTAGAAATGGTATCTTCGTCCCCTCGCCCACCGCCACCTAAAACTCGAAGAAACCATCGTTCTCAATGGTCTCCGCCTTAACCTTCTCCGGCTCTACTTTCCGCTTGATCTTCTTATTTTCCTTTGTGCTCTTTGACTTCACCTTCTTTGTGACTTTTCGGTCCTCGTCTTCTTCCTCCTCCTTCACCTCTTCGTCCTGCTCCACAGGATCCGTAGTCCGCGCTCCAAGTGTACCCTTTTCCATCCGCCGTTCAATATCCTTCTTGATCATATCCCGCTTCTCAATCGCATCCGTATTACTCCCCGGGTCCTTGAACAGGCTTATATACCTTTCTCCACGGGGGTAATGCAGCGTATAATTCAGCTCAACACTAGCATCGTGGACCTTTTTGCGCAGATCCTCTCCCCCACCTCCCTCGTACATCGCAAGCTCTTTCCGGAGTTTGTTTAAACGCCGTGTAGCTTTTTGCCGTTCTATCCTTTGTCAGTCCGCATTTTTGTCTAGAGTGCGGGGGAGAAGGGCTACCGAAGAATCGCACCATGTGGTACTTTTTCGCTATCTTCTGTTCGGTCCGTGCCCGGGTTGCGATCGTGAGCTCGTGCTTGAATGCGGCGAGGGCGCGCTCGGACTCGATGCGGACGTCGGCGGAGATGGGGCGCTGTAGGAGGCGCTCAGCATCGCGGATTTTCTTTTTGAGGGTTGTTGCGGACTTTGTGCGGGCGTTGTAGGAGGTTTTGGGGCGCTTTGAGGGAGGCATTTTGGGCGTGTGGTCGTAATTAGTGGGAAGCAGAACTGAGGTACACGACAATCGATAACGGCTAGGCTTGGCCGGGTAGCGACGGGTTTGAGCACGTGCCTATTTCGCCGATAACAAGGGCTTCTCAGCACATAGCTTCGTTGGCGAACCCTTGCCAAGCCGGGCGGGAAGGTGGGCCCCGCCATTTGGCCTGCCCCTCCCTCTTTTCTCAACCGACTTTTTTCTTGTCTTGTCCTTCAACCACCACCCTTGAAACCACACAACTCCCAAAACTCCAAAAATCCTTCAAAATGACTACCGAGCAGACGTATGTCCTCCCTCCGGCTTCATTTGGGATTCGTATTTGGTACTAATGGTGAATTGGTTACAGTTTCATTGCGTATGTTTATCTCTCACCTCTAAGGACCTCTGGGGAAGCAGGAATATTGACAGAAATTCGAACCGATCAGCATCAAACCCGATGGTAAACTTCGCTCCATTTATTGCATTGCTGTGGATGGAGGAGAACATGGTGCTAATCTTAATTTTTTGGTATAGGTGTCCAGCGTGGCTTGGTCGGCCCCATCATCTCCCGCTTCGAACAGAGGGGATTCAAGCTTGCTGCCATTAAGCTCACCACTCCTGGCGAAGCACACCTCGAGAAGCACTGTTAGTTCCTTACCTCCCCGTTGCCCTCTCGCGCACCATGAAACCCAAATGCTAACCGCGTCTACAATAGACGCTGATCTTGCCGGCAAGCCTTTCTTCCCTGGATTGATCAAGTGTATGGATTTTCCCGGAACTACCACAGCTACTGCGAGAAAACTAGATGCCTAACGTGACATCAGACATGAACTCTGGCCCAATCTGCGCCATGGTCTGGGAGGGACGTGATGCCGTCAAGACTGGCCGTGTCCTCCTCGGTGCTACCAACCCCTTGGCCTCTGCCCCTGGTACCATCCGTGGTGACTTCGCTCTTGTAAGTTCATTTACACAGTGCTTTGTTGTTGCCGTTATAGTTCTAATAATCATAACTAGGATGTCGGCCGCAACGTCTGCCACGGTTCGGACTCCGTTGAGAACGCCAAGAAGGAGATTGCCCTCTGGTTCTCCGAGGGCGAGGTCATCAGCTACAAGCAGGCCACCCACGACTGGGTTTACGAGAAGTAAATGCTTCATTTCGCACCAGAACCAATTGACGCTGTTGATGTTGGGGGTCATGTAATGGGAATGATTTGATGAGTTTTATGATGGTAAACATAGCGTAGACAATAAAGCGTCCCTTAAGACAATGAAACCCAGTTGATAGTTTCTTGTTGCTCGATAAATATAGTGCTAGTGCTTGGGCCTCACTTCGCACACTGCTCATCTACGTTACAGATCTAGATGCCATTGCCCCAATCATCTATTAACGTAGCGCCGTCACCGCTGCTGCCGCCCCAGCATGCGGTCGTGAAATCTATAAATACAATGGCCGGAAGGAAATAAAACCGAACAGAACACCTGAAGAAACCCATTGAGCTGAGAACAGTACGTATACAAATCCCGAACGCTTTTGTTCAAAACCGAAAATGAAGCTCCTATAACAAACTATTAGCCAAACCTCACCTCATCATGTACTAAACAAAACTCACCAAACCAGAAACACCAGTCCCCATCTAACCCACCCTCTAATCCATCCTCAAATAGTAATCAATCGCCGCCGAAAACGCCGCAAAGCCCGCACACCCTAGAGCAGCAGCCTGCGGACCCGCCGAAGCCGCCAGTGCGCCACCCGTGATACATCCCGCGGCCACCCCATTATAAATATCATTCTTTGCTCTGAACCCCTCGATGCAGCACTCGGTCCCGGAAAATATCGCACCGACCATACCGAAATTCTTGGCCGAGCTCCACGAGCGCACACCCATATCCTTGAATCCTTTACGTAGCTGCTCCTTCAGCGGCAGCGACGTCAATGTCGATCCTGGACCGGACATGGGTGTGTCATACGACATCGATGCCATGAATAGGCCGAAAACACCACCGAGAGCGAAGCCGGCGCCGCCGGAGAGGACGGTTTTGGCCGGGCAGGACTCCATGCCCATATGCATCTGCAGAGAGGGGGTTAGTAGATGGTATGACGGTGGAGAGCGGGGGGGAGGTACGGCTCTGATGATTTGTTGCTGGCGGAGGTCTTCAGGTGACATGTTTTCGTTGCTGCCGCGACCGCCGAGTGGGTTGAAGCCACCGAAACTCATGGTGGGTGCGGGATTGGGGTGGAGCAGAGAGGCGGGCGTTCGGTCTGGTGGGGTGGTGGGGAGAAAGGAGGCGAGGCGGCTTAAAATTTCTTTGGAAGTTGAATTTGGGATTGTGCCAAGAAATGGAGTTTTCCGTGTGGTGCACGGACCAACTGTTGCTCCTCAGGAAACTACAGAACCCAGCCGGTATATGTTCGGGTACTCGTAGGGTCCGGACAACGAGTGGGAGTTCGGTTTTCAGTCAATTTTGTGACTGCACAGGTTTGTTTTACATTGTTCAATATTAATACGAGATTTTTCGTGTAGAGATCCCGTGAGTGATGCTTAATGATTAGGGTAACTAGTGCTGGCTGCCGGAGGTTCCGGAGGTGTAGACTGCTATCGGTATTTTGTGACAATGGCAATTGCTGGATTCCTAGAAGATGCTAAACTTATATGCATGCCCAATCTAATCTCCAAAATGTTGGTTGGTAGGGTGACAAGGATTGCTTGCGGCTCCCCGCAACGTCATTCTCCCATCCCCATTCTCCATCCCCAACAATCACAATGCCCTCTATCGGCTCTCTCGCTGCGCAAACCCTCGCCCAAGACACGCACATCGTGTACTCCCCCTCCCCTTCATGGGACATCGCCCCCTCCACATCTGCAGACACCAAAATCCCGGTCTACCACGACATCAACGACTTCGACTCCGACTTCGACGGCGACCACTACCCCTGGCACCGCCGGCAGCCACTCCCGCCGCTGCCAGACTTGAGGTTCGAACAGAGCTACATGGTCAGCATCGCGCTGGCAAATGGCGTGTGGTGGAAGATACTACTTATCACTATTAAGGACCAGATGTTTGTGCCGCTGTTCCAGGGGCTGGGGTTCAATCTTGCATTGTCCGGGTGGAGGTGGTGGAATAGAGGAGTTAAATTTAGTGAGGCAGGATTGGGAGGTGGGTTTTCCCCGGCTGTGAGGGCTTGAAAGGGTGACTGATGAGATATAGCAGAGGTGAAGAGGTAGTGGTGGGGAGTTAAAGGAGTAGTTGGCGGGGGCAGGTTTGTATATCATTCGTAGATTGAGGTGGTGGGACTTCTACAACAACGCACGGATGGAGTTATGGATTTTGCTTTGTTTTGCTTTTATACCTACTGTATCATTCACTGGTTGAGACGTCACCAGTCACCGAGAGGTGTGTCCCGTACGTTTGACGGATTTGTCACCGTCATCACCTAGTGTATCACCGGCACATACCTTGAATGTATATACGAAGCCAGCATGAAGTTCTTGCGCCCGGAAACCATTTGCAAGTTCCCCGAGGATGGCGCAGTATTTACGTAGTTACAAGATGAGTGAAACATTAAATCCAGAGGCCTGGGATTTGTCACTCGGTCTTATTCACTATACTAAACAAGGGAACACGCGTGTGGAAGCCACACACTACTATAGTCTCGTGCCCAGACTCTCTCTTAGCGTCTCAGCCACTTTCTGACGAAAGAGCTCCGACTTAGTGAGAGTCTGGAACTAATCGGTTTAGCCAAGTCCGATCGGGCGCTACTTTTAGCCATCGGAGCTTCCCAATACGGCAGCCCTGCTTCCGATGTAACACTAAGTTTATCGGGAGTCTCCCGATATTAAGAACTGTCTCCGGGTTCAAATACCACTGTCCGATGAAGAATCCGAGCATCTATTCTGGTATCTGAGCTATATATATCGGAATGCAAATTCGAAGCCCATTAGTGAATAGAACCCAATCCCTTGATATCCTGCCAACCCGGAGCCAGTAAAAGATACCCTATAGCCTTAAACCGTTATGTGTTCCCATCCCAAAGCAAAGAAAAACAAAACCCGAACCATAATCCCCAAACCATAATCCCAGTAACAGACCCAAAGAAACAATGCAAACACAAAGAAAACCGCACACATGAATTCCAAAGGAAACAGAGTTAAGGACGTATACTCATAATCGTAAAATGAAGGGGAGTGGCCTATTGCCATGTTTGGCCTTCATCAGCAGGGAAGACCTTAAGCGTAGGCCGCGGTGTGGTGAAACGGCGGAGCTAGAAGGCAGAGAGCCCATCATCAACACTCCGCCGCACCTCTCGCGGCATTTCAAAGGGAATGCCGTGAGAAAGAGCGGTTCTGGTTCGAGGAGCGTAGGAAGAGGGTGAGAAGATATGATACTACCCGGCCGTGAGGACCCACGCAATTGCGTGGATCCACGAAGTCTCGGAAAGAGCAAGTGAGAGCAAAAGATAGAGTGTGTAATTCGTTGTATGATAAGATATGAGATGAGATCTATCTACCCCGGGGTCTCCCGAATATATACTCCCCGTCGCACAGCCCATCTCCGTTACCCCTGCATCTCCATACGCCCCCGTCGCCCAGCTCATCTCCGTCATCCCTGTATCGCCGCACACCCGCCATCGCTCAGTCTTCTGCCAAGCTGAGTGGCGGTGGTGGTGAGAAACGGATTTTCCCGCCACAACTCCTCCCTGGCCCTTTGTGCAAAGCACACCTCTCCTCTTCCATCCCATATAACCTTATACCCAAACTCGAAACATAAGAATAACATATACCCAAACCCGAAAGAACATAAGAGTAACATAAACCCAAAGGAAAACCATAAACCCAAAGGAAACCCATAAACTCAAAGGAAAAACATAAAGACTCTCACTCCTTGCGCACCCGCTTTCTCTTGCCACCCTCCGTGTCTGCCTTCCTTTTTCCTTGACCACGTGCGAAGTACGAAATGTTGCCAAGCCGAGTATCGAATCGAACTATCCCCTCATGCATCGCGTACACGGCTGCTGTGACTTGTGCCCGGGCCTCTATAAACAACTCGGGGTCTTCGTTTACTTCTTGTTGGAAGATAGGTACGGCTTTGTTCCCCATTTTTCTCTCGTGGTGTGCCAACATCTTTGTCTCGTCGTCCAACATTCTCTTGCAGTCGGGGTCGAGGCCAAGCCATTCTAGGAAGCAGCTCACGTATTCTTCATCCTCAGTGCCGTCATCGTCGTCGGAACTGCTACTTTCGCTGCTGGGAGTGGCAGGCCGGTCGGGCTTTGGGGTGCCCTTCTGCTTAGGATCGGTAGGCTTCTCTGGGGTCGTACCGGCCTCTTTCCCGGTGGGAGCTGGCGGGGTCGTACCGGCCTCTTTCTCGGTGGGTGCTGGCGGGGTCGTACCGGCCTCTTTCTCGGTGGGCGCTGGCAGGATTGTACCGGCGTCTTTCTCGGCGGGAGTGCTGGTTCCATCCTCAGATCCATCCTCGGCCAGGTCCATCAAAAGCCCTCCAACGTTACTCCCATCCTTTTCCTTTTCCTTTCCCTTGGTTGGTGGGGTTGGCGGTGGAAGCATCTTGCTCTTATCGGGGGATGGAGGTGGTACGGGTATCCCATGGTCGGCAGGCGGTACTGATGGTGAGATGGTATGAAGTCGGTTGGCGTTATTGCGGTCATCCATGCCAGGGTAGTATGTAAGTGGCATTACTAACCCCCGGTACCATTTCAGACCCATAGCTTTGTAGTTGATTCCTTCTTCCAGCTGAGGGCAGCCATTATCTAACAACTTTTTAGCTTCCTGGAAGTCTCCGGAAGTATACCACTTGTTCGCTTTCGACTTCCGGTTTAGCTTGGTGAGACGGTTGACGTATGCACGATTGAGGCATCTCTTCGCTAACCCGGGATCCCTGGATGTTTGGTTGGCGATCGCAGTTAATCGCATCCACTTCTCACTTCCGCTGGAGTCGCTTAGGATTTCCTGGAGTTCGGGATAGTGTTGCCAGAGGTCTCCCAGCTTCTTCGTTGCCCGTGTTTTCCTCTGCTGGGCAGAGTGATGTTGTTTTATCATCTCCCTTACCCTGCTAGAGCTGTCGAGAGCCTTAAGGAAGTCGCGGTATCGCTTGTATTTCAACTTCTTCCAGTCAAGGTTTCTCTCCGCGAAGTTCGACAGCCAAGCGACCTGGGCGTTGGCAGCATCGGAAATGTCGCCAAAGAGATCATAGATCTCGAGCATGAAATTCGCTTGGCTTTGGGGGGGAAGCTCCCGAGCGGCAATCTCCACAGCTTCTTGTAGCGATCCGACAGGCCTGTTGGAGAAGAAGTCCCTGCTGAGTTGTGATAGTGTTGCTGATGAGAGGGATACTGGAGAGGGATCGCTAGCGATGGTAGAGATATCTGAGGAGGAGGCATACGTAGTAATGGCGGTGGTGTTGGCTGCGGTGGTGGCGGCTGTGGTGGTGGTGGCTGCGGTGGTGGCGGCTGCGGTGGTGGAGTCGAGGCTCGTAGCGGCGGTGGAAGAGGTCAGGGACGCTTCGAAGTCCATGGCGTCGCTGAGTGCTACTGCGATGTCGTTGATTGATGTAAACGTCATGTCGGTCGTTGGTCGTTGGTTATGGTTGAGATGGCGATATTGGGCGCAGTCGTCGGTGTGCAGAGGGAGATGAGCGGTACAGTACGGTGGTTGTCTTTCCTTAGGAATGTAGGGGGGGGAGAAGCTCTTTATATACCTGGAGGGGTGCTTTGTGCCAGATCCTTCTTTTTCCAGTCTCTATGTGGTTCCCGATTTCCCTAGTATGCTCTTCTCGTATCTCTTCACAACTTCTTCGCCTCTTCCCCTCCTCTTTCTCCGCTTGTACTCAGTGGATTGGCATATCTTGCTCGTCGTTCCTGTTCTCGGTGGTGAATTTTCTGCCCACTCCTGCAATAGTCGTCGTCTCTCTTGTCTTGAGGTTACTAGAGGGTCAGGGGAGAATGGTAGAAATTTTTAGTGTAACGTGGGTGCAACTCAGCCAATAGGAATATTTCTTCCCCCTCCATCCCGCAAATCCACGCAATTGTGTGGATTCGATATTCTCCTTCCATCTCGCAACTCCACTCAATTGTGCGGCTTCGGTATCTTCAACTCTTTTCGTTATGGTCCATGCAATGGATCTCCTCCCTTCCCCCCTTCTTCCCCCCCAGTCTTTCCCATCATTGTTCAGACGCGTGGTCTGCTGGCACCGGATGTGCCGAGTCAAAATACGAGGAAAAGGGTTGTATTTGACTCAGTTCCGGAGCAATGCTATTTTTAGAAACCCACGCAAAAGTCGTGGATTCTCTCCCGGTTACCCTCCTTTCCTTCACCCGAGCCTCCTCTCCTGCCACCCTCTACTACCATCCTCCTACCCAACTCTCCGACTATCAGTCCTTCCTCCTCTTTCCACTCATCCGCCCAGTTCACGCCTCTTCCCATTAGCTTCCTCACTGCCTTCGATAGCCCCCCTTTTCTGACTGACTGTTTCCCTTCTTCCTTAAACGATTCCTCCTCTTTCCCGTTGTATATGCCTTCCACTTTCCCTGCAAACACTCTCTTCCTATCAATCGACTTCTTCTCGTTTCCTTTTTCACTATTCGGTCCCTTTTCTTTCCACTCTCTCCTCTCAGAAAACTCCAACCTTTTTCCTTCGTAGTGCTGGGCCCTATCCTTCCCAGTCGCCCTTACTTTAACTAGGCGTATAGATTTCCCGAGCTGCTGGCTCTCTGAAACAGCTGAGATCTTGCAACGTGCTGTGGCTGAGGCGGCTGTGGTGCAGCCGTGGTGGCTACTCCTCTTCCGTGCTGCTCTTGTCGAGCTACTTCCCGAGCGTACTCCCGCATTGACAAGAACCTTCTTTCCGGTCGATATCCGGATATCTCTCCTCCATTTCCTCCTCTTGGTCCTAAGGTTAGTCTTCCGCGTTCATTGAGGTGAACTATACCTTTTTCCTGGTCGGTGCGCACATCGGGACAGAACGTGCGGATGTGTCCTAGCTCATCACAATAGATACAGGGTCCTAATTCTTGCCGTGGATGCTGTTGGTAATTGGGTCCCATGGGTACATTCAGAGGTGGGAAGTTCATTGGTGTGTGCGGAGGCGGGTGGTCAGCTTGGATGGCGTATGCCCTGGCAGTCTGGTAGCCTCCGTATCCGGGCTCATTCGCTTTGCTCATCTGGAAGGTCCAGGCCTCGAAGGCCTTCATCATATTGTCCATTTTCGTGTCGATTGTATTGTCGGCTTTAGCGATAGGGATTTCCTCCGTGACTTGCGCCGGTGCCGGGGTTTCTTCGCTAGGGATTGCCGGAAGGTTTATCACTACTGGCATCTGTGGGAGTGGAACTCCAGCTGGGAATGAATGAGGAGAGACTCCCGGCGCCGTATGTGCTCCTTCTGAATCCAGGAGGGCGAGGGCATCGGCGGTCACACATTTGTTGAGGACATGCTTTCGGAGTTTTGTCGTATTAGAACGTCGAGGGGTCTCTGGGATCTAGTTTGAGTTTCATAACCGCTTTCGCCCTCAAATTTCTTGGGAGAGCTCCGAGCAGCATTTCCACCTGTGAGTACTCAGCCAAGGCTCCCTTGTCGATCATAATGCGGCTGATGTTGTCGTAGGCGAGGATAAAAGCTTTCAGGCCGACGTTCCCACGTTCCCGCTGCTCCTTGCATAGTCGCTCCAAGTACGATCTCGTATACATATAGACTCGGCTATCGGCGTGGTGGAAGGCGTCCTTCAGTTCCTCTTTCAACTGCTCCCAGTCCTTCCTCAGATATCCGTTCATCATTTTGATCGTTTCCTGGATCGTTTCCGAGCAGTAGTACGGGAAGGTTGCGATGACATCTTCGGCCGCCGGGTCGGTTCCAGTGCGAGACGAGAGGCTTTCGTAAGCTTCGATGAATTTGGTAATGTCTGCTCCTCCGAAGACTGGGGCGCCCATGGTGCCCGGGAGTGGCATTTGCTTCTTTTCCTTTGCGATGGCGAGGGCCAAGGACTCGATGAATTGCCTTTGATCATGGACATGATTGGGCGAGGCGTTGGCGGATGGTCCGGCGCTGGTGGAGGATCCGGCATGGCTTGAGGGTCCAGCACTGAAGGAAGCAGTACGGCCACTGGAACCGGCGGCGGAAGTAGATCGAGAGTGTTCAGTTGACATCTTGATACTGTTTTTAGCGGTTTGGAGATGGGATGGTGGATTAGGTGGTGAATTGGCAGTAATTGGTGATCTAAGGTCAATTGCTAGTTTGTGAGTTTTTGGAAGGGGAGTTGGGTCAATTGGTGCTCTTTTTTGAGGTGAGCTCTTTGTTTCGTTCTTCTTAGTCCAGCTTCACCAGCTCTCACAAATTTCTCTCTGAGCTTCCTGCCACGTCGGCTATCTCTCGTGTGCTATTCCCTGCAACTTACCCCCCACGACTAGTAACGACTAGTAGTATCCTCATTAGCACTCTTCATAATCTTACCAGCACCGTTGATTCCTTTTCTTAGTATTCCTTCGGATCAGAGTCTTCCTTAGTACGGGGATGGCGTCCTTTTTCTCGCTTATGTTTTCTCGTCCCGTTATGAGGTCGGTGCCTTTCGTCCCGGTGTTAGGTCGGTGCCTTTTTCTCGGTGTTCGTCCCGGTATAAGGTCGGTGCCTTTGGTCCGGTGTTAGGTCGGTGTGCATCCGGCATTCCAATCTGACAGTGTTAGCACCGTCCCTAGGAATGGCGTTACTTCCTTCGGCATTCGTTCCGCTCGCAGAGTCGGTATCGTTTATTAGTTGCTTCTCTCCATATTCACTCGTATTAGCTAGCGGGGGTCTTTCCCACCATTCCGTACTCAGCTTTCCGAACCAGAATCTGCGTTTGGGCTCCATTTGTGGTGAAACGGCGGAGCTAGAAGGCAGAGAGCCCATCATCAACGCTCTGCCGCACCTCTCGCGGCATGTCAAAGGGAATGCCGTGAGAAAGAGCGGTTCTGGCTCGAGGAGCGTAGGAAGAGGGTGAGAAGATATGATACTACCCGGCCGTGAGGACCCACGCAATTGCGTGGATCCACGAAGTCTCGGCAAGAGCAAGTGAGAGCAAAAGATAGAGTGTGTAATTCGTTGTATGATAAGATGATATGAGATGAGATCTATCTACCCCAGGGACTCTCGAATATATACTCCCCGTCGCACAGCCCATCTCCGTTACCCCTGCATCTCCGTATGCCCCCGTCGCCCAGCTCATCTCCGTCATCCCTGTATCGCCGCACACCCACCATCGCTCAGTCTTCTGCCAAGCTGAGTGGCGGTGGTGGTGAGAAACGGATTTTCCCGCCACAGCGGAGGCGTAACCAAGTCCGGGTTATCGAGGGGAAGGTAGTCGAACGCCGCATCGCGCTTAACACTTTCGCGTACCTGCCTTTGAATGACATCGTGCCATTCGCTAAGATTAATCGGCATCTCAGCGCGAGGATTGTACGATTCGTCGGGAAGGAGGTCAAGATCAGCAGGGAGGACGTCACCGAACCAGTCCCCAGCGCGTAGAGGAATCTCAGCGTGGGAATAGCGTTCCTCAACTGGCTTTTTATCGCGG
>Ga0307515_10013861_pt1 | contig 15009 bp, 12 predicted proteins | sample 17_EM_MG_FD_194513 | JGI IMG/M metagenome (GOLD analysis project Ga0307515, IMG submission 194513) | Populus trichocarpa ectomycorrhiza microbial communities from riparian zone in the Pacific Northwest, United States - 17_EM | ecosystem: Host-associated > Plants > Roots > Unclassified | place... | reverse complement strand
CCCAACCAGCCGGCGGGTACAGGTCCTGGAGCAGTCAGGCTTGGCCCATAGGGCCGGAGTGGCGATCGTAGTCAAAGCAGGATCGGGGTGGGAAGTCCTGCACAGAGAAGTGATAGTCCCAGGGTACACGGTGATGGTCAACGCTTGCCATAGGGTAAGCAGGGAATCGCTCTGGATCCTTGGGGTGTACGGGGATATATCGAGGGGACAATCTTCCCTGGTAGAGTTTTACGACAGGCTAAATGGTAGACTGGAAGCTTTTGTGAGACGACAAGCTAGAACGCACTGGGGGGGCTGCTTTGCGGCTGGGGACTGGAACTTCGTTGAATACGCTGGAGATAGGTTCCCTACAGCACACCCGGATAGGGCACCACTCAGGCTGCTGACCGCATTTAACAGCATAAAAGCGCTATGCGGCCTCGCTGACACAGCTGGGCGAGACCCTGCCCCATCTCTGTGGTCATACAGTAAGATGACTGCGCACGGAAGGATACATTCCAGGTTGGATAGGGTGTATCGCCCGAAGGCGGGGTGGTCGTCAGGCAATGTACAGCCTATAGATACAGGAACCTCAGATCACAAGCTGATAGTGGTTCCTGTGTACCCGAGGAGACCAAAGATCGAGAAAGCCAAACCAGCGCCTAGACTGCCCAGCCTCGATATCTTAGAAAAAGCAAAAAATTTCTGGCCCGCGGTCCTGCGAGCCTGGGATACAGCAACAAGTACAGGGCCAGTCACCTTGGAAAAGTGGACAACCTTTAAGAAAACGGTCCTAGACGCCGGCCTGAAAGAAGTGAAAGCCATAAAGGAATCAGGTAAGAAGGATTGGGTAGCGGCCCTAAAGAGAGAAACAGTACCACCAGAAGAAATCATGAGCACGGTCACAAAAGCTAATAGACAGTTATGGGCCAAACGCGGTGTGCCCGCCAGGACTACACCCAAATGGCCTAGTGCCATGCCTGCATACAAAGCACCAGCACATAAGAGCAAACACTTCGTTGCAAGCAGCAGCTCGCCCTGGCAAACCCTGACCAGGGTATATGCTAACCGGATTAGCGACAGTAGCAGACCTGCGTCATTCCTCCAACTGAGGGGTGATAGGAGCGTCGCGGAGCTACTGAAGGAGAGGGCCGACCTCCTGGAAGCTTCCACTAAGGCCAAGTGGGAAAAAATGACTAGGACACACTCTTCCGAATGGTTTAAGCAGTCCTCCAACAAAGAGCTAGATGAGCGAGGCAGCCGGGTGTCTGTCTCCGTGGAGGGCTTACGGCAACCGACAGACGTTATAGCCAGGACAGACTTAGCAGGGATGTCGGGCGTGGCCAAGGACTACTTCTCTGACCTACATACCCCGGAACCAACTGGAGAGGAACGACGAGCAGCGCAGGACGCTCTGCTGCATTCGGTCAGGCTCCAGAGCTCGAAGCGCTCTGGCCCAGCTGAGGATGATGTCGTCGAGGGGCCGTTCACGGAAGAGGAAATGAGAGCCCTCACTTCAAAGATGCCGAACACAGCACCCGGGCCGGACGGGATACATTATGGGTTCTGGAAGAAGCTCATAAAGACGCTGGATAAGCTCCAAGACGGAAAGCGGCCACCTCGGACGTTCTGGAGCGTGTTCGCCGATGTCACAGCGGACATCGCGGAAAGGGGGTCCTCTCGAGAAGGATTTAAGAATGCTAACGTTAGCCTCTTTTACAAGAAAGGTGACCCGACTCTAGTCTCCAATTATAGACCTATATCGTCTATGAATACTGACTGCAAAATGTATACTAACCTGATTAACATGCGCTTGGCCCCCTGGGCAGTCGCCAAACTGCACCCTGACCAGAAGGGTTTCGTGCCAGGGCGCCTAATGAGCGAGCACACCAGGCTCGCATCGGAAGTTGCGCACCTGTGCGACGCCACCAACACCCCAGGCTTCATAGTTGGGCTCGACCAAGCTAAAGCCTATGACAGGGTAGACCAAACTTGGCTGCTACGGGTGCTCACCGCCTTCGAGCTTCCCCCAGACCTGATATTGCTTATCAGCGATATCCTAGACGGCTGCAAGTCGAGAGTCCGGATCAACAGTGGGTACAGCCAGTACTTCTCCTTGCGGAGAGGGGTGAGGCAAGGAGACCCCCTTTCCTGCCTGCTCTTCAACTTCTCGATAGAGCCCCTAGCAATCAGGCTGCGAGACTCTATCACAGGGTTATCTGTACCAGGCCTCGACCCTGTGAAAGTCATGCTTTACGCGGACGACGTGAATTTATTCCTGGGCGACAGAGACTCCATCCAGAGAGTGTCGACCTGCTTGGTGACTGCGTCCTTTGCGATCGGCTCCAAATTCAACCTGGATAAGACGGATGTCAAGCCTGTCGGACCCCATGCGTTCCAACTCACATGCTTTGAGAGCCAAGACATGGGCGGGTCCTCGCTGCCAGGGGCCCACATCCTTGCTCCCGCGGACCCACTGCGCATACTGGGCGTGTGGGTGGGTAGCAGAGACTTCGCCACCGACAGGTGGGTGCAGATCGACAAGCACGTGAAAAAGATCATATCTCAATGGCGAGCGATCGGAGCATCAGCCCGGAATAGATCTCTCCTAGCTAAAGCCCTCATGCTGTCCAGATGCCACTTCCTAATGGACGGAAACGGCATACTGCCGAGCATCCTCAGCAAAATCGGGAACAGGATTATGAACTTTGTTAGAGGGAAGTTCTCCGCGATGGCTTACTGCATGTTGGAAGCTCCCCTGACAGAGGGAGGATTGAACACTCCTTCCCTTACCACCCGTAAGATGGCTGCCGACCTGAAATTCTTGAGTGACCTTGTCACCGGAAACCAACGAGTACCCTGGAAGCAATGGACCTGGATGGACCTGAAAATGGCCTCCGCCTCCAGCAGAGCAGGCGCCCACGGAGGGCTTAACCCCTTCTTACAGCAGGCTTATACGATGCCCTCCCTCCTACAGGAGAGTGTCCCAAGCTTTCTTGACAGCCAGAAAGTTCGGCGTAGACCTGGCCTGCGCCGCCCCCTCCGCCAGGGCAAGAATGGGCGTACCCATGTTAAACCACCCTGCACTGCCCAGGCCGGGCTCCCAAAGATTCCTGAAAGTTCTAGATCTCCGAGCACACGGGGTCACCAAGGTCGCCCACCTCTACGCCCCACCCCCGCTGAGAGGCTCAGGCCTTAAGCGAATAGTGAAGGTCATGATGGAGGCTGTACACGCCTCGGCCTGGTCCCCATTGAGGAACCTGGGTGCAGGAGGGAGCCACCCCAGCGTCAACGTGTGGCCTAATATGGATGGACCACTAGGCTGCATACGGGTGTTTACAGCCCCTAAGTCAATTATTATGGGGCGAGCCATCAGGGACGCCTACAAGAAAACCAGGGTACGAAACCATATGGTTGACTACACCCCCACCATGCCGCCGGTCGCCAGACGGGCGGACCCTATTGTGTACGAGAGAGATATACACATCTGGACGGATGGATCTGCTAAGGACAACGGTACCGATGTCTGCACCACAGGATCTGCCTGGGTGTCAGATCTACAGTTCGAGGATAAAGTCTCGCTGACAGGTTTGGTTCTATCCAACAACGTCGCTGAGGTTGCGGCGGTGGTGCTATGCCTATTGGCTTGGCGGGACGCCCACATAGTCATCCACACTGACTCCACGTTCGTCCTGGGTCTGCTAAAAGGAGGCCTTCTGGCCATGGAAAGGGACGGGTGGGGGGATGCCCCACGGCACCTCAACAGGGGGCCACCCACGCCCCTCCTGCAGAAACTCCTGCACCTATTGTGAGATAGGACAGGGAGACTGCGCTTCGAGAAGGCCGAGGGCCACAAGGGTGACAACATGAACAATTTAGCTGACAAACTCGCCAATGAAGGGCGCCTGAAAGGAAGAGTCTTGGACATAAGCTCCTTGTCTGTACAATGCGGATGGATTGACACCAACCCCGTCCTCTGCCACCAGCCACTTGTTGGTGGGATGTGCCTCATCACATGGCTACGTATGTTGTTGTATTCTGTTTGGTCATTACGTATGTTGTTGTATTCTGTTTGGTCATCCCCATTCCCCCATTTCCCCACGATCGTGCATGGACATGTGAAAGTGGAACTTCCCTGTATTTATAGCGCGCATCTCAGGGGACAAACCCTCACGGTTCTGTCCCTTCTGAGCTGCGCCTAGGTGTGTTATATATTTACACGGTTCTGTCCCTTCTGAGCTGCGCCTAGTTACCTAACACCACTGGACTACCTGACCAAGTTGGTCATACATGCACGAATGGGAGCGCCAGCAAGGACTTTAAAATTCGAAGCTTTCTCCGACAGATGGATGGTCTCCCTGGGCCATATGTTTGGAGTAGTGTTGGACCCTGGAAACTACATTAAGAAACTATGGAGCCTGACCATCCCGGAAGGAATGAAGGAAGTACTCTGGAAGGAGATGAACGGTGCACAGGTCCTCAGCCATAGGTACTTTGGACAAGGGCATGCTAAGTCCGACATGGGTAGGTTCTGCCCTTGCGGGATGGAGATGACCCTAGGGCATATCCTCTTAGGCTGCGACGCTTATGGAGTGCAACCACTAATGGCAGCCCTGCTGACGGTCCTGAGCACTCTGCACTCAGGCTCCAGCTTCAAAACACTTTCCCCAGATGCCTGGGGATCATCGCCCTGGTACCCCCTCCTGGCGCTGAAGGAGCTGGAGGAGTCCGCCTACCCCATAGTGAAGGGGCGGAAGAAAATACTAAAAAGCCTCAAGAAGACACGGCAGAGGCGAGAGTGGATAATCGGTAACTACTACTGGGCCATCTGGAAGTGGCGCATGAAGGAGATCCATGATGCAAGCTTTGTCTTTATACCTGCGAACTGTGTGGCCTCGCTGAACAAAACGATGGCCACCCCAGTCCCAGCGCATTTACTGAGGCAGGCAGATGAAGGCGATGCAGAGCTGCCCAGCAGCAAACCCGGACCTATAACTGCTCCCCAGGCAGGCGATCTCACAAAGCTGCCGCCTCCCGTTTCCCGTCTCTCAGGACAAAATGCTGGGGCGCAGCTCTCTGACAGAGGTAAGTCGATCCTGCGCGCCATCCAGGCGCCAGCCACAACCGAGAGCCCGCGCTGCCTCTCGAGGCGGGAGGCGATTCTGCGGGCTCTCACAGATAATGCCTACGCATAGCGTAGCGGTGTCTCACCCACAGGAGTAACATCCCACGTCGTCCTCATCACCCTTTCTTCACCCTCTGGGGGCGGGTCCCACTCCTGTCGTAAGGTGGGGAATAGCGGGTCCTGCTTGAGCTCACCTGGGCAGACGGCGGGACCACAGGGAGGGACGTTAAACCAATTCTGGGCGGTCCGGTAAGGTGCGCCCTGTCAGCCGCAGACAGGGGTCATCTCCACCGATGTCGGACGGGAGGCCCCCCGCAGGTTTAGTGGGTATTCCGCGGTCGCTCCGACCGTTGGCGACCCCCACACTCCTGGCCTCTGAAGCTCTGGAGTCTCGGGCTGTTGTGCTTGAGTGCCGGGAGACCAGCTCACTCTTGTGTACGGTCGCGAGCGGAGCTGTATTGGTGCCTCCAACAGGCAACAGGGTCTTAAACCAGATTCCTGCGGGTGACGGTAGGGAGAGTTCTAGAGAACAGGCGGTGCCAGGCGACGGGGCGCCACTCCACAGGCCTGTCAGATGTGGGGCCGGGAGACCACCTCCCCCCTCCGGCTTGTCGTGTAGTTGGCGGCAGAGCCGCCTCCCTGACCCACAAAAAAAAAAAAAAAAAAAAAGTGGAATGAAGTGGAGCTTGGACCCGACCACAACCTCCAAGTTGGTTCCAAGCGGTAAGTTCCTTCGGGTTCGCTAATGGTGGTCACGGATACCAGGCCTGGGAGTGCAGATGACCTATGGCTCTGCTCCCGGGCCATCGCGCTCGCCCCCGCTGCCCCGGCAGGGCATTTGTTTTACTTCGGGCGGTCCCTGTCCTCTTTCCCCACCTTCTCGGCCGTGGGACGGGACGACACTTCTCGAACGCACACCCAGAGCCCCCAGCGCTTCATTCATGAGCAGTACGTATTTTTCTTAATTTTCCTGCTGCCCCCCAGGCTGCGGGCTGCACACCATGCATGCACCGAGCATCCCCCTCATGTTCCCTCCTTTATCGCCTTGGGGGCTGTGACCACATCACGCCCTTTGTCCTCCCCCCTTTCCACATCACACATCACATTCCCTTCACCCCCCCTTCACTAACTCGTAATACCCACTGGGGTACTACACGCCAGTACACACATTCCCCCTCCTGCTTACCCACTGCGCGTACGCGGCGATCTGCCCCTCGGGGCTGCGTCCTGTGCACTGGAGAGCTGACACCCTCCGGGTACTCCCCATACATTGAGCATGGGCACACGACTGGCTGGAGAAGCCCACCCGCTTAGAGTGCGGGGGTCCTGTGCCCCACCCCTTGACCTCTATGGATTTTTTAGCACTGCAGCTGTAGCCAGCCACCCCCAAACACCCGGGCCCCGGCCTAGTCCCCAGGTACTACGCGCACTGGCCTAGCCAGTTGGGACGAGTCCTGGTCAGACATAAGGCAGCCCGGGCATAGGCAGGTCTTGGGCGTCACCACAAGTGCGCGCCCACACCCACCTGACCTGGAGTAGGGGCGACAACAGCATAAGACGTCCGTCAGGACGCCACTACCACCCCCGCAGACAACACTCCCGGACACTAACTATCATGTCTGTCGGACATGTATGGCTACCCAGACGCTCCACTACGGTGGCCCGTCAGATCTGCCCACTGCGATCTTCGGCCAGCATATGACCGCCGTGATGGCCTGCTGGAGGGACCCCCCAGTTCCTCGGGACAGACACCTTCCCATAATTGGTCAGTGGTGTACACCCACTTGAAACTGCGTACAAAGGTAGAGGCATGCAATTGGTGGGGCCCCCCTCTTTGAGGAACCAAGGGCCACCGGTTCAGCCTACCCAGGCCTTTTATGGCCCTTCATGTTGCCTGCGTCAAGCCCGTGCTGACAAAGGCGGCTGTTGGGTTTCAGAAGGGTAACTACCCCAAAGGAGCCTTTCCTCCTGCGTGATGGTCGAACACACAGGTTAAACCAGAAAAGCTAGTGGGTGACACCACTTGAAACAACGTGGTTCTGGTAGCAGTGCACGTCTCAACACGGGCACCCTCCAGGTCCGCATGCTCATGCCTACTACGCCTTGCGTGTAGAAGTCCTACCCACTAAGCCTTCGTCTCCCACCCGGACTAGGTTGGGCCTGCACCGGATGGTCCTCGGACGTCCCGGTTCACATATCCAACACCCTGGCAAGCCTCACCATGCTGTTGACCCATGGCTGGCAGACCCAGGGGAGCGCATTGTAGTTCCGACATGAGCAGAGGGACCCACGGGCCCTCCGCCCCGGATCAAATCCGAGTGCCGGCATACACTTAAAACGCCAGTGGACGCTTCCCCACCTGAAATAAAAGCTACTCCTTCCAGGCGTAATGAGTCACGGGTGTACCAGCAGTGACACCTGGTACTAACGATGCGGGCCCTAGCCAGGCCACGCGGAGGCGGCGCGAATGGGTCCCGGATACCTGTTTGGGCTTGACTAATTTTTCCTACGGGCATTAACTTACCCTACTATCTTTTAGCCTAGATCTTACGTGACGAAGCCCGACATAGCTATGAAAACCACCTCCCTCCTGGGAGCGACGATCGTGGACGAGGCCAAGGCAGTGGCCATCATCAATTACTGCCTCTTCGGCGAACGTCCAGCCCACACGAAACAATCCGTAACGCCCCTGCGGAAGAAGAAGCGTGTAACCACTCGCACAACCCCGGTCACCCAACCACGCCCTACGAAATGCCCCTTGGACGACGTCGTGCTCCGGAAGCACACGCCCCCACCCACCAACAAACAGGTCACGAACAAACGCATCACGGAAACCAGGCCCCTGTGGCAACCCCGGCAAGGGTTGTCCTTCCCCCGCGGGCTCTGCTACTTACTGGCAGTCCAGGAACACAACTGGCCGTCGGCTACAGTAGAGCTAGGTTACTACCCCACGGTCACTGACCTCATGAATAGCCCTCTTGTGGAGAAATTTAGCACCTACGTGGTAGAACAGCTCCTGGGTCTTTACCACATGAAAGGGTACCACTTATGAGGAGCCATACCTCTATGGCGCGCTGAACCAAAGTGGAAGGTAGGGGCACACCTGCCCGCCCGCCCACACCCTGGTCACAATGCAGGATACCCCCAGCGTCCTATGCCAGTCGCTAACCAAAGACCACTGATTAACCCCCGCCCCCCACTACCGCCTCAGTCAGTAATGGCGCAATCTATCCCGCTAGGCATCCCCGCTCCCAGGATGAAGGCCAAGCAGAAGCCCAGGAAGGGGAAAGCCCCATTTCACCCTTATGCGCCCAATCCAAGTGGGCAGCGCCCCAGTTCCCCGGCCGCTCAATGGAAGAAAGCCCTCGCAGACCCTCTAGAGGAAGCTATGGACTCCCTTAAGGCTGAGCTAGACATTTTCCCGTCTATCCTGGCGGTCCCAGCATGGAAGGACACGCTGGCGTGGTTGAAGGATAAGAAAAAGGACAAGGACTTCGACCGTAAGGGTTGCATTCCAGCGCTTACTGAATTCTTCTCGACAGTCATGTCCAAAGTGAAGTCGGAATATGCGGCAGTCCAGGAGGACGAGAGGCTACGTGACGAAACGCTGACCGCGGAGTCAGAAAAGCTGGTATCACTGTTGGAGCAGTATAAGCAGGTGGAAGCGGCCTTGGAGTCGCCAGGACCTGGCTTTAATGTCGCTCAGGCACAGGCACATTCCGCCGAGCTTGCCAAACAGATTCAGGAGCAAGAGAAAGTGGTCGACATGCTGGATGGTGGCATAAACCCGGACGAGACAGATATGGGGGACGACCCCATAGCGGATAACGCTTCCTTCATAGAGGTCCCGAACGAAGCCCAGCCTGAAGAAGCCCCACGCCCGTCGGCCAAAGAGCTATGGCCTGAAACTAACTATCAGGACTGCGCAGCGAGGGTATCTCCGCTTTTCCCGGTGCCAACAGGGAAAGTGCCCCTGGAAAACCTCTTCGTGAGAATGGAGGAGCCCGTGGACTCGAAGCTATACCTCCCACAACCACTGGAGATGTATACAGTGGAAGAACTGGAGAAAGTGCTGCCAAAGGGGCTGCCTCGCTGGAATAACAGGTATGAGGACCCTATGGAACCCGCGAAGAGCTGGACCTGGGAGGAGTTCTCGGAAATCTACAACAAGCCCGGCTTCCACTTTATGATAGCCAGGGTAGCACAAGTAGGCCCCCAGTACAAAGATCCTAAGCTCAGTACGCTCCGATCGAAACTCGCCGCTCATTGGCGGTGCACAGTCAACATACAGAAGATGGATCCCAGGCAGGACTGGATGCTGTGTACGGTCCCCTCCGGCTTGGACAGCGAGAAAGATGCCTTGAAATACGACCTCTTCCGACTATCGGAGGGGAACGCGGTTTACGTCGTCAGGAGGTTCGCTACGGCGGGGAGAGCCAGAGACCTGGAGTGGGTGGTGAAAGGCTCCCTTGCCGACGACAACACCATCTACACCCAGATGAAAAAACGACTACTGGATTTCGAGATGGGAGACACCAGGCTCGGGTGGCACGTCTTGGGAGTCCGGAAAGCGGGTGCAACCTCCAAATTCAGAGGTACCTTCATCCTAGACTCCGAATCGACATACTGGCCCTGGTCGATGACATGGGGGCACAAACATGGGTCGATCCCAGACCCATCACCCCTCCTCAATTTCGAGCCGACATGGAGCGCTAGACGGCCTTACGCATGCCAATGCTGCTACTCCTCCGACCACTTCACAGAGGAGTGCCCCCTCCCGTTTATAAAGGTTGGTGGGAACAACCTAATTAGCCAACCCGCTAGGACACTGGTCATCAAGAAAAAGGCTGCCGAGAGGATTATATCCCTAGAGAAATCTACTTGGGAGTTGCCGATTCCTCAGATTCCCGGCACTCCACGTATCCCCGCCTCCCCATCACGGCCCCTGCCCAAGCTGCACCGGCCCGTTCGGGTAGCCCCTATGTCGGTGATAGAGGAGAAGAGCGTAAGCCAAGCAGCAGATGATGCTGCCTCCGTGATATCGGACACGAGGATGTCGATTGCCGCTCCTCCCCTGAAAGAAGACCCACCCTATCACGTCGTAGACAACCTTATCAAATTCCTCTTACTACAATTGGCTGGAAATACGTCAGACGGAGCGGGACTGACAGAAAAGAAGATACAGTTCCTCTGCAAGTCCCACAAGGGATCCCTGCCAGCCGTCCTGGACTCACTAAGAAGAGACGGGTGGCTGCCTGCCTCGGTGTCGAACCAAGTTATGTCGTTTGAATACGATAGGTTCATCGCGGGGGCCGAGTCCCCACAGCCCAGCGGTTGGTGCAATCTACTGCCACTATTGATGTGCAGGCTATACTGACATATAAACAAACGTCTATGACACATTATTGCCCAGGCTCCAAGCCTATACCCACACAAAGTGCTGTGCACTTAGTGAACCCCGTAGGCGAAATTGCCGCTGCATGTACGAACACATGTTACCTTGCCTGCCTTGCGATGGCCTCTGACACCTGCCCTAGACCGGACTCCTGCCCTCCTGCAGGCCTTCCAGGCAGCCCCAGCTGCCCCCCAACAAGGACACAGCTCGTCAGCTGGGAGCCGCTCACACATTAGTGATACCCCCCCCCCGGAAGTTACTCTGTCGCAAGACACCACCGAGGCTGCCATACGCCCTCCGATCCGACCCCCGTCACTAGAAATCCCAATCAGCCCTACCAAGGCAGTCAAGATTATCGCGCCCTCACAACGCAGTGATAAACAGACTACAGAATACACATGGCCCAATAGCCTCATGGACGTAGAAATGACGAGCAGTAGTGAGCTGGAGCATACAACACTCCTGCCTGACAGAGACGTGGACAAGCACCCGGCGGTCCAGAAAGCCCTGACCTCTCTGGCACTCGGACGGACGATCGAGCAAAATAAGGAGGACATCATGATGGGCAATCCCCTACCAATCATATCAGCCCCCCTCCTGCCCTCTTTAGTGCCCCTGGACGAAGAAGAGTCCCTGCTCTTCTCAAATATCAAGCCACTGCAAGGCGCCGCGCTGATTAAAGCGGCAGGAATTACGAGAGATGACGTGGAGGAAATACCGAAACACGCGGGCAAGTGAAGGTCGAACTCTTGGACCATCAAAGAAGCAGCAGAGCATGGCTCCGGCCAAATTACTCCCCACACCCAGGAGCCCCAATACGACACCAAATCGGTCTCCGACACATACGAAGACCTGCCTTTCTCGCAAAACCTAAAGCGAATGGTGGCCGTGTTCCCCACTATGATGGAGGAACACCTGTCACTCACTTTGGAAAAGCACGACAACGATCTTCCAACCGTGCTGGCCTGGATGCAGACGATAGCCGAAATGAAGCATATCCGCAGCACACTCCTGTCCACTTACCCTACCGCGGAAGTGGATGAGGTGGAATCTGCAGTCAAGCAATATAAAGGGGACTTCATGCTATCCTTCATACGCCTAGGGGTTGATCACGAGCCCGCTAGCGATTGGACAGACTTCTCCTATGTAAGAAGAAGAGGAGTGATGGATATAGAGGAAGAAGCCCCCGAGATCATCTACGACGACGCGGCAGCAAGGTCGTTCGAGAACCAGTGGTGGAGAACATGCGTCCAAATACGCCGACATAGAGTGTCCCATTCGCCGGAAGCAGACACCCTCTGGTCTAAGTTGGCACCCATCGCAGTCGCACCACGGCCTATATCCCACAGGTTCCTCCAATACATCAACAATCTCGGGAACAACCACGCGGATAGGCCGAAATTTAGTAAGGCCGTCGGTGTCCTGCGGGCGCAAGACGAATTCGCTGGACTGGTGGCGCTCATTGGAGAGCCTGTGCCTTGCTTCAACGGAGAAGAGGCGAACGTACCAGCCGTAGCCATCCTACACATCCTGGTGGGGGACGGTTTGGCTTCTCCTGCGGCGGCCGCATGGCTTGCACTGAGCGTTTTCAAGGAAAAGGACTCATACGACAGATATATCCCGCTTTTCTATGGCTTCCCCGCAATCAGGAGAAAAATATGGAACGACAGGAACACCTACATGGATGCCAGTCTGAAGACAATCAGTCGGCAAGGCAGCACTGTAGGCTCGAGGGTCGACACGGCTGCCGCAAGAGACACCTATATGAGTGCAGTGCCTGGCACCATCAAATACGCCCTGGAGAAACAGCGGGACAAGGCAGCTGGCTCATCACCCAAGAAGAAGAAGGTGGATAAACTGTCTACAGGCTCAAAAGGCTCCAAGAAGAGCAAACGCATCAGGGGCGTCTCACCTGGCGGAGACATCCCGGAGGACGAGGAAGAACAGGGTGATCCGGTAAGGGATACCCCAGGAGAATGAAGGCGGCCTTAGGAAAGGCTCTTGGCTATGTGAATCATGTCTATGACTGGTTTCTTTATGTGTGCACTGCGTGTATTCTTTTCTGATTGGGTACTAAGCGTTACTTGACTCTGATTCTGTTCGCTCGAAAGGGAGGCAATGTGCTACATATAGACTCATGTCCCCGCTCATAACTAACTCTGTCTTAAATGCCGACCTCTTTGTTCTGCGCCGATACACGTCCAACAAAAAAAAACTTAGGGGAGAATTAGCCATGGCCCTCCAGCGTTCTCCTATTACTGATTAGGTCACTCACGGGGCACTCCCCCTCCACAGCGCCATGGATTACAAACTCGCAAGCTCAAGACGTCCCGCACGGGCTGTCGGCTACCCGGCTCAGGGCCGAGGGGCTGATGGTGATGGCGGAGGGACAGCGGGTACCTCCCTGGCTGGTGTGGTGGCGGTCAGTGTCTCAAACAGCCAGGTATGCGAAAACCCCCACCCTGCACCTCCTAGGCGGAGGGCTGCAGGCTCTAACAGTGATCCGCCCCCCCCCCAGCTCAGGGTCAGGCCAGACCTCAGCCCCCAAAAGGACCAGAGGGAGGCTCCCGGATGGGGCTGAGGCAGAGCCGGAGGATCCCCCATTAGTGCTGATCAGGAAACCATTTAAGCTAGCCACGTGGAATATGTGCGGGCAAGGCACCAGGAATGACCCCAGAAACAGAGAAAAGATACGCTTGGTGGAACACTTACTGACCTTGGAGGACATCGACGTCCTGGTACTAACTGAGACGCATACGATGACGCTGCCCTGCAGCCGCCGAGTGAGGGTACTGGGACAAACAGGCCTCGCCGCCAGGGCTGGTGTTGCTATTGTCACTAAGGCTGGATCCGGCTGGGAGGTGACACAGGAGGAAGTACTGGTGCCGGGCTACGCCCTATTAGCTAATGTCTCCCATAGGACTAGTAGGGAATCGTTCTGGATCCTGGGGGTCTATGGAGACGTCTCGAGAGGACAACCCTCTCTGGTGGACTTCTATGAAAGACTGAACGGAAGGATAGAGGCCTTCGTAAGGAGGCAAGCAAGAACCCACTGGGGAGGCTGCTTCGCGGCCGGGGACTGGAACTTTGTGGAATACGCCAGGGATAGGTTCCCCACGGCACACCCGGATAGGGCACCCATCCGGCTACTAACCGCATTCAATAGCATAAAGACGCTGTGCGGGCTTACTGACACAGCTGGGCTGAACCCGGCCCCTCCCCTGTGGTCGTACACTAAGATGACCGCGCACGGGCAAACGTACTCTAGGTTAGATCGGATCTACCGCCCAAGACTAGGATGGTCTGCTGGCAACGTACAGCCTATAGACACAGAGGCTTCGGACCATAGAATGATTACTGTGCTGGTATATCCTAGGAGGCCAAAGATCGAGAAAGCCAAGCCTGCACCTAGGTTACCGGACCTAGATGCACTGGAGAAAGCAAAGAAGTTCTGGCCTGCCATTATGAAGGCTTGGGAGCACATGATGGCGCGAAGCCCGGTTACGCTGGAAAGATGGGCTGAATTCAAGAAAACAGTCCTAGAAACCGGGGAGGCGGAAGTCAAAGCCATGAGGACTTCCAGTAAAAAGGATTGGGTGGCAGCCCTAAAGAGAGAAATTATACCCCCAGACCAAATAATGAGTGCCGTGACAAAGGCCAACAGGCAGCTCTGGGCCACACGTCGCCTGCCCGCCACCATGAGATCTAAGTGGCCGAGTGCCCTCCCAGCTTACGAAGCCCCACCACAGGCCAGCAAGCGCTTCATTGCAAGTAGTACCTCACCCTGGCAGGTCCCTACCAGGGTGCCCACACAGCCTGCGGCTACAGGGGAACATGGGGCCCTGCGCTTCGCAAAGCCGGAGCCGGTGCAAACCACCGCGAGCATACTGAAAAACAGGGCGGCTAAGCTAGAAGCATCTACCAAGGCTAAATGGGAGAAAATGACCAGAACTCACTCTTCGGAATGGTTCAAGCAATCTTCCAACAAGGAATTGGACGAGAGAGGCAGCCGCGCCTCTGTATCAGTGGAAGGCCTGCGCAGGCCAAATGATCCCACAGCCTGGACAGACCTGGCCGGGATGACAGAAGTCGCCAGAGATTACTTCTACGACTTACATACCCCAGAGCTAACTACGGACGAGAGGAGCGCGGCGCAACAGGCGCTGCTGGAAGAGGTCAGGCTCCAAAGCCAAAGCCGGCCAGACCCCAAACCAGAGGAAATCATTGAAGGACAGTTCACGGAGGAAGAGATGCAGGCTCTTCTTACGAAAATGCCGAGCACAGCCCCCGGGCCGGACGGTATCCACTACAACTTCTGGAAGCGGCTCATAAGGATACTAGCCAGACTCCAGGATAGCGAGCAACCACCCAGGACATTCTGGTGGATTTTACTTTGTCGCAGCACAATGGCCTGATCGCATTGGAGGATCAACTTCAGGAGCCGGATATTCCGGGCTGGGTTCCCCTCAGGTCCGTGAGTGCTTTCATTCTATATGACCGTCGGCTATTC
>Ga0307515_10013860_pt1 | contig 15010 bp, 13 predicted proteins | sample 17_EM_MG_FD_194513 | JGI IMG/M metagenome (GOLD analysis project Ga0307515, IMG submission 194513) | Populus trichocarpa ectomycorrhiza microbial communities from riparian zone in the Pacific Northwest, United States - 17_EM | ecosystem: Host-associated > Plants > Roots > Unclassified | place... | reverse complement strand
TAATGCTTTTATAAATTGAAGGAGTTAAGTGTGCATAGTTCAACTCTCCAACCTAGAACTTCTTAGCTGGTGACTGGTGTATAAAGACACCCACTCCTTGAATTTACCTCACGGAAAATAAAAATATTTTCCTAGAAAGTTAATATTATCCTGACAATCAATCGTCGCAGGAAGATTGACAAAGGATCAATAAGACGTTGCGAACAACTGCTATACATATGGTTGACTAGCCATATAGAAACCAAAAAACCAACATTTAACAATTTCTGATGGTTTAGTCAAAAAACCATTAGAAATAATTAAAGAGGAAGAGTGGAATGATCTGAGTGAAGAAAAAAAGAAGACAAAACTCCAGAGAATTCCGCAATGAGAAGTTAAATGGAAAGCTTCGTGGATGAGAACAACAGATTGTCTGATGGGTTGTGGGCAAGGACAATAATAACATTTCCATACCCGTGATAAAGCAACGATCTCATGTTAACTAATAAACAAAGTGATTAATTTATTTTTTCTATATCTATTCATGGTGTTTGTATTAAAGTCTACCGAAATTTTGACGGAGTCTCCCCTATACCGGGAGGTCCCAAGTTATCGACATACGACCTGTTTACACTTCTAATATACCGCATCTCCTAATTCAATTCAACCCAATCGTCCTGGGTCTCAGTCCCACAAACATCATCATTCATATCAACCACAATGTTTATGATATACATTGTACAACAATTATCATTATGGATGGATAAAGATATAAACATGCATACATGGAACATGGTTACACAAACTATAGACTTAAATTCATCTATTCAAGTTTAAACATTAATTATACAAATTGAGTTATATAAAAGTTGTAATATTACCAAATACAAGGGTATACTCCCTAGAACCTAAATTACAAAAAGTGAACCCAAGCTAGAATCTACTCCTAACATGCATGCGATGGCCCTGAAATCAAAATACATATTATTGAAATATGAATATCACAATAATATAGCAATACAAATATCTAGCAATTTAAAAAGGCAAACATGCATTCATATTTTATTCACTTCTCCCTTTTGGTTTTCATTGGAAACTCTTTCTTCTTCAACTACTAAAAACTTTTCCTCTTCCATTGTCAACCTCCATTTAAGATCTCATAAGACCACCCATGATTATTTCCGCTTAACACATTACCGATACCAATTTCATTGTTATCATCATCACCAGGTAGGAGTCGATGCAAGGTGATCCCCTTACCCGGGATCCTAACATACACTAAATGTATGCTAGTCAGTACATGGTGATCCCCTTACCTGGAATCCTAACATACATTAAATGTATGCTAGTTAATACATCTTGATCCCCTTATCCGGGATCCTAACATACACTAAATGTATGCTAGTTCACACCCCAAATCACACTTTTCATATTTTCTTTGTCAACGATAATTTCATCCCTTGGCAATTCACACAACAACCGTTCACCCTGAGTACACATACATTCAGAATACTATCCAAAATATCGGTATCATTACGCAAACTTTCCTCCTTTCTCCTAATATCCAACGTTCGGTAATTCACATCTCACATTAATAACATATTAAATCATAGAATTTAACTAGAAAGTATAGATGCGGATCACCTACCTGCAATAGAAGCTCTACTCGTGCTCCCCTGCTACTACTGTTGCACCACGTATGTGGTCCCTCCTGCATATCACAAGTTTATCTCATAAATTTTCCTCACTTAAGGATATGTTTGATAATAACCATATCAACAACCAATAAGTCTTTCTTTAAGTCATTTCTTAATATTTTACGTTTTTCTCATTTCACCCATTAATATTGTCGTTCTTTTTCCAACCACAGTTATCATTCCTTTCTTTATATTTGAACTGTTTCTATTTAAATCTCGAACTGTCACTGTCTAGACATTGAACTGTTAATGTCTGACCTCTCCTCAAATTTTTAACTATATCTGGAGTTATAGAACTCTGATTCAAGCGAGATTAGTCTTGTTGGTAAGCTAAGACATGAGGCTACAAATTCTCTGAAGAAAGAAGAACCCAGTTCTGCCTCTAAGACGGTCAAAATTGCTTATCAACAAACATTTGGATTGTTACTGTCCAACTGTTACTGTCTGACCTCTCCTCATATTTTTTTAACTATATCTGGAGTTATAGAACTCCAATTCAAGCGAGATTAGTCTCGTTGGAAAGCTAAGACATGAGGCTACAAGTTCTCTGAAGAAAGAAGAACCAAGTTCTGTGTCTAAGACAGTCAAAATTGCTCATCAACAAGTCAAACTTACTGCCCTACAAGGTCTGTCATGACCCAGTCTCGGTTGATAACCCATAACTGGAGTTCTACAGCTCCAAATTAAGCAAGACCAATTTTCTTAGTTAGCTAACATCCAAAACTACGATTTCTATGAAGGAACTTGATTCTAATTCCCTTATCCTCCTATCCAAAATCTTACCAAAAGTTAGGAGACGAGTCTGTCCAGATTTGTCACCCCCCTTCCTTTCACACCTAACTTTCATAAACTACATTTTCTGGGTAAATTATCATGGTTTCACATCCCCAATCACATACCACACATGAATTAACTTAATTTTAACAACAAATACTTTTCCACCAATTCAAGTCTAAGAACCCTAATCTATAACTCATATCAAGGCATCAATTCATTATTGAATTTGAAATGACTTATAAGATCATGTTTAGAAAACCTTACCTGGTACGAATTAAGGTTTTGATCTTCAACAAGTTAAAGATTTTCAACTCCCTCCTTTCTTATCTAATGACAGCTAGCCCTCCATCTTCTCTTCTTGTTCAATTTTTCTTGTTAATCCCTTGCCCACAAGTGTTTATTCCATCTATAAACCCTTAATCTTGGATGGGTTCTTGAAATTTTGATGTTTCTCTCTTGATTTTGCAAGAATGGATACAAAAACTCCCTCTTTTCTTTCCTTACGATTGCTGCAAATATTTGGTGAGAATAGGAGTATTTATGCTCTATAATTTTTCGTATTTGCATTTAGGCCCTGACATCTTTTTTTCTTCTTATAATTAAGTTATACCTCTTTTCATTTCTTATAATTTCACCCCACAACTTTTAGTTTAGTTTATTTTCATTAATTTAATCCAACCCTCAACATTTTCGGCTTGATTTATAATGTCTCGAAATATTTCATCCAGAAACTTAATCCAAAAATTTCTGAATTCCCATTTTTATTTAACCATATGCATGAATTTCTTCACTTTTATTTTTCATGTAGTTACTTTGCAATTTAAGCAACCTTTATTTTTTCCCAGGTTTTACAAGGTGCATTTAATTGTGATAACTAGATATGTTAGTTACACACCCATCTTGGTTGCTAGACAGCTCGGGGGCATACAGCATGTGTCGAGGACGACCAAACTATCATGATTCTCTATGTTATTTAAAGACCATTCCGTTTTAAAAGTCATCATGGAAAACATCAAACAAGACTGGAAGCTGGTGGTTTTGATAAAAAAAAGAAAAGAATCAGATGGTTTGAGGGATCCAATCACTATTGAAAAGTACCCGAAGTGAAGAAATCTATCATTCATAATTGTCCATATGAATCTCGAATTTGAATCTGGGACTTTGCAAGCCATTGAACTAGATAAGAGAAAAAAGATTAACAACAAGAAAGAATTAAGAGAACAACTAGAAAAGCTCCAGGTAGAATTGAGCACCAGTAAAACTCTCAGGATCTCCCTCGAGGAGCAACTCCTCACTAAAGAGAAATTAAGAAAGTTTGTAGAGCAACAATTAATGGGGAAAGACAAAAAAGTTGTGTTTTTAGAGAAGCAATTAAAAGAGGAAAAGGTGGTCAGAAACCAATCTAAGAAGAAGCGAGGAGAATTAGGAGCAAGTTGGATGCAAACCAAAATAGTATTTTTGACATTGAAAGTATGTTTTAATGATTGCAAAGAAAGGACCGATATTTCTTCAAGAGTCCCAGCGGAGTTAGAAAGCCGGATTGAGCAATATGAGTAGTTATAGAAGGAACATGTAATACTTGAGAGTGAGCTGGCTGAAGCAAAAGTCCAAGGGAAAGCTGTTAGGAATTCCTAAACTGATAAGATCAACATGTTGAAGAGAGAGCTCGACACCAAAAAAATCAAAGTAGAACATTTAAAAAATTAATACTTTCATAAATTGTTAGTTTGTAATGAAATTTACATGTTTCGTAAAATTGTTATCACAAGAAATTGTGTTGATTAGGCAAGATATATATATACAACGGGCGTAGCCCGTAGAAAATAGTGATTGTGGTTTGGGCTATAGAGTTTGTTGTGTTTGACTGCTTTAAGTTTAATCCTTGTCGATGCATGAGTCTAATTGCTGCTACTTTGATTGTTGGAACTTTATGTATCTTGGGTTCCTTTTAGTAGATGTTAGTTGTTGATCTTTTGTGTCATTTATTCTACCATAAGATTGTGAGAGTTCGGTTATGAACCTAGTATGGTTCTAGGGCTCATTTTGTTTTTTATATGTGAAATATAATGCTAGAAATGAGTGATGAATTTCACTACACATAATTCTAAGGGAATTCACTGTGATCCTTGTCAAGCTTTAGCTATGAATATTATGGAAAAACCAACTTTTTTGTCATCATGAATGAAGACTATGAAATGTTATAAGACACATTTCTTTTATTGCATCAACTCTCTTTAGTTGTTTTTGTTGCACTCTTTTTTCTGCATGGTTGTCTCTAATGGACTTCCTAGGATCCTTGCATTCCTTGAGTTAAATTTGTGCATCTTTGACTTCACCTTTTCATATGAAGTTTCTGGTATTGGAAAATCTACATCTTTCTTGAGCTTCTTGTTTTGCTGCATCAGGGTGTATGTGGTGTACATTTCCATGATTTACATGTTGAAGTCCTTCGATGCCTTACCATTCCCAATGTAAATGCCAATCTCTTAGTAAGATCTCACCGTTCTGCAACAAAAGAGGGAAGTGTTGGTATTGAAGGAGAACTACGTTTCTTTGCTGGTGATTGGAGCCAAGTCCATCTATATCTTCCTCACGTACATGAAAAGGAAATGGACCTAAGTTGCAGCTCAGGGCACAGATCATGCTCCCAGTAGATAGCCTTTCGTTCTTAATTGAGAACTATACTATAAGTCTGTTTGCTGAAGTTGCAGATGGCTCATCTAATGTTCGAGAAGTGTGGAAGCTCTCGGTTCGGCAGATTAAGGTCTCCAATTAAGTTGAATAAGATCCTCTCAATCTCTAAAACTAGATGTGGCCGCAATATGCTCCTGTGTGTGAGATCAAATCCATTAAGTGATGTACAATATGCTAAGAACATGGTTGAAGATTTTTATTGATTAGAATAGACTTCTCTCATCTCATTTTCTCTCTGCATTGCATAAACTTTGTTTTATTTTATATTTTTTCAGAAATTGCATTAATCAACAAACACTCTTTGTTTATTTCCTAATCCCCGGCTAGGAAATTAATCAGAAGCTTCCACTTCTGTCCGTTGACGCCATGATGAAGGTCACTCGTTCTAAAACTAGTACTCTTAAGACCAACAGGTTGGGAGGATTTTAAGGCTTATGGTGTGCATCTACTTTTTCTTGACTGTTATAGATAGCAATGTCTCAAAACTCTCTTGGTGCGTAAAAGAGAGGTTAGAAATGCCCTATAGATAGCAATGTTATTTTACCATGCTTCTCTATAATATCATGTTAAAATTATGTGGTAGAAAGGAAATAGCTAAAAAGGTGCATATAATTTGGGAAGCAAGGAGACAACCACACATTAATCCGAGTTGCCGCAAAACAAAAATGCTATAAATGGCAAACACTACATTCGTGCTACATATTTATAAAAGCCAGATCTTGCGTATTATTGTCACCAAATCGATATTCAGAAAGGAGCGACACTTATATTGATTGTTGGTGTTTAATGGCATCGTCTAATGCATTGCTGGTTCTAGGGATTTTCATGTTGTTGATGACCATATTTGTAGCCGGAGATGTGGCCAATACCATTAGACACAAACCACCATACCTAAGTTACAAAGGTCTTGGATGTGACCCAAAGAAGAATCCCCGGTGCCTCAACCCACCCCTTTTAAAAAGAGGTTGCAAAGCTGAACATCGATGTAGGGAAGGCTAGTGAGGGGAGCTAGTGAATATTCTACACCTTTGGAAGGAGGCCAACATCGTTGAATAAGTTTATTCTTATGGTAGCAATACGATCATCAATGAATGATTTCTTTTGCTCATGATGATTATTTCTTCTCCTTTCAATTTCATTTCATGAATCTTTTCACATTATAAATTATGTTGTAATAAATATTACATTAACAAATAATCTAAAATAAAAAACTATGTGGATGTCCACTGTGAAAAGACAATTTCACCCTTCTCTACACAAACCAAATAACTTGCAATTTGGGTCATATGATCTTTTTCACATGGACATATTGATCTTTTCCAAATTCATTAATACTTAAACAATTAATTACTGCATTTTAGGGGGAAAACAAACTTGCATCCAAGGGCTTTATGTACATTTCGTTTTATAATGAACAATGATATTAATTAACTGCCCTCGTAATAAAAAAACATTAAACTTTCTTGTAGGAGCTTTTTTGTCTTTGACTGTTGGTTTTTTTGTTATACTCATGTGGACTAAGAGGCATTTTAGTCTTTTAGTCACACACACACACACAAACACAGATATACATATAAAGTAGTTGGTGCAAGCCATACACGCCTTAGCGAGTGGACGCCTCACATGCTCTTCACTTGCGGTGGCTAAACACCACATTTTGTGACTGCGTTGGAAGCACATTGACGTCCTCTTTCTAGTGGTGCAGCTTATGTGTGGGGCAGAGCGGTGGTTGGTCTCTGGTAGCTTTTTCTTTCTTTATATTCCTCCATATTTTCTCTCTCTTCTCCTTGTAAAGGTATGGTGGTGTCCTATCATTTATTTTTTATATCCAATTTGGTTCTCATTCTTTTAATAGCTATTTGTTTCGTGTTTTTATCTTCTTTAATTTTATCTCTTAATTCAATTTCCTCCCTAATCATTTGGTTTAATTTGATTTTTATATCAAATTTGGTCATTCTTTTGAATTTTTCCCTTTTACTAATTGAATTTTATTTTCAATTTCATCCCTAGCATTTCATTTCAATTAATTTTTATTTTGAATTTGGTCCCCGTTCTTTTTATTTTATTTTAATTTTTTATTGCATTTCTTTTTCAATTTCATTCTCAACATTTTTTTTATCGAGTATTTTGCTTCGTTTTTCTTTTTAGTTTTGCCTTTTATAGGATTAGTCCCAACCTCATGATAGGGTCATGGGTTTCAAAGGTTGACACGAGCTGGATTTGGTCTTTTTTTAGGTCCTATACAATTGATTTAATTTCAATTTGGTCTTCCAATATTTGATTTTTTTGAAATTGGTCTTTATATTTTTTTTCTCTAACTTTTCTTTCCTTGTAGTTATCACTGCTCATGGTAGTTGGGGTTAGTGGGTTTACCGAGTTAACTTTAATATTTTTTTTCTTTTATTTTTTATTATTTTAACCACTCTATATTTTTTTTATTTTGAATTTTGCTTCTTTTTTTTTGGATTTGCTTTCTATGCGGCCAATCCAAGCCTTATGACCACGATTATGGGTTTTGAAGGTTAAAACATGTTAATTTTGGTCTTTTTTAGGTCATTTTTTAAAATTGAATTTTTTCTTTATATTTCATCATTCAACATTTATTTTTTTATGAATTGATCTTCATGCTTTTTTTCTTTCTCTTCCTTTTCTACGGGATTATTCCAATCATGTGCCTATGGTCGCGGGGTTAGTTTATTTGTTTTTTTAGTTTTGCTATTCAACATTATGTTGTTTAATAGTTGGACTTCATGGTTTTATTCAACTCACCTTCATTAACAATATTTTTTTACCTTTTAATGACACAAATAATTGTTTGATTAAGTAAAACATTTATTCTAAGAAACAAAGTTATTAAACACAACTGAGCATATGACCCGTTTTGTGAGATTAAATATCTTAATCTAAGTTATTTGTTGATCAAATATTAATTTATTAATTAGATGCATATATAAGCATTTTAATTTAGAATTTAGAAGTTTTTATATTTAAAAACACGTTGAAAAAGCCTATATATTCTTTTATTTACTAAAAATAAAATATATTCTACTCACAACAAAGTGATAGTCACATATCTAATATGGTCTAGATTATGTTCCATGTATCAAAATGAGTTTTCTAATGGTTGATCTAGAAGTTTGGGTTGTAATGGGGAGGCCACCGAGGTGGAAGGACAAGCCTTTGGGTGAAGGCTTTGTTGTTTGAAACTAAACAAAAAGATTCAGGGAACAGATCCTCTTTCTAAAGAATAGAAAGAATTAGATTATTGATCCATGCTAAGCGGATCATATCACTTTTTAATGTAAAAAAAGTATATGGTGTTGCTAACATGTTTTCTAGTAAAAAATAATAATTATAAATTGAAAATCTGATGCATATTTGATCATATATATAACAACTTGAAATTTCATATCAATTTAAATACTTCAAATGACATATTTATGTAAATCAGGCCATTTTTGTTTTACGATAATCTTCCCTTACATTAGCTCATACATTATGGTATAACAACATGTTACATTTGGAGAAAAAGTGTAAACAAAAGTGCATTAAATGAAAGTGTCCAATGGCTAAATGACCAATGGTTAAAGAGCCAATCCATTTTGGAAAAACGGTCTCACTGTATCTAAGAACATATCTGACCATTTTAACAAACGGTAAGTCCATTTTCTAGAAATTCCAGAAAATTTCTAGCAAAGTCAAAACATTAACATACCAATAAAAACACTACTATCATTACCAACACACAAAATATACATTATGCATGCACATTAACAATGCAAAGAGTTTTCCATTTAAAATAAGAGATTTATCCAATTTAACAAAATTTCAGTCTCCCTTTCACAAGAGCCCTACCCGACACTTTATCCATATTAGTACGTGTAGAACACAACAACAACAACCCAAATCACATTCGACTCACATCACCAATAATCAGGTAGTCTTAGGCATACCACCCAATCAATTTCATCAATTACAATTGTCCGTGACAGTTATACACATGTAAAGTTGATATTATTTATGTCACACACACACACCATTCTTTTAATTTCTTACAACTTCATAATATCAAAACTTAACATAAACATTAAGTTAATTACATGCCATAAAATGGTAATTACAAAATTCCTCCTAATATAAAAGGACTAAGTAAAACGAGGGCGTTGTGTTAAGGTTGAGATTCTGGACGGAAAGATACTTGTAAAACATTTAGATTTTTTGAGATAAATACTAGTATGATAAACGATCATTATTCACTAGACAATAGAAGTGAGCAAAACATCATTAGACCTTTTATATGCATATTTAAACCCTGCCTGGTTTCCAATTCATTTCATCATCATCATTAAACGATAACCACCAATTCCTACATTATACATATTAGACTATCATTCTCATGAATACTTCAAGATATCATCATCTATATGTTCCTTCATTTTAATTAATCAAAGTTCATACTTTAACTTGACTGTTTTAGTCAAATTGCATCAATACCCCTAACTCATAGTTTACATCAATTATGGCTTCATTTATTTATTCTGATAATTATAGCTTATGCTTTACATTAACCACATTTGTTGAATGATTTCATTATCTTCAATATATATTTTATATCAGCCCTATACAATACTTATAGTTAATGCTTTGACTCGAATATGGATTTATTAATCTCATTCAATACATTTAACTCTTAATTTTTGTTAAGGGTTCGTTAACCCTTTTCAATACATGTAACGTATATTTAACTGTGATTATCGGTTTATCAACCTTGTTCAGCACACTTGAATCATATTTAACTTAAGTTGTGGGTTTATTTTCCCATTTAATACATTTAACCCATACCTTATTTTGATTATGGTTTCATTACATCTTTCAATAATCGTGGCTTATATTTAAGGGTGACCTTATTCATTTAATCAATTTAATACTCTTAATTGTGGCCTTAAGTTAATTATAAATTTAATTGACCAATCTCTTAATCATGACCCATGCTTTAAGAATTTCTAAATTCATCAATCCATTTCAACAATCATTGGGGCCCGGGGCATACTCACGACTTCATCAAAATGCATCGTACGAGGTATTTCAACAATCTTTGACATTAATACCTTTATTAATGCCTTTGTATCATACAAGATACCTCGTACTGACTTAATCATCGAAGGGTCCCCCAACAACACCCTCTTAAAGGTCTTTAAGGGACTTTGTGCTAGTATTCATTTAAGAGAAGATTTACAAGTCCTCTATTTTGGCAGTGAGAATAACGTTGTAGTTGTCAAGATGGGTTTCCAATGAAAGAATAACGGTGGCCTGATATGGAAAATATATAAGAAAAAGTAAGGATAGTAGACTCCTTGATTAATTGGTGACAAAATGCAAGAAGGTTTCTTTGAGATTGGGTCACATATCCCCAAAGTTGAAATTAAATTCTTCTTGCCATACAAGTATGTAATTCTCTTTTTATTTCAATCATTTCTTTTCATTTAATAAACTCAACTAACTTAAATAATACAAATAAAAATTTACTGAAAACTTTTTTTTAACAATGTATAAAAAAAACTAACTCGAGTCTATCTGAGCTAGCAAATTTGCGACCAAGTCGTGATATCGGGATAACCCTGAAAGCAAATCAAATAAAACTATGAAATTAAATTATTAACAACCCAATGTTGGAAGTCAAAATTGAAAAAAAATTAAAAAAAAAGATTCAAGTCAACCCGGGTTAACCTGTTAACCCTACGACTATGGACACAGGATTAAGATAACCACATAGAAAGGAAATTGAAAACAAGCACAAAAATCAATTCCCAATAAATCAAATGTTGAAGGATGAAACTGAAAAAAATAATTTGAAAACAAATCTAAAAAATACCAAAGTCACCTTATGTTAGACTTCAAATCTCGTGACCTTGGTCATGAGCCCAAGACTAACCCCATATAAAGCAAACCTTAAAACAAACAAAGTAAAATTTCAAATCATAAAAATAATAAAGGATGAAATTGAAAAAAATACAATAAAAAAAGATCTAAAACAAAAGAAATAACAATTAAAAGAATGTGGACTAAATTTGATATAAAAATAATTTGAAATCAAATGTTGTGGGATGAAATTAAAAAAAAAATTCAATTAGAAAAAAGATTAAAAATAAAAAAATAACAACAACAATAACAAAAAAAGGATAAATAACACCATTATATTTTGATAAAAAAAGGAAGAAGAAGAGAGAATAAGAAAAAAATCCATCAAACCCAACCACCGCATAAAGATTAGGGTTTCTCTTTTGAAAACGACATGGTGCTGGTATTTTTATTTTTATCTCTCTAGTTTCTAGCTTTGAGAAATAAGACAAAGAAAGATGGAATGATGGTCATATACATGACATCAGAACAATGTCGCTTGACACTGTTGAATTTCAAAGTAGTCCCTGAAAATTAGTTCCTTAGGAATAAGACAAAGAAAGATGGAATGATGGTCATATAATTGACATGAGAACCAAGGTTGTTAAAATCACATTTTGACTCGTAAAATCGTATGATTTTACGAGTCAAAACATGCTTTACGTGCTGAATCATTTGAAAAAATCGAAAATGGGTGAAATCGAGTTGAAATCGAGTGAAATCGTTAAAATCGAATGAAATCGCGCAAAATCGCGATTTCAGGACCGATTTTACGATTGTAACAAAATGCATGCACTGAAACAAAATGTCCCCCCTATGGTCCAGCTGTCAGGCGCTTATTGGCTGTGGAAATGCACAGTCACGCCACGAGGTCTTCACTCTTCAGCCTTCAGTTACAAAAGAGTCTTCAGTCTTCACTCCTTCTCTTTCACCGAACAAATCCCTAATCCCCTTCTCTAATTAACCAACCAGGCACCGATCACACCAGATAAGCTGCTTTCAGGGGTTTCAGGCTATCTGGGCAAGCCGATCATTTATGAGGTTAAAGAGATCATGGAGGGAACGATGGATGTAAATGAATATTATAAGATAGGAGGATCAGTATATAGGGCCAAAATCAATGGGCGGGTCTTGGCAGTGAAGAAAACCAAGGATGATGTCATAGAAGAACTAAAGATTTTGTAGAAAGTCAGTCATGCAAATCTGGTTAAACTAATGGGGATGTCATCTGGATTTGACAGAGAAGGAAATCACTTCTTGGTCTATGAATTTTCAAAAAATGGGTCGCTGGAAAAGTGGTTGCATCCCACCTCTGAATCTTCCTCAAGCTTTGCGGGTTTCCTCACTTGGAGTCAAAGGTTACATGTAGCACTAAATGTGGTCAATGGTCTGCAATACATGCATGAACACACTTAACCAAGCATCGTTCACAAGGATATTCGAACAATGAATATTCTTCTCGATTCCACATTTCGAGTGAAAATAGCAAATTTCTCAATGGCTAGACCTGCCACAGACTCATTGATGCCTAAAGTTGATTTATTTGATTATGGAGTTGTTTTGTTACAATCGCTAATGAAAAGTTATTTAAATTATGTATGAATTTTTATTTGAATCATGTATTTTAAGATGCTTGAACTATGTATGAATTTTTATTTGAAACATGTATTTTAAGGTGCTTGAACTATGTATTAATTTTTATTTGAAGCATGAATTTTCAGGTGCTTGAACTATGTATGAATTTTTATTTGAAGCATGAATTTTTTGCTAATATATTTTAAAATTCCTTATGATTTTACGATCCGTTTTTATGATCCGAGTTTGTATTGTATTTTCCGTGTCATGTCAAAATCACGATTTTAACAACCTTGATGAGAACAATGTCGCTTGACACTGTTGAATTTCAAAATAGTCCCTGAATTTTTTGTTAATATATTTTAAAATTTCTTATGATTTTACGATCCGTTTTTATGATCCGAGTTTGTATTGTATTTTTCGTGCCGTGTCAAAATCGCGATTTTAACAACCTTGATGAGAACAATGTCGCTTGACACTGTTGAATTTCAAAATAGTCCCTGAAAATTAGTTCCTTTTCAATGTTAATACCCCTTTAATTTTTAATTTTTTGAACGAGCCCTTAATTGGGACCAAACAATTAAAACAATCCAATTGAGTCATTAGCTAGACTCAAGACAAGCCTTGAATATCTCAGCTTTTCTTAAAACAGTCCTTGAATTTCAAAATCCTTTTAATTGAAGTCAAAATCATCTATAAGAACAAAAAAATTATTCAATTAAGCCCTTGATTGAACTAATAAAACCTCCCTAGTTATGCCAAATTGACAATTTTGGCCCTTAGTTTTTTATTTCCTTCAATTAAAACATATTTTAATTCAAATAAACCCTAAAAAAATTCATTTGTCCAATTAAAACCTAAAAAAGTTTCGTCCAATCAACTTCTAAAATATATTCTTGGATTTTCTTGTTTTATGATTTTTTTGGAAGAATTTTGATATTTTTAAAAAACAAATTAGAGGTAACAATTGAGTTATAACCAGGATGATCTCGTAGGATATTATTAGATAAACTGATAATGAATCTAACTAGGGCAGCAAGCTTAGGTTTTTGTCATAACCTAACAACATGTCATAATTGTCAATTGAGTCTAGTTCCTGGAACAATGATTATGCTACACATATCCAACTTGTGTCCATCCATCAAAATATTATTGAGGTACTTCGATGGCAAGACAAAATGAGAAGGCACAAAAGGCCATATTTGTTCTCATTTGCTAGTGTACCAAGGCCTAGTCTTCAAGATTTTATCTCAGGCAAGATCATTGAGGAATGCCAAGCTTCAAAGAATTTGTGCAAGTGTTAATGGTGCTATTACTTGTGATAATCCAGATAAGGTGATGAGATTGTTTCAAAATTCAGTCTATTGCTTACAGCCCACGGGTGATTCATACACCAGGCGATTGATATTTGATTCCACTTTGGTAGGGTGCATTCTAGTTCTTTTACCAACCGGGCACAACTTATGCACAATATAAATGGCATTTTCCATAGAAATATATCAAATGTTCCGTGTATATGCCAGTGAAAGTTGTTAAAGATTGGAAAGCTTGCTCTGAATTCTGGAGGAAAGGGTAATATCCAGGAGGGAGGAGGTTATAAGTCCCATTCCAAGGATATTATGTGTAGATCCTAGATCCAAATTGAAGACCTTTAAAGATGCATTTTGATTAAGTCATGAGTTAGCCCTAGGCTAATAATTGACTTGTAAAATAAATCCCTTGTTGGTGTAGGGGGCTCTCTAATGCTTTTATAAATTGAAGGAGTTAAGTGTGCATAGTCCAAGTCTCCAACCTATAACTTCTTAGCTGGTGACTGGGTGTATAAAGACACCCACTCCTTGAATTTACCTCATGGAAAATAAAAATATTTTCCTAGAAAGTTAATATTATCCTGACAATCAATCGTCGCAGGAAGATTGACAAAGGATCAATAAGACATTGTGAACAACTGTTATACATATGGTTGACTAGCCATATAAAAACCAAAAAACAACATTTAACAATTTCTGATGGTTTAGTCAAAAAAACCATTAGAAATAATTAAAGAGGAAGAGTGGAATGATCTGAGTGAAGAAAAAAAGAAGACAAAACTCCAGAGAATTTCGCAAGGAGAAGTTAAATGGAAAGCTCCGTGGATGAGAACAACAGATTGTCTGATGGGTTGTGGGCAAGGAAAATAGGTGCATTTAATTGTGATAACTAGATATGTTAGTTACACGCCCGTCATGGTTGCTAGACAGCTCGGGGGCATACAACATGTGTTGAGGACGACCAAACTATCATGATTCTCTAGGTTATTTAAAGACCATTCCGCTTTAAAAGTCATCATGGAAAACATCAAACAAGACTGGAAGCTGCTGGTATTGATAAAAAAAAAAAAAAAGGAAACA
>Ga0307515_10013859_pt1 | contig 15011 bp, 1 predicted proteins | sample 17_EM_MG_FD_194513 | JGI IMG/M metagenome (GOLD analysis project Ga0307515, IMG submission 194513) | Populus trichocarpa ectomycorrhiza microbial communities from riparian zone in the Pacific Northwest, United States - 17_EM | ecosystem: Host-associated > Plants > Roots > Unclassified | place... | reverse complement strand
TATAGGACCCCTTTAACCCTAGGGTTATATATATTAATAATTTATACCAGTCCCCTATATGTTTAGATTATTATAACCGCAATATCTAGGTTAACTACCTGCTATAACTATAAGGACAGGCTAATAGCCTTACTAATTATAAAGTATACATATATGGCTACTTTTAGTTTATATAGGAGCTAGAATCCTTAGGGGCAGTATATTAATTATATATAGGTATTATAATACGGCTCTTATATAGTAAGGATATAGTATTTTTCTAGGTTTAGACTGTCTAGTAAGGGCCTTATAAAACGGTGGTTTATATTGCTGCAGTTATACTATATAATAGATAGGTAGCGGACCCCCAGTAAGGGTCCTTCGTCTCTCCTTTATTCCTCGCTTCTTCTATTTTTACTTTCTTTAGAATATTTAGAACTTCTGTCTCTTATATTTACACCCTAGTCGCTACTTATTTTATATAGAGCTTTCTATTTCCATATTTTGTATTTCTACTAGCGCTTCTATATTTAAATTTATTATTATCTCTAGTTCTTCCCCTAATCTTACTAGTTGGCTATATGCCCTTTATAGGTTAGCTATAAATATTATATTTACCACGTTAAGTCTAATTCTTAATTATCCTAGTTTTAAGCTTACTGTAGCTATTTATAGGGGTCTTCCTACTAGGCGTCCCCTCCCTTATATTCCCTGTAACCCTTATATCCCTATTTAGTCTAGTAATATTATATAGCGTTACTTTCAGCCTACTAAGGCTTGGGATGGCTAGCCTAGCCCCCTAGTATTAAAGGTAGGAAACGCCAGAAAGGCGCCTATGTCCCCCTAGCTTATCGCCTATTATTTCTATTTATATAACCTAGCGTATAGTTATTCCCGTAGCTATTAAGCCCTTATCTTCCGTCTCCTATATTTAATATAGTCTTCTCTCTCCTACGCCTTATGTGTACTTTAGTAGTAGTTTACGCATTTTATTTAGTTTTGATTTAAGCAGTGTTTTATATTATAGGGGCCTATATAGTGGCCGCAGCACACCTATACTGCGTATGTGGATTAGGTGTGTCCCCATTATATATAGCAATAGCATTATTTTAGGTGTAGTCTCTAGTTATAGAGCCTTATATTATATATAAGGCCATTTATAATTATTCCTTTTTAGATAAGGAGTTTTTGTATTCTTAGTGTATATATACTAACGATAAGGGAGCCATATATTTATCCGGCATCTCTCTAATAAGTCTTTAGTAACCCTTATATCCTCCTATTATTCTTATTATTTACTTAGTTTATATTTTCCTATTAAAGCTATTAAATTTAGGTGATCTTAAGTCCTAGTATAAGGCGCCCCGTTTATTTTACTATCTTTTATATAGTTGCTATATTATCCGCCTAGCGTCCCTTTTCTACCCTAAGGCTTATAGGAACCGCTAGGACTTTAACTAGGTAATCTTCGCGGGGCACTTTTATACTAATACGTTCTCCTAGCCTATCCCCTACCCTTATAGCTTATTCCTTTGCCTATTAATTCTTTAGGGTAACTCTAATATCTCCGCTTCTAAGGTGTTAGACTATAATAGTGTTATAAACCTCTTTATAAATCTCTATAAGGACTCCTGTTTCTAATTATTCCTTAAGCCCCTCTACTTTTTCTATATTTAGTTATATTATAATTATATACCCGGTTATTATCTTAAGGGGGGTGGGTTCCCTATACTATAGAAGCGTAGCTATAGCGGCCTAGGTGCGGTTCGCCAGTAAAAAGGGGTTTTATTTATTTTTAATTTTGCTTAGCCGTTAGAGGATTTAATTAAGGGTTTACTAGAGCAGCGCCTAAGGTTTACTAGACTAGTGGAGCCATTCTACTAGCTGCGTTAGTTTGTTATAGCTAATAGTTACTCCCCTATAGTTCTAGATACTAGACGCGTCTAATAGGCTTTATATTTTATTAGATGCCTTCTTAATAGAGGTATTTCTGCTTTATAGTATGGTATACGCCCGTCTTTATTATAGAGGGCCATTGCTAGGCGTGGGTCTGGCGGTCGCGCGCGAGTGCAAACTACCGTCGTTTAACGTGTGACTCCCCTGCGATATATATATCTCAGGGGGGTTCTCTAGGTGTTTTTTAGGGTTCTTTTGGTTAGTTTTAGTCTTTTTGGGCCAGGTGCAGCAAAAGCTCCTTTTGTTCTATATATAATCTAGGAATAGTTAGGCAATAGTAAGTGTTAATATATTAGGGCAGGCAATTAGGTATAGGGAGGTTAATAATAAAGTTAATTAAGATGTCCTTCTATTCTACTAGCAAGTATTTATCTCTCTATTAATAGCTAGACCTCTCCAAATAATTACCTTCTCCTCGCGATTTACGGCTATTTTATTAATAGCCAGGAAAAGCTTATAAACGCTCTTCTTGGCCTTTATACAGTAGCCTCTTATAATAGGGATAAGTAATAAAATACTCTTTTTCTAGTACTTAAGGACTGTAAAAGCTAGGTGCCGTTATATCTAATAACTATACTGTAAATAATAAGCTCTATTATACGATAAGCGACTAGCTTCTTTAGGAAGAAGGAATTAAATAAAATCCCGTCTACCAATAGATTTGCTATTAGGGTTATATTCTTAACCTTACCTCTTTAAGAATTTGTCTCTCTTACCAATCTATTTTATTCCACAATTATATCCTTATAGCCCCCTATTTATAAAGTCCCCTTATATCCTAACTTTTTACTATCCTTAGATTCTTTTAGTAGATTAGTAATTAGGAGTATTACTTATATATAGCAAGTAATAAACCTTTAGTAAAAGTTTGCCGTGCCTAAAAAAACCTATACTTCTCTAAATATTATAGGGTAGAGCTATTCTCTAATAGCGTCTACCTGGCTTTTCTCTATTAATACTTTATTAACGTTAATAATAAAGCCTAGAAAATTAATGCTAGTAGTAAAAAATAAGCATTTACTTAGTTTTATATAGAGCTTATATTCCTATAGTCTTTTTAGTACTATTTATACATAGTACGTATATACTTCGTAATTATTAGAGTAGACTATAATGTTATTAAGGTAGACTATATATATCGTATTTAATAGGCTTAATATTACCTTATTAATATAAGCCTAGAATATTACTAGTGTATTAGTAAGCCTAAATAGTACTACTAGGTACTTAAAGTGGCCGTACTATATTTAGAACGCCGTTTTCTATTTATTGCCGGCTTTAATCCGGATTTAATAGTATATATCTTTTAGATCTAACTTTATAAATATCTTTACGCCCAATATCCTATTAATAAGCTCCCCTATTAAGGGTAATGGGTAGTAGTTCTTTATAGTAATCTTATTTAGCGCCTAGTAGTTAACATATAAATATAAGCCCCTATCCTTTTTAGGTATAAATAGAATTAGTACTCCTATTAGGCTTATAAAAGGCCAAATCTATCCTTTCTAAAGGTTATCTACTAGATACTAACGTAATATCGCCAACTTATTTTCTAATAGGTTGTATAGTAGTCTAACAGGAGGTACCTTATCCCCTATATCTATCTCATATTTAACTAATATAGGGTTAGGTAAGGTTTCTATAGCTTCTTTACTAAAAACCTCTACTAAATACGCATATTCCTGCGGGATTTCTAGTTTAATTGCGCATAGCTAGATATCTAAAAGTAAAATACCCTATATCCCTATTCCTAGAGTTAAGAGTGGCATATATAGTATATGCCTACCCTTTTTCTTATATAGTCTATAAAAGTCTCTTAACTCCTAACTATAATACGCAGTTAAGACTTCCAGTGTTAATATAAGGCAAAAGGCTAATTAATATCTAGATTAACTTATTAAAGCTATAGGTACCCTAAAATAAAGTTATACCCCTTAATTTCTGCAGCGTAGAAGCGTATCTTCTATATATTTTATAGACCATCGCAGTTCTAGCTAGCTACGGAAAAAGTCTACTCCCTATAGTATAGAATCTAGTAACCTCTAATACTTTAAATAGTACGCACCTATAAGCCGCTAAGGTTTAAATCCAATTCTTTTACTAGTAATTAAAAGATAAACCCTATAGTTGCGCCGCTATTTATAAGGCAGTCTTATATTACCCATTTATTATTAACTTAAAGGGAGATAGGAATAACTATACGGTAGCTTACTTCCTCCTTCTCTTACTAGCCTAGTGTAAGGGAGTAAATATCTACTAGGCTCTCTCTTTTCCTAATTAAGCCGACTCTTACTTCTTTTACTAGCAAAAGCGCTTTATATGGCCCTTCTTACTGTAGTTATAATAGATACGTGTTTTGTTTGGATTAGGTTTCTACCTATTATTATTCTAGAGTTAACTAGCGTTACTCTAGGGCTATAAAGTCTACTTATATTATTCTTCCGTAAAGCGGTTAGGTTAAAATCTACCCCTATTCTTAAAGCTAGGTCTAGTCCCACGCTCTTTATTATTAGTATCTTATTCCTTTTACTCGCTTAAATAGTCTCTTTTAGCATTCTTAATCTAAGTAGCTTTAGAGATAAGCTTTTCTTAAGAGGTAGAAATTTCGCCCTTCTCCTATATAGCCTATTAAATCTTAGGTTATAACTTAGTAAGTAACTAGTAAAGTTATATAGCATTATCCTATAGGTTTAAGTAGGGTATATTATCTTCTAGTTCTTCTAAGTAGTTTATAAACTAGACTACACTCTAGCCTTCTTACTATTTGGCGTTATAGTATCGCTAGTTATAATCTATCCCTTAATTAGTAGGGTCTTAGACCTAATTAACCAACCAGGACTTAAGTTCGCTAAATTTAAAAGGTATAGTAAGTTTCTTCTTATAGCGTATCTATAAACTCTTAACGGTGCTACGTAGGAAGGTAGAAGCAATTAGTGTCTAATTATACTTATTAGAGTAACGTTTTAGATCTAGTTAAAACTTAGTTTTATATTAACGGATAAAGTAATTATAGTTCTAAAGACTATTACCATTATACTTATTAGGTTCCTTTATACGGAATTTAGGTTTTTCTAATATTATAGTATAGTATAGCGTTACCCCTTTAAGTCCACATCGTATCTAGGGTATCTATACTTCTCCCAATTGTCCTTATAATTGTTCTTAGTAGTTTTAATATACTTATCTTAATTATATCTCCAATTCCTTTATTTTTTTATAGGGTCTCGTATAGCAACTACTCTAATAACTCCCTAGCGGTAATTATTTTTAAGGGTCTTATAAGGTTAGACGGACTAGCCGTGGCTTCTTTATAGGAAGAGGGGATGCGCTCCTCTGGGGAGACTTTATTAGCCTTTTAGGGTAAAGGCGCTATTTTAGGGGGTACAGGAGTATAGCGCGTTATTATTAATTAATAGTTATACGTTCCTTCCGTAACGGATTATAAGCGATTAGAATTATAAGAGGCTAGCCTAACTAGAACGTATAATTATCTAATTAGTAGTATAGAATAAGAGTTATAAGGAAATAGAAGGCGAGTTAAAGGTAGAACGAGTTATATATATTAAAGGGCAAATGCTTTCTAACCTCTTCTATTTAGAGACTGATTGCTAGTTCTTCTCTAGAGGAGAACTAGCTCCTTATATAATCCTTCTAAGACGCTAGTAAAACCATCTATCTAATTATGTCTTTTAAGACGTAGATAGAATATAGATAAAACTTCCTACTGTCTTATCTGATATATACCTTCTAGGGGATTTCGTTACAATAGCTTAACGTACTCCTTATAGCTATATCTATTAAAAATAGACACTCTATAAGAGCTCTTGGTGGTATATTACCTTATAAAAAGCTTAAGGGTAAACCTTCCTTAGTAAACTACCTACAGGCTCTAGAATCTACTATTTACTCCCTTATAGCCGACGAAGATCGCGTAAAATTAGCTATAATAGTAAGACAATCTATCGCGTTTAGCTACTAGATAAATAGAAGATTAAGCGGCTTAAAGACGTTAAAATTTACAAAGGTAATATTAGTTTAAAGACTACTACTATATTTATAAAAGAAGCTATTAACTCGTTTAATAAGTAAGGGAGAGAAAATAAAGATACTACTACTCCTTAGCTAAAGACTCTATTAAGAAAAGACAATAAAGAATTAATTAGAAGGAAGGTCGCGATAGCTTACCCTATAGGCTTAAATCTCTGCCCAAAAACCTTACTACTACTACTTAATTAAGCCGCTAGATATTAAGAATTAACCTATTAAGTAACCCTACTACCTTTCTTATAAGCCTTATAAGTACAGTAAAGCCGCGTTTTAACGTTATCTTGGTACACCGTTCCTTTACGGTATAACGGTCAATAGCCATAAACAGTTAATTTTACTATAAGGTTTATAAGGCTTACGTTTAAATTTAATATGCCGTTACGTTTAAAGCTCTCTTATATAAGAACGGTATAGCGCGAGCTATTATAGTATTAAAAACCCTATTTTTGGAAGCATTAACCTCTTACTCTTAAGCCTACAAACCATTACCGCAGCCATCAATATTCATTAATTTAACACCCCTCTTGCCCTATATAATGGCGAAGCCCAAGGACAACCCTAAGCGCCTCCGCCGCCATAGTATTTTAAAGCATAAAAGGTAGCAGATCTAGGTATACTGCTATAAGAACCCTAGAAAACCTCAGAGCGACACTACTCGCTTTTTTATAGATTAATTTTAACGCCCTATTCAACAGTCTATTATATTAGACCCCTTAAAGCCTAAATATAAGTACCTTAATTTACTAGTCCTTTAACGCGGCTAAGAGGGCTTTAAGAGGCGTAGAGCTCCTAATAATCCTAAGCTTAAAGAAGCGCTATTTAATAGTAACAGCGGATATAGGCCGCTAATATACTCGTTACTAGCAACCTTATTTGGGCTATAACAATAAAGCTTTAGAATATAATAGCGTATTATTAGGGTTAATAATAGCTTAACATCTTAAGCGGTTAGGTTAACAACTTTAAGAAAAGGAATTAAATATTAAGATAGAAACTATACGGTAAGGCTAGATTAGCAGATATAGAGGGCTCTAAGGAGCGTATATAGGAGCTTAGGGTTGTTATAAATGCGTACCTAAATTAAGACATCTATAATATGGATAAGGTAGGGCTTCTCTATAAGGCCACGCCGGATATAGAACTTGTAACTATAGGGTAATTAGGCACTAAAAAGCAGAAAGAGCGTATTATAACTATTTACTGTAGTAACGCAGATGGTAACCATATTGTACCCCTATAGATTATTAGAAGAGTAAAGAATCCTTAATATTTTGGCACGTAGCGTAGTAACCTTAGAGGCCTTAACTTCATCTAAAGGTTTAATAAAAAGGCCTAGATAACGGCGTTAATATTCCTTAATTATATTAAGTGGTCTAACAGCTTAATAGGCGGCAGAAAGGTCCTCCTACTTATTAATTTCACCCCTAGCTATACTAGGGGTATGTTTATAATATTAGAGGGCGCCAGCTTACTTAATATTAGGGTTAAATTCCTGCCTAAAAATATTACCTCTCTCTATTAGCCTCTAGATTAGAGTATAATTTAAATCTTTAAAGCCTATTACTACCGCTACTAGCTGTTCTATATGGTAGATTGGGTAGAATAAGATAGGAACCCCCTTAAGACAATAAACGTATTTAGGGCCGTTTAGTAGGCTATCGCAGTAAAGCATAAAATTAGCCCTTAAACCGTGGTGAATTGCTTTACGCATTTAATAATCTTTAGACCCTATAAGGGCCCCTAGGGTACGCTAAGCGGGTACAGCAAGCCTTAACTTAAGGCCGAATTAGAGGTGTATTTACAGCAGCTTAGCTAGGCAGGGTAAATTAGGCAATTAATTCCTATTAGTAACTTTATTAACACAAACAGAGAGGACGCTTTAATAGAGCCTAAGGCCTCTATATTATAGGAAGCAATTAAGGCCTTAATTATTGCTTTATATAGTCTGCCAGATAATAAAGAAAGCGATAAAGAGGTTAAGTTATAAGTTGTTAAGCTTAAAAAGGCTTTAGATGCACTAGAGCGCCTTAAGCTCTATAAGGGGCAGTAAGAGGATGGCAATAAGACTCTAATTACAGCCCTTATAAAGGCAGAAAGAGTAATTCGAGGCCGTTAAGCTGCGTGGGTAAGGTAGACGACTATTACGGGCTTTTTTAAGTAGTCATAGATAGAGAGAAGAGTTAATTTAGCCCCTTGCAGCGATTAATAAGTGAGCTCGCAATATAACGTTTCCATACGGCATAATATTCAAACCCCCTACTACTGAGCTAAACGGTATAATGAGGTTTTACTGTATAGAATAAAGCCTTAACTAATAGGCCAATAATATTAAGAAGCTACTAAATAACCGGAATGACGAAGTAGGCGATAAACTAATAGCCCTTCTATCTACCTCTCCCTTATAATCTATACCTTAAGATCCTCACTTAAATAATTATAACGCAGCTAATCCTATAGCTCTACTATTAGGCCATATTTAATATACTGGCTCACTTAATCTCAAAATATATATATCTACTACCTTAATTAACAAAGATAAGCCTTATACTTATAACCGAGCAATTAACGGCCTAAATAGCGAAGAATAGATAAAAGTAATAATAAAGAAAATAGGATCTCTAATTAAGAACTAGATATAGGAACTTATTAAATTTACCTCTATTAAGCCCTATTATAAGCCTCTTACTAATAAATAGATATTTAAAGTTAAAAGGGAAAGGAATGGCAAGGTCCTCCGCTATAAGGTAAAATAGATTATTAAGGGAAATCTATAGTAGTATAGTATTAACTACGACTAGACCTTTATCGCAGTAGTAAAACCTATAGCTTTTAGAGCTCTGTTTACAATCGCTGCCTACTACAACCTTAAAATTAAACAGATAGACGTTAAAACCGCCTTTCTTTATGGACTAATCGACTAAAAACTCTATGTTATTATGCTAAAAGGCTATAAAGAAGCCGGCAAAGCCTACCGCCTTAAGAAGGCCCTCTATAGACTAAAACAGTTACCTTAAATTTAGTATAAGAGGCTCTTAAAGTCTCTACTAGAAAAGCTTAGACTTTGCCATCTATATATAGATTATAGTATATTTGTCACTAGTAAAGAATAGAAAGGTTTAATTATTCCTACCTATATTAACAATACTGAAATTATCTATAAAGATATAGCATTAGTTAACTGGGCGAAGGTAAATGTAAGCTTTGCAGTGTGTGGGATTGAACGAGCAACTTGATTGTAAATCTATGGAAATCAAGTGGTATAAATATATGAGGAAGGTGTAAGAAATAAGATAAAAGGGGATACCAATGCGTAACTAAAACAGGGTGATACGCAGTCGAGACAGGGTCGTGTTTTGGTAGGGTATTAGTACCAGTAGTCGGTTACAGTAAAGCTTAAAACAGCCCTTTAAATAATAGATCCTAGGCCAATAAGCATTTACTTAGATATAATAGTTATAAGAGATTAAACGAAGAAGATTACATTTTTATAGCGAGTTTACTTTATTAAAGCTTTTAAACACTTTAGATTATAAAAGGCTAATACTTTACTAATACCTATAAAGTGTTATAAGATGCTCCCGTAATACATCTACTTATTTTTACTAACTTAGTAACTAAAGGCTAACCACGAGACGGCAATTTAATAATAATCTGTGGTAATCTAATAGAAATCTACCACATTCTGCTATATTCCGCTAAGTTTTACTAAATCCTACTAAATTCTACTAGGACTACTACCTAAATCCTATTCTACTCTATATATATATTAACTAAGCAACTAAGCTAATAATATATATTCTTTTTTCTTATTTTCCTACCTTCTTTTCTTAAGTAAAGAGCTTATCTTGTAATAGCTGTTAAGGCTATTAATGACTCCGCTGGCCTAGATAGGCTTATACCTACATTACTAGTCTTTAGCACTTACCTTTAAATAACTAACGATTCTCTACTATCTCCCTCCGTTATATAATAAGCTAAGGCTATTTATAAGGCAATAAAAGAGGTGCGATATCTCTATACTATACGCTAAGTTAACAACGCACTAGGAATAAGAAATAGCCTAAATACCTTAACTACGCTTAATCTGCCACTCCAATCTAAGGTATATATATAGCGTAAAAAAGGAGGATAGTTAGGCCTATATAAGCTAATTATAATTAATAATTAAACTTATATTATTTAGATGCCCTATAGACCCACTTAATTCCGTTTAACTGTTATTAAGCCCTACTATAAAGATAATAGTTCTAAGCCTTTATAGAATACCCTAAAAGATGCCCTAAAGGAGAACTATAATTAATATACTTTAGAAGGCGACTACAATTCTAATATAACTATAGTAGATATGCTGTAACTATGACGCGGTAGAGGTCGCCTAAAGGGATTATAAAATTGCTAATATCTTATTAATTTTAAAGAGTAATTTATTACCGCTATTAAGAATATAATTAAGTTATTAATAGCCTTTATAATAGCTAAAGAGAAGGCTAATTTTAAGCTTGTAAAATAGCTCTGAAAGAAAAGTTATATTATAACTTTAAAAGCTCTATTCTAAGCATCTAATAAGTAAGAGATTAATAGTCTTATTATAAAAGGAGTCTTTAAATTTAAGAAGTATAACCCTACTAAGTTTAATAAAGTTTATATCTTTAAGTTAAGAATGGTTAACAAGATTAAGGGCAAAGCTATTAACGCCCTATTTAAGAAATTAAGGCTTATTATCTAAGGTTATAATAATAATAGTAAGGAGGTAATTCTTACGTAATCTTTTATAATTTAACGAGCTAGTTAGTAAGTTATTATTGCGCTAGCTCCCTCCTTAATAAAGAATAGAATAGCGGTTTATTTATAAGATATTACTTAGGCCTATACCTAATTAGAGATTTACCTTTAGCGCTTAATATTAGCATACCTTTTAGAGTAAATTTGCCACTAATATTCTAAAGATATAATTATGGTTATGCTTAAGCCATTATATAGAATTATAGAGGCAGGAACTTATTAGTGGGCTACCTATAGTAAGCATTATAAAGAGAGGCTCTTAAAAACTACTTCTATATTTAATCCCTGCTTCCTTATTATAGCTATAGGAACTTTATTTAGAATTATCGACATATAAACTAATAATATAATTATCTTAGGAAATGACTAATTCTTAGCTCTTAAAGAAGATAAGCTAGTAAAAGTAAATCTTATAGCAAAGCTAAAGGAAAAGCTTAATTTAATAATACTATTGCTCTTTAATAGATGTATCCTCTCCCTAAATAAAGATTGCATTACTTTACGCTAAAAGGGTTAAGGTAAGAAAAGTAAAGTTATTAATATTAATTTTCTAAAGTAAGGATATATGGAGTAATACGCTTATGGAGCGTATATTACTTCCATTTATTAACCTAAGGCTTCCTTTAATTTCTTTATTACCGCTTAATACTAGGAACTAACTAAGGATAACGTTCTTACCCTAAATAAGCGTCTTTCCTAGTAAATAAACTATCTTAATTAGGGACTACTCTATATACCTATTAATCTTCCTACCGCTAAGCTCTTTATATCTATTAATAGATTATTTATAAATAATAAAGATTTTAGCTCCTAGTTAGGATATAAGATTATTATCGCAAATAAATCTGCTAGAGAGAATAACTTTATAATTTACGGTAATTTTATCTATTAGAGCTTAACTAAGAGCAAGTACGTTACTTAAAGCGTTCTAGCGTTAGGGATATATAGAATAGTTAGCGGAGTTAATATAGTAATTATAATTGGAACTACCGTAAAAATAATTATAGATAAACTTAAACTTTTTATTATCCCTATAATCGTATATATTGACTTATACTCCCTTTATAAGTATTTAGTTAAGCTTAGTATTATAAAGGAGAACCGCCTTATAATTAATATTATGGCACTTTAATAATTTTATAAACGGCGAGAACTCTTTAAGATTTAGTAGATTAATGGCTAAGATAACTTAGTAGATATAATAATAAAGGTAAACCTAAATAAGGCTTTAGAGGTATTTATTAATATAAATACTCTATATATGCGAGTTAAAGGTTAGGTTAAAAGGGAGTAGGAGTAAGACTTATATTATAATAGCAATAATTAATGGGCATATACTATGCGCTGTTATAACTTAGTAAAATTTAGTAGAATTCCATAGCTTAGCAGAATTTAGTAGAATTTTATGGCTTGGTAGAATTTGGTAGAATTCTATAGCTTAGCAGAATTTAGTAGAATTCTATAGCGTAGTAGAATATAGCAAATTGCAGTAAATTACAGTCTTATAAATGGGCTTAATCGGTAGGCGTATGCAAGGTATTACGGGGTGGTTCCGTAATACCACGCCAGTTAAGCATAAAAGAGGAGTTGCTAGTATTAGGAGTGAGATAGGTAGTCATTACATATCGCCGTGGCACTAGCGTAGTAAGGAGCCTTAAGCTCCTTACCCTTCCTTATTCTAGAGAATAATAAGCTTTTTAACCAACATTACTGTACCTACTCGAGTAGTAGTTATTGGTGAGTTACTCTATATAACCAATAATATTAATACCTAATATTGCTTAACTATTCCTAGATTATATATAGAAGCTCTATAAACTTCTTAAAATAATTATCTCTAATAAAAGCAACTAGTTTATCTCTATATTTTAGAACAAATTAACTACCTAACTCCGCATTAAAGTACTGCTATTTATTATATATTACTTAAAAACGGACAGTTAAATAGAATATATAAATGCTATAATAGAATAGTATATTCGGATATATATATTATATTTATAGGATAACTAGATTAACTAGCTTATATTTACTAAGTTTACTATAAATAATTCTATCTTGGAAACTATAAAGGTCTCCCTATTCCTAGCTAACTACAGCTAACATTTATAAATAGGCTTTAACCCCTTTAGTAATGTTTCTTACCCCGCTTATTACACCTTATAAGTTATAAAAGTAAATAAATTTATAAAGAAGATAAAGGAACTATAATAGTTCCTTACTAATAAAATAATATAGGCCTAATCTGTTTACCTCAGCGAGCTTAAACGTGATTTTTTGGCTAGTGTCGGAATAACTTACGCCGTCTTCCGAATTGCAAAATCACGTCTAAGAGCGTTTGGCGAGTTTTGTTAAAAGCATAAGCAAAAACCTTAGTTTTAGCAATTTTATAATGGGATTTCCTCCACTATATAATAAAATTAAGTTCCCAAAAGTTAATAGATTAATTTTAGGGGGCTACTTTATATATTAAAGGCCTTTAAATTGTATTACCCCTTCCCAAATTTAAGATTAATTTTGTTAAAGTAAAAAATATCCATTATTAAAAGTATAAGCACTTTTAAGTACCCTTATATATAGGCCCACATAAAGGTATAAAAGGCCTAAGATCTCATAATTTATAGAGCTAAATCTCCCGAGTAATTTGATATAATTTTTAGTTTAAAAAATGTTATAGGGATTTTAATTAATTTCGTTGAAAATTATGAGTTTTCCTTATAAAAAAAGCTTGTGCTTCTATATAAATCTCGCCAAAGTCTCTTAGACTAAGAAATCGATCAAATATCCAAAGGAGTTTAGCGCGCTAGCGCAATCAATTTCTTAGTACAAGTCTACTAAGGTAACTAATCCGTTTATAAAGCCGCAGTAAATAAAAACCAACCCCTAGCACTAGCATATTAAATTAGTAACTTTATTTAGCTAAATATAAAAAACTTAATTAGAAGAATGCTAGCCCTTATAAGATTAAGAAGGTCGTTTTCTCTTACGCCTACTAACTAAAACTCTCTAATACGGTTTAAATCTACCCTGTATTCTATATATTAGTCCTTTACCCTACTACCCCTATATTAGACGCCCTATCCAGATTAATATAGGACCCTCCCCTACTAGTTAAAGTAGATAGTAAGAATAAGTACTTTATTAAAAGGATTAATAATATTAAGTATAATAAAAGGAAATACTAATATATATACCTTATAAAATAGAAAGACTTTATTAAACCCTTATAGGAACCTATTAACTCTATAGGACTTATATAAGCCGTAGAAGACTTTTATAAACTCTACCTAGAACTATTATAGCCCTATCTTATAAAAGCTTAAGTTTAAAGAGGGGGTACTATTATAGGACACCCCCGTAACACCTAATATATATCTACCTAGAACTACTAACTTAGTAACTAGAGACTAACTATAAGATAGTAATTTAACAGCAATCTACTATATTCTGCTATATTCTGCCAAGTTTTACTAAATCCTATTCTACTTCGTATATATATTAACTAAGCAATTAAGCTAATAATATATACCCTTTCTTCCTATTTTCTTACCTTCTTTCCTTATATAACGTCTTAGTTTTATTATATAGTTTATATATAGAGCTTAATAGTATCTACTCCACTATATATTATCGCCGCTTATACTTACTCCGTGATAACCCTTGCCTATATAGCTTAGTTGCTAATATAGTATATTAATATTAAGCTGGTATACGGTAGTATATATAATATATTAAGGCTTTAGAGCTAATTAAACTATATATAGGCCATTTATATAAGTCGCTCTACCTACTACTAAGTTATCTAAGTACCTCCAAATTATATGGCTATATATTTCCTTATTAGGTCTAATATAGAGCTACTTACGCTTTTTAAGAGCTAACTTAGAGAGAAGCTTATAAGGTAATTTTGTTATAAAGAAGGCCTTAGTAGCTACTATATAAGTACTACTATTATCTATTAGTAAAAGTATATGCACTATTCCTCTACTGATTATATAATAATAGTCCCTCCTAATATTCCTATTATAATAGGTATTAATAAAGTCTTATAGTTAATAAACTTACTTTAATTGTTACTTATTAGAATATTAGAATAGAAGTTAAGGAACTAGTTATCTTAGTTACTATCGTCTAAAATATTAACCATAGCTATACTGTTAATAAATAGGCCTCCAACTAAGCCTCCACCTATTATCCTAACTTAAGAAGTTAAATTTAGTAAAGTCACTTCTAGTTCTTAGGGTGAA
>Ga0307515_10013858_pt1 | contig 15011 bp, 3 predicted proteins | sample 17_EM_MG_FD_194513 | JGI IMG/M metagenome (GOLD analysis project Ga0307515, IMG submission 194513) | Populus trichocarpa ectomycorrhiza microbial communities from riparian zone in the Pacific Northwest, United States - 17_EM | ecosystem: Host-associated > Plants > Roots > Unclassified | place... | reverse complement strand
ACATCGTGTGATTTTAATTGTAACAGCTTCACTGAACTCTGGTCAAAATTGACTATGAAGTTGCTGTCTTCGAGTAAGCTTGTCCAAAATCCTTCTTGGATGGGGGCACGGGTATGATTCATCTAGCTAACCTTGATCACAAAACATGGCTGTTAGAACAGGCGATTAAAATCCTGTCGCAACTCTGTATAATGACCAGTCATAATTGATGAGGGTGTTACCCATCTTTGTTGCCGTCCAAAATGGCTGTCCTTGGCAGTTCACAACTCATTGCTGAAGATTGGGAAGAATGGAGAAAATCTTAAAATTGCAAGCTTGAATGACAAACCAAGCTGCTTATATTTTTTTCTTTTGTTGTTGGAATGCTCTGAAATGTTCCATGAAAGTCTTGAAGAGTTCTGCTATGTGGCCATCAACTCCTTTAACCTTGTGCTCTCACTGCAGTCACAAGATCCCAAATATCAATGCTATCGACAAAAAAGATCTAGATACATTATAGTTCATTTTACATAATTCTATCTCTTCCTAATGTTGCAATTATTAACATTATTTAAGCCCGGTAACGAAAAAACGCTCAGTTTCATTATATAACTTATAGTATTGCATCAAAATGTGGACTGGACACACCAGTATTATGCATCAAGTGATAAGAAAAGGAGAATAAAATTCTATTATTCAGTAAAATTTAGAGAAGAAGCTACTTACCTCTTCGGGAGGGAAGGTAGTAACTCTTCAACAACTTGAGCAATATCTGAACCAGCCACATTATTCTCAGAAGATTTCTTTCTTTCTTCTGCAAATACAAATGGAAGACCTCATTAATTGCATTCCTAGCATAGGCAATATAGGTTCATAGAGTAAATACCAGTTGGACAATACTTCCACAATCAATTCCTTAGTAGGTTTACCTAGTAACTATTTGTTTCTAAAAAAAAATGCAAAATAAGTAAACCAGATCACTAAAATGATGAATTAGACAAATATTGGAAAAATATTCCATAGCAGATTCTATCCTCTAGAATTTTGTGCAATGAAAGCAGACAAAAGAAAGGAAGGAAAAACAAAGGTGATATGGTTAATGATATTTAAGGGGTACCCCAGTGGCATTTGCTTTACTTAGTATGCAGATTGCACCAAAAATACAACATAAAAAACTACAAAAAACAAGTCGAGGTAAGTTGTCAAATCATTGACACATGAAAAAAATATTGATACTTGAAGCAGCAATATTTTAGTCTCTCAAAGCATGATTAACCAAGACGAGCAAAGGTTTGACTCACAAACTTCGCTTGTCAGAAGAGGATTGATTTTAACTCTTAATATTAAAGATACCATGTGTTTTCTAAGACTTCGAACATTTCTGTCGGTTCACTTCCAATACAGGGTAAAATTTAACCAGAGTGACAACCATAATAGCACCATCTTTATATTCTCTCTGGGATAATTTCTGTAGCTAGTAGGGCATGCATATTTGAAAAAAAGAAAAAGAAATGGAAAGAAAAAACAAGTTCACTACCTTGATTTTCTTTGCTTGACTTATCACCTCTGAGATAAGAAATATCTCCCCAATCTAAATCCAAGCCCTCTTTCCGTGCCAGCCCCTCCATTAAGTAACCAATGAGATTGTAAGCAACCATACTCGTCTCGTCACAGATCTCTTGGATGCCAAGGTATAGGTTACCACTTATGTTTTTCCCTTTCAAGCAGAAGGTAGAAGGTGGTGATACATCCTGAGAGTTTCCTGGATCAATTGCAGCACCCTTTTCAGGTTCATTTCTAATTGAAGAATGGACTTCTGAATTTCCATTTGGAGAATGGTGCACGGACAAGTCATCTTCATTTACACTAGATGTCCCAAATGTTGCTATGCTCAACTTACTGACATCTACATTATGATTTCTTGTTTCATGGAACAGAGTAGGACCACGACTTGTGTCAGGGTTTGAGATAGGTGGAGAGGAGTCCATTGGTATATGCTCCCCACAACTCTCTTCTTGGTAATTCCAATCAATTGAATATGATTTACCTTCACCAATATCGTGATGATCAGAGACAAAATCATCATCTCCACCATCACTTTCTTCCGACTCTTCCACATAAGCATCAGCAAAATCCTCGTCAAATTCATGATGAGGAAAAACATCCCAAACCACCTGCTTTATCTCAGAACTTAAACCTAAAATGCATTCCACCTCTTCTTCAATTTGCTCCTTCGGGTAGCATCCACTCCGGGTTTTGCAAGAACTCCTGTTGATAATAGCAAGAGCTTCTGTTAAAGGTTTAGGAACGGTACTAAACTCACTGCACTCGAAAAGATATTCTGTTAACAATTTATTCATCGCTGTTCGCAGACTTCCTTTTGGTACATCAGCCTTTGGGTCCAGCAGAAGCTGCAAGGTTTGCACCTCCGGTAATTTAAGCTTCTTCATTCCTAGTAACCAGAGAGCCTTCAATATCTCATTCTGCAAGACTTTTATTTCTGGAGAGAATTGACAGAAGTCGTTCGAAGAGGAATTTAGAGAGCCTGATGTTAGCTTTACAGATAAACCTGCAATCCCAAGTGCTTTGGCTAGTGGTTCCTGCAGCTCATCCCCTCCACCAATTTCTGAAAGCATTTTCTCGCTAGTCTTCCTTATGTAATGAATCACACTATCTCGACAGCGATTGTATTTCTTCTTCAGTAAACGGGGAATGCTTGCTGGGACACCACTAAGTTTTCTGCGCATAGCAAGCAGGGCTTCAGTTGGCAAGTCCTCTAGTTCATCCAGTACTTGAATAGCTGCAGAATGATGAGATTGAAATGTGGAATTCACCAATGCCAAACAATTCTCTCTAAAATTTTGAGGGCTATTGATTAGTTGATACAGCAGCATCAAAATTTCTGTTTGGTCATGATCGCAATTTGGATCCCTAAGAAATCTTGATTGTTTAATCACCTCTTTCATTTTTTTACGAGTGGTTTCAAAATTGACTGCACCTCCTGTAAGTAACATAGCAATAAGGTGAAGCCCTTTATTATTCAGAGCATCCAAGCGTGATAAGAGCATTCTTCTCATCTTGGTTCTGTCAAATAAAAGTTTAGAGTCTGGAGCAATATGAGCCTCTCTTTTAGCATTACATGCGCCAAAAGCTTCTTCAACATACTCTTTTACTTTCTCATAGAATATCTGGTGAACAAAACATGCAAAATATGAAAGTCAAAACTTCAGGATGTATGGCAAGCCACACAAGCTAGAGAGAAACACATATTCATGCTCAAGGGTTCGCAGAAAATATAAATCTCATCTACAACTAAGATAAAATCATTACCTTTTAAAACCATCTTAAAGTCCAAATTCTTTTCCAATTAATTAACACGGACAGAACAATAAGAAATTCATATTTCCCCTTCATGCCTCCTTTCTATTCACATGGAGACCATGAAAAAATTCTACAAAACTCTATGAAATTCCACACAAATACAACAAAAATAAAGTGTATAAAGTACATATCACCCTGACTTAAACACTAACTATTTCCCAATAAAACTAAAAGCCCACTTCCAATTACTCATTGTTCATATGATCACCCTGACTTATACACTAACTATTTCTCAATAAAATTAAAATCCCACTTGCAAATTATCATTATTAACATAAACCCTGACTCAAACACTAAGTATTCCTCAATGAAACTAAAAACCCACTTCTAATTACTCATTATTGATATAATCCCCTGACTTCAACACTAAATATTTTCCAACAAAAACAAAAACCCACTTGTAATTCAACTTACATCATCATCCCTTTGCAAAGATTCAGGCACAAACCTAGAAACACTACAAAAAAAACACAAATTATTACTATAATTATCATAATAAAAAATAATAAAAAGTAACCAAATGTTAAAAAAGAAACTGACTTACACATATTTATGAAAATTTTTGTCTTCAGATTTTGAAAAAGGCAGTCCTAATAACCACCTGCATTTCAAAAGACCCAGTTTGGTTAGTAGCTTGAAAAGTTGAAAAAGTTTTTATCTTTGAAGTTGAATTGGAAGCAAACTGACCTTCTTTTGAGCTTAAGAATCTTCTCTTTGTGTTTTTCATGTGTAATTATAGCTTCCCCATCTGTTCGGCAAAGCCCTAATTTGGCTTCCATTCATTAGAAATTAGGGGTTTTGATTTTGAGGTTTTAGCACAAGGAAGCTGGGCGAGAGAGTTGTTTTATATATATAGAAAAAAACAAATGTGAAAAAACAATTACGTGGGCCAGGGAAGTAGGCTAGTCAGGGCCCATTTTATTTAACAGGTAATACATGAAGCCCAAGTACCCTACAATAAAGCTTGGGCTAATAGATAGATATGTGGGCTTCCAAATGGAGACCGGGCCCATAATCAGTGGGTATCGTGGGAAAATTGTAGAGCTGTCGCCAGGCACCACCCATGATACCTGGTAATGAGAAAATGCCGTTTGTGCTATATGCTTATATTTTAAATGATTTTTTTATTTGCATTTAGTTTTAAAAATTTTTTCTTAGAAGAAATTGTCATAAATATTTTTTATTAGAATGTTTTTTAAAATTCTTTTATTAAAAGAAATTTTCATAAATATCTCTTATTGGAAATAAATTTTGATTTAAATCAAAATTTTATTTTAGAATTAAGTAATTTTTTTTGCTTTAATTAAAAGTTAACATTTTTAACTCATTTTTTTTTTAAATTGTGACTTGTATTATTTTTACTCCTTAAAAAAACAAAAAAATATACCAATTAAAGAGGACTCTCTCAACTCAACTCACAAACCCTCTATAAATATAACTTTCACCTCACTTTTCCTTATCATTTCATGTTTTTTATTTTTTTTTATTGTGTGTCTACTTCTCTTACGACTCCCTCTATTTATAGGTAAAATAGGGGAGCACACACTATGATTCTTTCCTGTACGTTGATTTGGTAAAATTTCTAAGTCTCTTCATGAAAATTGTGATATCCCATATCGACGGGTGAATGTTTGGTAGCTGGTTTTATTAAAAATACTAATTGTCAACTTGTCATACGCGTTTTGGGACGTCAGACTCAGATGTGGGCTCGCATCACCAGAAACAAAACCGTGAGAGCAGTAAGACCCAAAATGGATAATATATGACATGTTGGGCTGAGCTGTTACAAAAATCATCCATTTATTTCTAGCTTGATTTGTAGTTGATATTGAGCCTAATTTTTCTCAATTCATATCAATCTTTCATTTGAAGATAAATGAACCTACTGAAGCTTTGCACAACTTCAATTTAATAATATTGCACGTAAATGTTGTTAGCTTACATGTGACTCCTTTAATAAAGCAATAGATGAATTAAAGATGAAAAAATAACTCAGGAGAGTACTATTGAGATACTCTTATATATACCCACATATAATATAATATAATATAAGAAAAACAATACAAATAATGCATGCCACGCATCATCTATTTATTTATCCTCAATATAATTTCCAAGGGACATAAAATTATGAGAATATTACAGTGATCATCATATAAAGTCGAAGTCTTTTTGATGAATTTCATACCCATTAATTATCGAAAATGATAGGTTTCGAATTCAAACTCATCAACTTACCCCCGTGTAGTCAAGTTTAGAGTTGTTTTGAATCCCCAATGGAAATGGTCGACCCCTTCACTAAGATATTTTCATTGTAAAAAGAAAATATATAGAACACAAATTTCATGAAAATCCTTACTTCCTGCGAACCACATCACATTATGAAAAGCACAAACATAAAATTTAACAGGCTAGGATGAGTTGCATTAATGAAAATACACTAAATTGATAGTTTCTGCAAGTGCAAGAGGACAACCACAGTAACAAGAGGGCCCTCCCTTGTTATCTTTATTCCTCCAACCTTCTTCCCCACCTTCACAGGCCTTCAACTACGACATTAAAATGAAAGGAGAAATTATAGAAGCATGCATGGCACAACTCTGTGCTAGCTGCAAGCATAACTTCCTAGCTAAACGACAACACAGACCTTATTCATCACAATATTAGACGATTATTCAGCAAGCCAAAGAAAGCTGACATGACTGGTTAGTTTTAGCAATCTGATCCAAAGCAGATCCCTATTGGATATAGGCATCCACAGTTTCCGCAGCAATTCTTTGGTTGGAAAAAGCAAAAGCCTCCACTAGGGACGGGGCAATGGTTGCGACAAAGACCAAGGCAACCATCAGCAGCAGAGTGACCTTCTTGCTGTCCATGATCTCTGTCTTACTCTTGATCTATGGCTACTTCTCTTCTGAAGTTGTTAAAAGCTTGTATGTTGCATGATACCTTGGCTTGAGACTTCAATTTATAATGGTGGGAGATATAGAAGCTGTAGCTTTATAATAATTGAATATATATCTGCATGCATGGGTTTTCACCTCAGCAACAGTAATTAATCTCTACACTGAGAGATAAAATCATTAATTATTAGTATAAAAACATCTGAGTGATGTGTATCCAATCAAAAGCCGTGGTTCTTATTAATGTTTCTATATAGTATATAAAAAAAACAAGACATGATAATATATATAAAAAAATCGTTTATTTATTTATTGTATATAAAAATAATAGAACAACAAAATCTCAGCAGAAAATCTCACCCTTCATTGGACCTTTCAATTTGATCACGTGCCACGATGCCATCTTCCAATTATTAATAAAATGATTTGTACCTCCGTACAGTTCACGATAACATAAGAAATTAATTTAATATGATTAACAGAATGGTAGAATTTGAATTACAATTCCCATATATTAAAGAAACATGACACCATACAAATAAAACAAAATCCATTTTTCCTATTCTCCTTTATCATAAAAATAAAATAAAAATAAGAAAAATCTGAATTAATAAGTACTATACTAATAGAAATTTCTCATAAATTAATAAAATTGAGAATTTAGTTATAAATATTCTACTTTATCAAATATTTAATATTAATTTAGAACATGCCAATAAATAAATTAGAATCTAATGAAAAATGTGTTATCAATAAAATTATGAATGTGAAATTTATGATCTTCTTATAATTAATGGTGTAGTTTGAGATAATTTGGCTTTATCATTAATGAGAAAAAAATATAGTTATTTGTTGTTTTCTTTTTTTGTTAAACAAATAAATCATTTTAATTTATTTCTTTATTTCTCATGTTTTTTTATATTTATATCTAATTCTTCACTTTTTTATTTGATGATAAGTTTTCACTACGGGGTCAATGGGTAAAATTAGAAAATTAGGCAATATAAATGCCCAATTTTCTTGTCCTGGTTGGGGGCATTTCCAGCAAAGAAAGGGGGGAGAAAATTAATTTTTTCTTTCAAAATTCTTTCCAAATCCACTCAAAATTAAGAGAATTAATGCATGTAAGAGTTAAATAAGAAATAAAAAAAAGAGAAATTGAGTGTTTTAGAATGTTTTTGGGATAAATTAAGGGTCAGGGTATTAGAAGAAAAGGATTGAAAAAAAAATTAAATTTTAATTTTTAAAAAAATATTTTTAAAATATAAAAACAAAAATGATCGTAACTATAACTATAGAGTTTATTCTTCACTTTAAGAAGTTAGATTTAAATGCAAGAAGAAACTGTTTTGTAAATATATCAATGTGGGTACGACAGAAACGATCTAGGAAAGCTAAGGCTTGGATTCTACACTAAAATCAAGAAAAGATATGAAGGGATATTGTATAATTTACCTTAAAAGCATACACATAATCATGTTAAACAACTAATTAATAACATAAACATAATTATCTAATTAATAACATATGCACGCGTCACAATGCCCCGTGCCTCGGCATTTTAACTCCAATAAAACATCAACAGTACAGATTAAAAATAAAAATTATCAGATCTATTTATTAAAATTACAATCATAAGAATTTTAAGATCTCCATGCAACCACTCATCTATAAATAACTCAATCTATGTTTACATTTTCTGAGCAAAGTGGAATCACTTTATTACTCTTAATATATATATATATATAGTCCCTGGGAATTAGGGTGCATGTACGCTAACGATTCTGTCTGTAAAGTGTGCTCAAATTTTGTCAAAAAGTAATATAAATTTTTAGAATGTTTGACAAAATCGATGATGAAATAGTTTATTAAAAATCAATTTTTTTTTTATGGAATCAACAATGGGACAGTCCACCGATGATTAATGTTGTTGATGGACTTCCAGACAAAATATGTGCGGTAAAATGTGATTTTTTAATGTGAGTATTCTATATGAAAAATAAGTTGCTGATGGAAACAATAATAAAAAAAAATTCCTGACGAGAAATTTTCTAATGACATGGTTACACAGGTAATTATGTCGGTGTTTTAATTGTAAAAGAAATTTTTTTCTAAACACTAACAAAATATTCTGTTGGTATTTTTTTAATTTTCGAATGGTGAGTTTTTTTATTCAATTTAATTCTAAATATTTTATAACAATTATAAGGTGTTTTAACGTTGTAAATAATGATATGTTTTGGATGTTAAAAACATGTTAAAAATTGAGTTTTGGGATCCCAAATCTCGGCCTGATCTTACAATCATAGTTAATGCCACAATTAGGTTGCAATATATATTATGTTTTTAAAATATTGTCGGTGTTCGTCTTGTCTGAGATAATTAGAAGCCTTGTCTTTATCTTTTCGTCCTTGAACAATTGTTTATTGATGTGGATGAGGATGTGGATGTGGATCCACATCAGCTTTAAAAAACAATTCGTATATTTTTTAGTTAATTATAAATTAATTCTTATAACTCAATAAAACTAATTAATAGATTTTCATGGTCTTGAGAGGCTGCATGTTTTATATTTGTATTTATAAATTTAATTATAATTTTTCCTTTGATATCTCTTATATTATAAATATTTACTAATTATAGTTTAAATACCATAATATTTTCTGAAAAACTAAATTTCATCAACGAATCTGTTTCTTGAGATCATGGACAAAGTTAGAAAATCTATGTTAAAAATAATTAATAATTACTCGATAAGAGAGATATATAATATATCCCACAATGCCGACTTCCAAAGTTTAATTAATAAATAATTAAAGACTGTCAGGATAACAAAAAAACATTAATGCCTAAGTGTGTATGAGTTGTTGGTGCATAGATTATTTTTGTTATAAAAACTGCTTAAGAAATTTCAAACTTTAACATTATCATATGTTAATAATTACTGGTGTCGTATGTAAGTTAATTTGGTTCCAATGCTCTCATATTTAATTAATTAATTAATTAATTAATTAATTTAATGTATGTTAACGTAAACTACTCATTTGGTATCGATGAGTTCATAATTCAATTAAAGTAGCATTTATATTTAATTTAATAGTAGTTTCATTAAAAAAAATTATGTTTTTTTTAATTATTTATATATCTATATTTTTTTTATATTCATTAATTATCATCCGCTAATTCTTTAACATCTTAGTTTCATCTAAGTTTCATCCTGGTTATGTATAAATCACCTAGGTTCGGTCCATAATTCAAACTTGAAATGGTATATTTAACAATTTCCTATCAAGTGACTTGAATTCTACCTTTTTTCTTGAACTATTAAACCTGTTTGAAGCTCCACGAACACATTGATTTTAACAATTTAGGTTGGCTTCCTTCGAAAAAATGAATACTTGCTGTGATCAGTGCTGCATTCCCAATAATTTATATTACTTTAATATATGATAATTTCTACAATTAATGTACTCTTCCCTAAAAAAATATTTAAATTGAAACCTCACATTTATACATGTGTGTCAATAACTTACTATAGCTAAACATCAAGAAGGATTTTGTGTTAACTCTAACACGTGCCTTTTAAATTGAAATCATTTTAAACTTAATACTTCAAAAAAAAAAAAAAAACAATTATTTTGGACTTGCGAATTTATAAAGATTAATCACTATTTTTGTAATGTAATTTTAGTATGATTAGAAGAATAAGGAGTATAGAATTTGAAAGAAACATATAATTAATTGTTTTATCACGACAGTCATTAATTATCTATTAATAATTGGAAGTTGGCATCCAGCCATGCGTGGGTGGTGGCATGTGGTGACACGTGAACAAATTGATAGGTCCAATTAAGGATAGAATTTTCAATGGAGTTATGTTAATTTACTATATTATATATCTCTCTTATCGAGTAACTATTAATTATCAATTATTTTTAAGTATCAAATTCTCTAACTTCATTGCAATGCCTGAAGGGTGGGGGCGTCGATGCCTTAATTTTTTTTTTAATAATATTTCATTTTATAAAATTACCAAACAAACCACCTTAAAATCACACAAAAATAATAAAAAGACATAAATACTCTTGAAACTACCATTATATGTTTTTTAAGGACAATTCAATCATTTCACCATTGACAAAATTAAAAGGATAAATAAGTCCTTCTATGCCAGTTGAATGAGTTATTTTTTTATTTTTTGCTTTTAAGAGCAAAAAAATATTGAAAAAACAAAAAGACATCTAGAATAAATTTATATTTTTTATAAGAATAATAAATTCATTCCACTTTGATAAGAATATGTAAACATAGATTGAGTTATTTATAGATGAGTGGTTGCATGGAGATCTTAAAATTCTTATGATTGTAATTTTAATAAATATATCTGTTAATTGTTTTAGTTTTAGATTATGTAATTTTGGAATTTTAGAGTTTTGTTTATTTTTAATATTAATTTGTAGTACTCCTTGATGTTTTATTATTGCAGTTAAAATTCCGAGGCACGGGGCATTGTGACGCGCGCATAAGTTACTAATTAGATGATTATGTTTATATTTATTAATTAGTTGTTTAATATGATTATGTTTATGCTTTCAAGGTAAATTATACAATATCCCTTCATACGTTTTCTTGATTTTAGTGTAGAATCCATGCCTTGAGCTTTCCTAGATCGATTCTGCCATACCCCTGTTGATATATTTACATCAATTTCATATATTAAATTCTATGAAGGAAATATTAAAGAAACTATCTCAAATCCTAATGAATTCAAAGAAAAAACAAAATAACATGAGAAATTAAAAAAAAAAACTGAACATCACAAATCTTAAATCTTTCATATATTAAATTCAATAAAAATGCTACTTGAATTATGAACTCAATATGGATACCAAATTAGTAAACAAATTAGCATATAATAAATAAATAAATACAAGGGGAGCGTTGATACAAAACTAACATACGGATAATGTTAAAGTTTGAGATTTCTGAAGAAATTCTTATAACAAGAATGATTTAATGTATTTGGCTGATATATATATATATGTTCGAACAACCTGATTTGAGGTTGCATTAATTAATTTCTTATGTTGTCGTGAACTGTACGAGGTACAAATCATTTTATTAAAAATTGGAAGATTGCATCGTGGCACGTGGTGACACATGATCAAATTGAAAGGTCCAATGAAGGGTGAGATTTTCTGCTGAGATTTTGTTGTTCTATTATTTTTATATACAATAAATAAATAAACGATTTATATATATATATATATATATATATATATATATATATATATATTATCATGCCTTGTTTTTTTATATATACTATATAGAAACATTGATATGAACCACGGGTTTTGATTGGATACACATCACTCAGATGTTTTTATATTAATAATTAATGATTTTATCTCTCAGTGTGGAGATTAATTACTGTTGATGAGGTGAAACCCCATGCATATTTGCAGATATATATTCAATTATTATAAAGCTACAGCTTGTATATCTCCCACCATTATAAATTGAAGTCTCAAGCCAAGGTGTCATGCAACATACAAGCTTTTAACAACTTCAGAAGCGAAGTAGCCATAGATCAAGAGTAAGACAGAGATCATGGACAGCAAGAAGGTCACTCTGCTGCTGATGGTTGCCTTGGTTTTTGTCGCCACCATTGCCCCGTCCGCCCTTGCTATGCGGCAATTTCCACTGCTCATGACTTCAAACATATTGCTGCAAGATGAAAGTAACCTTGGTTGTATCTCTAGTGGAGGCTGGTGCTTTCCCAATCCAAAGAATTGTTGCGGAAACTGTGGATGCCTATATCCAATAGGGATCTGCTTTGGATCAGATTGCTAAAACTAACCAGTCATGTCAGCTCTCTCTGGGTTGCTGAATAATCGTCTAGTATTGTGATCATGAATAAGGTCTGTGTTGTCGTTTAGCTAGGAAGTTATGCTTGCAGCTAGCACAGAGTTGTGCCATGCATGCTTCTATAATTTCTCTTTTCATTTTAATGTCGTAGTTAAGGGCTGTGAAGGTGGGGAAGAAGGTTGGAGGAATAAAGATAACAAGGGAGGGCCCTCTTGTTACTGTGGTTGTCCTCTTGCACTTGCAGAAACTATCAATTCAGTGTATTTTCATTAATGCAGCCACACTCTAATCTCATCGTAGCTTGTTAAATTTTATGTTTTTGCTTTTCATTATGTGATGTGGTTCGCAGGAAGTAAGGATTGTCATTAAATGTGTTCTATTTTATTTTTTGAATGAAAATATCTTAGTGAAGGGGTCAATGATTTCCATCGGGGATTCAAAACAACTCTAAATTTGACTACATGACGGTAAATTCTGAAAATGGAAAAGTACTCCAAAAAACATTAATGTAATAACCCTAAATAATTGTTGAAATACAAAAGATTTATTAAAGTTAATGAGTTTGAATTCAAAAACTATTATTTTTTATAATTAATGGGTATGAAATTCATCAAAAAGACTTCAACAACTTTATGATGGTCACTGCAATATTCCCATAATTTTATGTCCCTTAAGGATAAATAAATAGATGATGCGAGGCATGCATTATTTGTATTGTTTCTTATCTTATATGTGGGTATAAGAGTATATCTCAATGGTACTCTCGTGAGACGTTATTCTTTCATCTTTTATTCATCTATTGCTTTATTAGAGGAGTCATATGTAAGCTAACAACATTTGTGTGTGACATTAATTATTCGAAATTCAACATACTTGATACTAGAGAAGATATGTGAAAGCAAGAATTTAGCTAACACATTAACTAAGGGAGTTACACTTAATAAACTGAAGTTGTGTAAAGCTTTAATAGGTTCATTTATCTTTAAATAGGAGACTGATATGAATTGAGACAAATTAGGCTCAATATCAACTACAAATCAAGCTAGAAATAAATGAACTATTTTCATGAAGAGATTTAAGGATTTTACCAAATTAATATGAAAAAATCATAGTGTGTGCTCCCTCATTTTACATATAAATAGAGGGGGTCATAAGACAACTAGACACACAATTAAAAATATGAAGAGATAAAGAAAAGTGAGGGGAAAGTCATAGAGGCTTTGTGAGTTGAGTTAAGAGAGTCCTCTTTAATTGGTATAATTTTTTGTTTTTCTTTTAGGAGTAAAATCAATAGTTATAGTTATGTGAATATAAACAAATTGTTAAATCACATTAAATTGTGTGTTTTTAATTTTGAACATTATTGATAACAAATCTTAACATTTTTCAATATAATAATGCACTGAAAATAATTAAAAAATAAAAAACAAGTACTAGCAACTCCAACTCACCATCGTGATTATCCATGTCGAAGCATTTATCAAAAAATGTCAGAAACAAAGGGATAATGAAAAGAAAAAATAAGTCTTTGTGATTAAGATCAAGTAATGTTACATTAACATCAAGTAAAAGAATAAGGATAAGGGAAAGGGAACATAAATGAATTTTTTTTGTTAGTCAATCTTTGTTTTTCAATTTCATCCTTCTTTTGTCCAATTGGTTATTGATTTTTTTTTATTTTTTTATACAGAAATAACACAATTAAAAAATATAGGATCAAAGTGTGAAAGGTGGCATGAGAGAGAAGAGAAAGGTCGTTAAATTACAGCAATAGAGAGAAAATGTTATAAATTCTCCACAATTCGATGATGAAAATGGAAAATCTTTGTGCCAACGGGTCTTATTCAACGATATGAGTTTGATAGTGGTGGTTTTTTCCTCTAAACGTATCCAAAAATATAGATTGGGTTTTTTTTTTTCAGTTGATTCTCAGTTTTTTTGGGTGGTTTATGGTGTTTTAGAGCTTATTGGTAGTTTAAGCATGTTTGTATGGTATTTATTTGAGGTTTTTTTTTATGGAAATACATTAAATTAATTTTTTAGCCAAAGTCCCAACTCTCTTGATTTTTTGACCACCACATGTATGACCAAATTTTAGGTTATCTAGTAGGTGGCTCAGTGGTAAGAGCTTGAGACTAAGGGGTTTGCTCCCCCTGTGGTTTCAGGTTCGAGCCATGTGGTTGCTAATATGATGGCTACTGGAGGCTTACATGGTCGTTAACTTCAGGGTCCATGGGATTAGTCGAGGTGCGCGCAAACTGGCCCGGACACCCACGTTAATAAAAAAAAATTTAGGTTTATAAGTGACATGTCGTTTGCTCCAGTAGACAATGCATCTTTTTTTTTTTAATAAAAAAAGGTATTGTCTGCCCTTATTAGAGGAGAAATATTTTATCCCAAGTACATTTGGGCCTGGGTTTCTTGCCAGGCCTAGAAACACCTTGCCTCTTTTCTTTTATCTTCGTTTATTTCAAATTTCCCCTCCTTTGTTTTTGGGTATTTTTTATTTGTATTGTTGTTTTTATTAAATTTTAATTAGGATCCTATCTCATATTTTTTAGATTGTAAATCCTTCTATTAAAAAAATTAACTTAATTAAAAAACAAGGTTGTTTAACCCGATAAGGGCTATGACTAAGTCACATAATAGATAAATTAACCCAATTTAACTTGTGTATATTAAAAATGTCATCGAACCATTCTTTTTATAAATAAAACATTGGACCACCATTTTGAAGATATTAGTACATATATAGAAGCTTCAATTTTATTAAGCACATTTCAAACTTTAAATTCGCAATTCTTGTTGCTAAAAACCACGCTAATAATTGTTAATCTTTTTATAAAAAAAGATTTAATTTAATCGAGAAAAAAAACCAGT
>Ga0307515_10013857_pt1 | contig 15011 bp, 8 predicted proteins | sample 17_EM_MG_FD_194513 | JGI IMG/M metagenome (GOLD analysis project Ga0307515, IMG submission 194513) | Populus trichocarpa ectomycorrhiza microbial communities from riparian zone in the Pacific Northwest, United States - 17_EM | ecosystem: Host-associated > Plants > Roots > Unclassified | place... | reverse complement strand
AAAAAAAATCAACATCCTGATATTTGTGGCAAATGACAAGAGAATCTTGTACTAATCAATCACAGAATTCTTGAAATGCCATTCATTTTCTCACCCCTGAGAAATCCCCATCCACTTGTGAGAGAGTGTGTGTGCACTGACATGCATGAGTCAACTTCTGACAAAGTACACACACTAACACAGAATTGGGTTTAGCATACAACAAATGTATACTCGGTTAAAACAGTGGATGCATGCCTGTCTCCATCTTACACCAAACAGGAAGTAAAAAGTAGGATATTGATGACTTGTTCCTCCAGATGGTTAAATGCTATGATTACATCTATTCTTTCTTAAATATAAGGGTGGGAAAATGCAAGTAAAATTAAATCGTGGGTGGTTCAATTTTTCATCTCCGTCTTAAATGCAACCCCAATGTATTAACTAACAAAATAATGTAACATATTTCTGTCAAGTTGTACTTTTTTTATTGGTTTCTGTTTCTTTATACAGTGATGGGATTAGAAACTATCCCTTCCCTTCCTGTTGGGAATTTTTCCACCATCACATTGGCAAAAAAATTTTTTGCTGCTTGTCGCCTTTCTGGTCCTCAATTCAATAGTTAAAGGCTAGAGACTTTGTTGGTGCAATAACAAAAAATATATTAAATATCTTGACATCTTGTGGGTTCATTAGAAGAAGCAAACAACCAGTGATAAGAGAGATGCTATTAAATGTTCTATCCACACAAAAAAAAAAAAAATTGCATATCCACAGTTGAAATGTAAAATATATATATTCCAGACCGACCTTCTGAACAAAGTAGTCAAGTCGAGCATTGTCAGCTTCTGCCACAGAGTCTGCATCAAATCGCTGATAAATCTTCAAGGACGAAGATGAACAAAAGCATTTAGCAACAAAACCAAACTAAATGGTTCTATCAGATTTCAGCCATAGATCAGAAATGCAAACTTGTCATCTTCTAACAAAATAGGCAACACAGTTAAGAACAGCTTAAATTTCGCAATGAGCAATTGAATTGCAAAACTGCACAAAACCATTGGAAAAGGGCTAGAAAATCACATGAACAATTCTTTGATCTAAAAAACTCATTATGTGTGGAGCACATACAAATGTATGTAGTTCTAACCTACTCTGTGACAAAACATGACTGACTTTGAACAAAAACGCCCTTGTATTTTGGTTTCTTCCTATTAATAATTGTAGACACTTTTGATTTTACCATCTACAACGTGGAAATGCCTTTACCATCTTTTTCATTATAAGCATTCTTCCAATTTTAATTGTAGGCCCATTTCCTATCAAAACAGTACACTAATTATACCTCTTCTCACAGAGAAGGGGTCACCACAGTAATGGAAGATTGAGCTTTGGGAACATGTGATCATTAACAAGCAACCCAGATCCCATCTTTCATCGTCATCTTTTTATTACTGTCATTGTTATTACTTTTATCACACACTGTCCATAACAATGCAGGTTACCTGAATTATGCACACATCTTGTTAAAAAATCAATTCGCATGCACATCGTGTATACATATTTTCTTATGATGCACAGCTCTATGTTTTTCTTATTTCCTGGTTTGCTATGGATTATCCCACAGAATATAAAACAGGTTTAGTTTGAAACTTTAAGGAAAATGGAAGCAATATGACAAATTAGAAGATGATGCAATAATTCTAACAGAATATATATACATATAGATGTGTGTGTGTGTGTCTTTTTAAAAAATATGGCCGTTTGAAACAATTTACTAATGGAATTTGGAGACTCTTGGGTGGTCCTGAATAAGATGGAGGACATGTTGCTGCTCTTTGTAGGTTCAGGGAAAGGCAAGTGTTGCAGTTTTTCTGAGCATTGGGCTATGCTAGTCAGTATATGAAATATTTAAATGGAGAGAAAATCCCAAATAATTAAGGGCTGTTCCAAATTGAGACTGCTGTTCTGAGGTAGGATAACTTTTTATAGCATCATATAGGAAGGCTGTTCTGTATCAATTTTTCCTGGTCTCAATGAAGATCCTTGTTGTAACTACATCTCTTTGAACAAAATTTCCTCTGTTGATATATATAAAGCAACATGGAGAACCAGGTGTGCATTCTATTGGTTTTCATTTCTGCCGCACTTCAAATATTCTTTACAGAGTTTTCTGAATTTCTTTTTCTAATTGTCTTGGAAAGAAAACAAATGAGGGAAGACAAACAAACAAATGACATCTGAAAGTGGCCAGTTCATCACATACCTACAAATTTAAGCAATGAAACAAACGAGACAAGGAAGACATACCTGTCGTACTTGGTCTGAGACTTTTGGAAGAACACCTTTATACTGACATATCAACTTTACCTGTCATTATTACTTAAAAGTGACTACTGCATAATTTGCAAGACAGCTGAATAAAATATTTCTGAAAGAAATGTACTTCAATTACATAAAAAGATAGCAAAAATTATCAATTTTCTAAAATGAAAAGGTGAAGAACAATACAATGCATTTATTGCTAGAAGATCCAAAACTCACGTGCAAATGAGTAACAGCACATACATAAACAAAGTATACACTAGTAAGAAAAAAATTGCAAAGTAATACTTATTAAAAAAATAATAGGAGTATATTAAAATATGGAACAAATAAACAAGTCATCCACTGTTTAGTGGGATGATGTTGAACTATCAAAACCCATCTGGCTCAGCAAACATAATCATATCGTGAAAAATTCTAACAAAAACACTAGCACGAGAGCAAAAACAGCAAGCAAAGCCTTAATCCCAGACTAGTTGGGATCGGGAATTTGGATCCTTTCATGACATTCCGCAACATTGTAAACCAAATCCACCTTGATATCAAGATTAGTTTAAAATACCAGAAAGAAAATGCTTTTGCTCGATGAAAGCAAATGGGACATTGGGAAATCACATGTTAAAAACATTGATTCAAAGGGAAACATGACTGCTTGGCATCAATCCCTGCTGGAACTTGCCAAACAGAACGTAATATAAGCTTTAATTGGGCAAAAGAAAGTTTATTAGTGGGTTTTGTCAGGTCACACTAGCGACCAGGACCGCTACGAGACCCTGAAAGCATGACCATATCAAGTCACGGAGCTTTACTGTTTGATGCTGATTAAGATCTATCCATGGAAATCCAACCTTTGGCTTGGAAACTAAGACCTAGGTTTCATGTTAAAGTCCTCTTTTTCTTAACCTATTTTTCTTTATCAAGTTTTTGATAGAAGTCGCTGAAGTTTGGATCTAATTTGATGCACAAAAAAAAAAAAAACTCCTAATTCAAAACTCATACAACCAAACCTCATAAATATTGCCAATTTCAGATTATTGGATGATCAGAATTAAGATCAAAAGGAAAAATAGTTTTATTGTATGGCTGTATTGCTATTGAAAAAAATGAAGTGAAGAACAATAGGCACACTATTGACAGTATGTCTGCTTGTGATACATATGCCAAATGACATCCATGTACACTATATTTAGTTTGTCACCAGAAGGGAAAAAAAGAGTGATTGGAGGAGAGATGTGAGACGCTATGCTTACTCTTGATAGTTAAATATCCTTTGTTTCTCACCTATATCTAACAATGTTGGATTTAAATTTCTAATTTCACCAAAAATAGTCCCTTGTGGATGAGACAAATTAAGGGAACAGGTTAATTTAAACTTTCACCAGAAATTGTCTTCCAATACACCCTTCCCATTCAGCAATAGCTTCTCAAGCCTTAATAACCCAAAGGCATTGAAAAACACCACCTAGACCACGATGTACACAGCAAGCACAAGAAATAAAAATGGAGAACAACTAGCATACCTTTCCTTGGTAGTTTACACATTGACGATTGAAGGAAGCATTAATGTCTGGAACAAGAAACCACATATGCGTTATTTGTACTTCTCATCAATATTTGTGTAGAGGTGGTGTGATATAAGTAGTATCTTGGCATGAGTGACATGCACATAATTGATTAAAAGCAACAAAATTTTACAATCATAGATCCATGTCATCCAAAAGTTGCTGCAAACCCACAAATTGAACCAATCAAACATTCACTCTACACTTAATGAATTACATGATTAAGGGAAAACACTTGCAACACAGAATTCAGAATAAAGCCTTGATTTACTGTAGGTGATTAAGCAGGCAAAGTACTAAAATCAATAATGTAGTAGGAGATACAAAGTAAGAATCAAGTTACCTGGGTTTGCATAACAACCTAAAACAATTGTTTGCCGATAAAATCTGGCATGTCCATCCAAATACCTTAACATAAAAACAGCCATCATCAGCCAAAGCATTTAAAGAAGAAAAGGTAAATTTCAATTCAAACAAAACTAAACGTTCACTATGCATTCTAAAACGTCATCTAAGATTTTATCATTTAACATTCTGCAAATGACAGAACATAATCCTCCATCCCCATCTAATAGGAAAGTTCAGAGTCAACATTGAAAAAATAGTAGAAACTGTCAACATACCACTTTCTAATGCGCATTATATCAGTCCCATGCTGCTTAGAAGGAATGCAATTCAATTGTTCAAGAACTGATGTAAGGAAGGCCCAATTCTGGATATCATTCATCAAAAAGTGAAAAGAACAAAATGGGAATCACATTCTACTAAGTATATGAAAAGCAACCAAAAAAATACAAGCCAGTATATTTCATGATCTACCTGCATTGCAATAACATCTGCATGATCAATGATAAGAACCTATTTGTCCAACAAACATAATCTTTCCATTAGTTTTAAGCATACTAATCATCGTGAAAAACAGATATTATAAAATCTAAGGACACAGTCATAACCAACAAGCAAGTAAAAAGATCTTACCTCTATAGAAGAAAGATAATCCACATCTTTTTCCTTGTCACGTTTAGCTTCCTCAATTTTCTGACAAGAATGATGTGTTGTCAGTTACTTGCTTAAGAGAAAACTACAAGAAATCTGCTAATCTATGGCATAAAAACTGTAGAATCACATGGGTATAATGTGAAAGAGACTCAATTTATGAAGCAGGGAAGCTTTAACTGTTCGCAGCTTCTTGCTGGAAGTTATGAAATCTCAAGCTTTCTTTTATGTGTTTTTCCCCCAAATAATTATGGTTTTGATAATTAAGATCATGACTGCCACCAGCACCTCAGAACAAGGAGCTCTAGGCATCATACCCAAATAGAGAAATGAACCAAATTCATTAAACTTGGTTCAAAAGGACAAACAACTGACAGAAAACATTAAATATTGCAATCATCAATCTTGTCGCACATACTTAGAAAGGGAACTGAACATTCTACTTGGAAAATATATTGTTTCCCATAACATAATAACGACCTATCAAAATCCAAGAGGATTGATTCCACATCTGTAACAGGTTGTATCAGAGGGCCTATGAGTTCAACAGCAGCAGATAAGACATTTGGTCAAAAGGAATGAAAATATCATAAAAGTTTTAGCGGTTCAAATATGTTCTGAGTGCAGTCTTCACAGTAGCCTGCATCTGCTAAATCAGCCACTATCATGGCTCGTTGGTGTTAGGTAGGAAGAAATACTAGAATTAGGAAAGAAAAGAATCTTAAAATCAGTTAAACTGTTGGTTTCAATATTGCCACCACCTTCTTTCTCTCCAACACTCCTACTGCCTTGGCTCATTTTAAATCAGAATTCATTGACACTTCAGAAATGATTCTCATGCATGGACCTCTCTTTCTCACTATCTTCTTTGCCACCCAAAAAAGAAAGGAAAAAGAAAGCAAATATTATATTCAATTAAGTGATCACCTTTTTATGTGTAATCTAAAGGATACTAAAGCTTTTTGACATGGCCATTAGACAACACTTATGCCACATGATATCAAGAACCATTATATACCCTCTTCTTCCATGAATTTATCCATGTTTTACAGTAAAGAACAAGTTGTTATCCTACATTAAAAAAATACCATCCTTCACCTTGACATTTAGAATAGTCTAAAGAACAAAAAATTTGTGTGCAGGGTGGAAATTTACCTTCAGCAATGCCAAAGGAGAAGCGACTATCAAGTCTGAGGAATAGAAATCACTATATAACTTAATGCTCTTCCTACAAAAGATCAAAGGACAAAAAAAAAGTATTACATAAGATGAAGGCCATGCAGAAAATTGAATAACCTGAAAACAGTTCTGTATCAAGAAACGATTTTGCAAAAAAGGCCAGCACGTAACCTCTCCTCTTTTCACCATATTGAATGAGGATTGGGCACTCAAATTGACTCAACATATAGCGAAACATAGAAATAGTCAATGAGAACGTGCAGATCCTACCGAATAAAAAGAAATGACCAAAGGAAGAAAATTAAGGAGCATACAAATAGCCAGTTGTGTCTCTTATCATTGCAAAATTTTAATCTCAGAATTTTTTTTAAAGTGTGCAAAGGTATTAACAATCTTGGCAACAGGTAGCCAAATTCCAAATCCATTTAACCTTTCTCTGAACCACTTCTAATCCTGATCATGACCACCTTCCCAAACTAGGCAGTTGCTAATAAAGGATTGAATGACTTGAGCAGAAAACTCCCATAAGTAAATTTAGGACAAAACGAATTGCTCAGTAAATCAAATACAAAAACTCAGTCATTGATGGTTTTTTCACATCATAAAAATATCAATCGGCCTGCTTTATACAAGAAAGTAATTTACCTTGTAAATTTAATGCCTATCATAAATTTATCATCTACATTTCCATCAAAAAGTGCTTGATGGTCAGGTGGTTTTGAGGACTTCTGGGAGTTTGAGTTTTTAACACTTCCAGTTAACTCATTGGTGTTTACATTGTCTTCATCATCGTGATTTCCAAACTCGTTAGAGAAACGACTCATGTGCTCCACATTAACCTGTGAAAATAGAAAAGTGTATACTTTGAAATCTTTATTCTAAGCATAAGGAAATAAAATCTTCAACAGCTTATCAGTTTTTTTCAACAGCGTACCATATGCAGAATAAGCAACCACTTTCATTTATGAGATTGTACAAAACCCTAGAAAAGCTTGTTCAAATATGAGAATCAATCTTCAAAACATACTAAGTTGAATGTGGATTAAAAAAAAAACAATTTTCTTACTAGTAAAAAATAAAGACCTATTCGAGAAGTTTGGTATAGGGCTACATTTATTGAACCTTATGCCCTTCACTACACTTGTTAATGAAAAAACCAATAGTAAGAGGAAGAACAGGCATGTATCAGCACGTCAAAAGTAGTTTACAAATCAAATATTTCTACATCTGAGAGACCGAAAGTCAAGTAGGCCACCTTATATGTCAATTCAGGCACCCAAAGTATTCAGGATTAGCTGGTGATGCAAGTTCAGTAAATATTACCGTTAAATAGCATCGTAAACCATGTTTAAAGAATGAGTACAATTAATGAAAGCAAGGAACTATCACCTTGTAAGCTCCGGGGGTCAGTTGTATTAGCCTATTAACAGCACGATTTGCAATGCTTCTAAAGGGCAGTAGGATCAAAACCTGTAATACAGAATTAAAACAATCCCTTCTGAAGAAGCAAGTAAACATACCGATTTAGAAATAAGTGGTATGAGAAAGGAGAACAAGGTGACAAAATTCAAGCGCTTTTATCTTTTCAATTGATGGTATGTTTCTTACCAGGCAAGTTAGCTGGCTGAAAATGAATTATTTGATAGTAGCTCGTTAAATTGTAAATCTTGAAAATTGGCCACTCTAAGCCAATTCAGTACAAAATTAAGCATTGATAATAATGGGTCTAGAGCTCCATGAGACAGAATTTATTGGTTCATGCAGCCTCAAACTTACATATGCTTCTCCCTCTGATTAATTGATTTCCAGAAAACTATGCCAACATTTAAACACAATATTGAATGACGCATCATAAATAAACATGCTTAAGATAAAAACTAACCGAAGCTTTTCCATGTGAAAGATGAAACTAAACATTTTATATGGCAAACCCACTTCCAAAGACTCATGGGAAACGAAGCTCATTTTTTTATTGTACCCCTCAATGAAAGTTCAATGGTTTGAGACATATGTTTGAATAAAACTACATGGGTGATTCTTTATTGAAAGCTAAAGAACTTTTTTGGCTCAAAGGGAAGAATGGCTTTTGTAAACAATGGTCCTGTCTCAATAACAAAACATCCTACAATGCACACAGAATTGAGATCTTTGTCTGGCCTATATGCTCTCATATAGCCAGGTCTTTCCATGCCTACAAAGCACAATTTTGCTATTGATACGGAATCCATAATTTGGCTCATAAGAATGACTACAATGGCATTTCTGACTTTTTTCTTTTCTTTTTGCAAAGGTGGTGAAACCTAGATGATACAAAGGAAAAATACAATTGCAAAACATACCATGACAAGTGAAGAGTAGTTATGTCTGCAATCAACAATGAGCATATATGTGTATGTGAGCAATCACTGCCATGCATCTCTATGTGAATCAGAATTTCCACAATTGACGGTGCACAGAAACAATAAGATGAATATTTATATGATACACAAACATATGTGTCAAAGTGATATATTTTTAATAGAAGTGATATTGACATTATCGGAATATTTATATGATACACAAATATATGTGTCAAAGTGATATATTTTTACTAGAAGTGATATTGACATTATAAGGGTTGATGCTGGGATGCATTGGTCTTATGAGCATTTGTAATCCAGCTCTGCAAAGCTTGAATACTGTTCACATGCAGTTAGCATTGCATACAGATCAATGGAAACCACTCCACACTACCTTTGGACGAGTAAACCCATGATCAAGGAATTCATCACCACTAAGCAATTCATCCTTAGCATTCTCCCAATGCTTGCCCACTTTTGAATCATTCTTGGTCACAAGATCTCTCGTTCTGAAAATGTGATTTAGCTGCATGATGTTTTCATTTCACAATAATTAAGACCATTAGACAACAAAAATAATGGAAACTCTCTAGGAGAAGGGAAGTTCACATACACAGTGCATAATGTATGCATCCATGATGGCCAAGTCTTCTTTTAGGCCCTTGCGGTAAAAAGGCTTCTTGTTACAGTGCAAAATATCTCTGTAGCTATTGCCTAGTGAAAAAAAAATGAGGGGGGCTTATGCACAATACTAGAAAGCAAATATAAACTATTTACAGAATAAAGTCCATGGTCATACATTTTTGGTAATATGATTGAAAAGTCATCAAACAAGAAAAAATATAATAGCAGATGCATCAAAACTAAGTCAAGCAGATAAATGACAGAGATGGAGAAAGCAACATGTAATTATTGCAATAAAACAGCATACAAAAAATACTTTGGATAAAACTCCAACAAGCCTTTTCTCAAATATTTGACAAGGATTAAAATCTGATTTGAGCAACTATATGGTCTCAAACCTTCTCATCATTTACGTTTATATTTAGACAAATTATGGTTATCTCTCATTCTCTATATCAAGTTAAACATGTCATATTTCTCGTCATTCCTACATTATTAATTGTGCCTCCTAAACTAATTAGGATGGTGTAATTAGACTAGAACATGTGAATAGATCCATCTCCTACCAATGTTTCTAGAAATGTGAAAAAATCATATGTTTCCAATTACTAAATCATATATTTTCATAGGGAACCAAAGTGAGATGCTCACAAGTGGGTGTTGAAAACATTGGCATAGGAGAACGAGAGGAGTAATTAAGAAGGAGAGTTGAGAGTATAAATAGAAACGCAAATGAAAAGGAAAGATACATGAAATCAATACTCTCAAATGGATCATTGATAACAGCCCTCCTAAACACCATATAGGTGCTTTTATACAGGCACCAAATACTAAATACTTGCTCTTACATAGGCACCAAAGTACTAATATAACCCCATAATGAATAGGATTAAAAGAAAAGCACTTCCAAAAAACGACACCTATGAAAACTTATCCAGGTTCAGAAGCCATAACATTCTACTGATTTTTTTATATGAGATTACATAAATTTCAAACTTCTTGATGATCAAGATCTGCAGTATATTTCTTGTTAATGTGGATGCTGATATTTACATGCTTTCAAGAAGAAAATTGCAGAAATATTCATGTGTTGACATTAAAGTATTTTGGTGTGATCTGCATATCTTCTCCAGGGCATGATCTCAAGGAGTTCTATGCACATTGTTTAGGGAACCTAGTGAGGTGCTAGGTCCTGTCAATCAATTTCCTTTCTCCCATATATCTATCACACAAGTAGCCCTTGTATTCCTAGTTTTTCTGTATCCAACCCCAGACCTACAAAAACATGAAGTTCAGATAGAATGATTGGACATTCTAAGAAGTCAAATGCTGTGATGCTAAAACAATCTAAGATCAAGCAGAATTGGTATTGCACCAATCTGTTCTGGTTACTAGTATCAGATGGTTTTTCAGCACACTTGTAAGGCACCCTTGGCATAGCTGACACATGAGGAATAGTATTTGCTCTTCGAATTTTTATTTCAAGATTAAACTCTGCAAGACTCAAAGAGGAGATCACAAAAGACAGAATAAATGGGACAATTCAAACAATTTAAACCACTGAATTGAGGTGTTCACTACAACTGGCAATTTAACATTTTAAAAATAAAAGGTAATGGCATAGGGGATGTTTGTCAAAATTGGCTGTCTATTATTCATAAAAATAAAGGTTGAGGCACATGGGCTTTTCACTAACCATAAATATGAAAACTAGAGATATAAAGTTCTCTAGTACCCTAGATGCTTATAAATTATGACATCATGAATCTAAATAAATATATACCATTAAAATGCAGATAGGAGCAGCCAAATAAATAAAGATCATCTATAAAACCATGATGAGGCTTACAAAGAGAGAAGAAGAATCTCTGTGGAGATGAATGAAAATCATTGTTGCCAGATGTCCTGCACACATCCAACCAGTGTTTATATAACCTTTGCTTGAGACCACAATCAGAGTTTACGTTAGCTACCTGCACAAAAGTAATAAATGAACATGGTTGCATAATTAACAAACTGCATCTTCTATAACCTTAACACTTTTAACATTCAAGGTAATTACAATAACAATCCCTGAAGTAGTGAAAATTAGGGATCGCTCAAAAGTTTGAATGACTAATAGAAACCCCTCCACATTAAAGAAAATATCATAGATATTTATGACCAACATCTCTCTTTTTCTCTTGATATTTATGACTAATATCTCCTTGGACCACTATTTAAATGGCCAGCAAGTATTTACTGTTTGTGGGGGAAGGGCATATATTTAGACACTTCAAATAAAAATTATGACAACATAAAAATCCTATATAAACAAACCATTAAATTGGAACCTCCCTTTTTTCTATCGCATCATCTTCTTCATTTATCCTCTCCATTTAATCACAATGTACTAAGAATTGCGAGGCATATTTAAAATAGTGAAAAGGCCTCATAATTTACATAAATCTACAAGGGATGTACCACAATTTGTTTGTTTTGGAGTAATTTTATGAAGCCAATTTCAAGAATTTTATAAATTTACTCCTCCAAGTGGTTGATGTGGGATAGTAAGTATTTGGTGTCATTTTTTTATTTTTTATTTTTGCACTGTTTCAATGCATTTAAAAGGATGCTTCAACAAGTCTCTTGATTTTCATTTGCATGGTTCCTACTTGAATTCTTAATGGAGGACACCCACTCTGCATTCCATAATCCCCTCTTCTTTTTATCTCACCTATATGTTGTATGTAGACAATAAATATTAGATGGGAGACAGACAGTATGAAAATTACCTCCAGAAAACACTCTCCTGTTCCTACCCACTTGCAATTTGGCATGCCAAAAGCAGGCACATCCCATTGATATTTCCACTTTTTCTTCAACAGATCCTCTACCTCAGTTTCTGGTAACTTATACTCTAAGTGAGAATGGAAAGAGCTGCACAAAGACAATTATACTTGAATTTCATGAAAAGCTTACAAGAGGACAAGAAACATACAAGTTCCATAGAGAAGTCAAAGTATTTATTCATTTCAGTTTAAGGATTGTAATAAATAATCCACCATATTCAGCAATGAAACCATCCAAATGTATATAATAACAATCATATTTTTATTTGAACACTCTGTAGCACAAGTAGTGATGAACAACAAAAAGAGAATATCAACTGCATAGAGCCAAACCCTTGTTGACCATTTTGCTCAAGACCTCATCATATTATCTATGAGATTCCAATGTACCATCTCTAAGCTTGTTTAAAAGACAACTTCAAAAATAATTCATTCACTCTCTCTCCTCTCAGCATCATCCACAACCTCATACACAATTTGGGAAATAGAATCATCTTACTACACAACAATGACAATTGGCCAAACCTTGGTCAAGATTTTATAAATGCTGGCCATAGATAAATAAGTCTATCCTTGACTTTTGTTGGATGATTCTTCTTATGCACTTGTAGAGTCACACGCCATAGTGATGAGAGTGGAAATTATGCATTTCTTAAAATGCCATTTGCCTAGAACTTGCCAAAAACATGACATTCAACTTATAGTTGTTTATTCATAAACATGAAGAAAAAGCCTGAAAGCACCTTTCTCCCCACACCATACTTTCATGGTCGATTACCTTTAAAAGCAATGTGCCATGTACAAGCATTTCAACCATTTGAAATGGTCATATCCAAAACACAACCCCTGAAGTTACCTCACTATCAATGCAATTGTAGTTCAGCCCCTATTTTGTATTCTTTTACCCTCCCCTGTGAACTCCTCTTTACACCTCCATAGCCATCACTGCAATAAAGACCAATTAATCCAATTTGCTGACACTTCAATCCCCTTTTCTATAGTCAAAAGGTCTTTTCCAACTTGACTAGGTGATACTTCACTCATCACTAAATCACACACACGTCTCTCTAAAGTTTCACTTACTTCTCAGCCACATAAATCAAGTTGATGTATAGACTTTACAAGTGGAAGGTACTTGAAATATGTGGGAAAACTATCCAAAATGCACTTCATCATATTAAAAGGGACAAGAAATTGAATGAAAACAAGCAGACATGACTGCACTACAATAAATAGCCTATCTTCAATAAATCTCATTTTACGGTTTCAGCGGTATTGCCATAATCTAACTCTGTGAATTTGTGCAAGTTCCCATTTACATGCCACAAAAATTTCAAGTTTAACAATATGTAATAAACAAGTAAAGGTACAGACAACCAGATTTATTTTCAAAGTACACACAACACTTGTTTTCAAAGTATACACAATATCTACCTTTTATTAGATTCACAGATTGGAAAGAACCAAACTTCTGTTCATTCAAACATTATACAAATAAAAATGAACTCTAGAATGGAATGCATTGTGAGTTCATTCAAAGCCTTCCATGCCAGCAACTGAAGACATAAATGAACACACCAATTCTTTTCCAGCCAAATACTATTCTATGGTTCCATTAATTCCATTTTGCAAATTCATTTGTAAATTAAGCCCATCATAATACATGTAAGATTCAAAAAACAACAATTACTATGAAAAAGAAGGTTCCACTCTGACTATAAGAATTACCAATTCACCAACCCAAGTCATAAAAAAAGGAATTGAAAAAATGTGTCAAACAACCGTTGAAATAGTGTTGTTTAGTTGCATCCATCCACATAGAATATATCAGTTGCTAAACAATCTGAATGATGATGGTAATTAATAACAGTTATAAGCAATCATATAAGGAGCAGTGCCATTCAAAGGTACCTTCTGGAAGCTGGTGCCTTTGCAACAGTTTGGGACTTGACATCCAATTCTTGTTCTTGATCGGTGTTGGAGGCCTCCTGAATATCTTCTGAATCAGAATCTCCATCCGCATCCACAATGCCAACAGTTCTATGCTCTTGCAGGTCACTTTCATTATCATTTCCTACATACCAACATTAATAAGCCAAAGATTAAAAGAAGGGAAATTCAGATTCATCAACCATCTTATATTAGCAAGATGCAACATAAAAATCCTTGAGCGATGCACAGTCTGGGTGAGTACAACATATTCATACAAAATATGAATTCAAAGGCAGATGAAAAGAAACAGTTGTGAGAATGCATAGCATGGTATCAAATTATATCACAAGGAGAAACCATGAACCAGCAACTGATCATTATATATTGGACCTCTAGAGGGATTTATAATGAGAGAATAAGTTATCCTCCTCAGGGAAACATAAAATCGCAATGAAGAACTGGTTCATCCAATTGAAATAGCTAATGATACACATGTACAAGAACCAAAAGCCAAACAGAATGAGAGAGAAAAGATATCTGTGATAACCAAGTTTTGAGAAAATCTGACCATTAAAATTCCTATCATTCCTTTCTAATGATGGACACTTTGATAGTTGATGAAAATATCCACTGGAAGGCTGCAAATTGATGCCGGTGTGAATATGGTCATATTGTTCAGACTTTCTTTAAAAAAATTGACTGGTCCCTCTAGACAAGTGATTCATATGAGACCTCAGCAATCTCATGTTACAACTTTATTAATGGAAAGCACTACCAATTCTGAGCATAACAAAAGAAGAAAAAAATTGCTCAACTAAGGTTTTTTCCTATTTTTGATCTTCATTTTATTCTAAAAGGACTTGTTAGTTCTTTTTGAGGAGCTATCTCATGCAAATTGAAAATGAAACTAACTTTTTTCAAAATATTTAATTAAAACATCCAAGTGATTAATTGTATTTTCTTACCATAAAACAGTTTGCATAAATATACACCAATTTAAACACAAAGAACCGAAAAAGTGTTTTTACATTATCGAAAAGTGTATTTCCTTCCAAGTATTTGATATGAAGAAACCTAACCAACAGTATCATATTTCAAGATAACAAGTCTCTATGTTTTTGTTTTCCATCTGCATATCATGGAGATCCATGTTCCAGGTGCCAGGTGCCAGGTGCCAGGTGCCTTCAAACTCACCTCCCTTTTTGGTAATGAAAAGGTATTAAGTTACCCATCCCTGTCCTAGC
>Ga0307515_10013856_pt1 | contig 15011 bp, 10 predicted proteins | sample 17_EM_MG_FD_194513 | JGI IMG/M metagenome (GOLD analysis project Ga0307515, IMG submission 194513) | Populus trichocarpa ectomycorrhiza microbial communities from riparian zone in the Pacific Northwest, United States - 17_EM | ecosystem: Host-associated > Plants > Roots > Unclassified | place... | reverse complement strand
TTTTTTTTATTAAATTTTATTCTCATTATTTTAATTTTTTTTTTTTTGCTTTGGATCCTCTTTTTAAATTGATTTATTTTTCAATTTCATCCTTCAACATTGTATTGGTTGAGAATTGGGATTTGTAATTTTTTTATGTGGTGATCTCGACCTCATGACCTACATCACGAGTATGAAATGTTAACCCGGATTGCCATCAGTTTTTTTAATCTTTTTTACACTTATTTTTTTTTCGATTTTATCCTTTTAAAATGAGTTTGTTGAAGATATAACTTATTTATTTTTATTTTTATTTTATTTCTATAAGGATGGTCTGACCTCACGACTCAAGTTATGGATTTGTCATACTAACTCGGATTAACTCGGAGCTTTTACATCATTTTATTTTTATGTCAAATTTTTTTATCATTCTTTTAGTAACTTTTTTTTTCTTTTATTGAAATTGATTTTCTTTTTTGAATTTCATCATTCAACATTGGATTGTTAAGAATTGGGCTTCGTAATTTTCTTTTTATGTGATGATTTTAGTCTCATGACCTAAGTCATGGATATGAAATGTTAACCTGGATTCATTTTGGTCTTTTTTTATTTTTTTTACACTGATTTTCTTTTTTTATTTTAACCTTGAACATTGGACTTATTAAATATTGAGCTCTTTATTTTATTTTATTTTTCTTTCTATGAGGATGGTCCAACCTCACGATCCAGGTCACGAGCTTGCCATACTAACTTAGATTGGCTCAAGAATTTTTTTGTTATTTTTTAAAAAACCAAAAACTTGATTTTGTCCTTTAACATTTGGTTATCTTTCAATTGAGCTTTATGATTTTGTTTTGCAAGTGTTTTTGTTTTATCTACATATCGTTGTCATCACTTCTTCTGTTTGGATTCAGTACATTTACCATCATTGTTTTTTTTTTTCATATAATTAAATTAAATCATCTTATTAAACCAAATAGTTTCTACAACTCGAGCCGCTAATTTTATTTTTCTATAAAACACATTAAGAGTGCTTAAATATTATTTTTTTAAGTTCAGAAAAATCAACTTCTCTCCGACAAAACATGGAACACCTATCTAGTTACTAGTTATACTTGTTATAATATTATGCGCTTCATTTCTAGAGCATAACCGAAAAGAGGTTTCTAATAAAAAAGGGATGGCCGAAATCTTATTTACATTGAACGAAGGTAAGAGTTTGTATTTGATTGTATAGAATATGAGGAACTAAAGCAAGATTGATCTCAAAAGAACAGAGATTTATAGTTGATTTCTACACTTTTTACGTTGACTAACGTCTCTGTTTTCATAAATAAATAAATAAATTTTTTCGTTTATTAGGGTTTTTTTGTCCTGAAAAATACATTGATTGAAAGGTTTCAAGGACTTACACGTGTACAATTGCATGGGTTGAAATCTAGCCCCCACTGACAAGTATCCAGATTAAGAGGTCATTGAATGTATGTTTAAGAGTGTTTAATAATTGATTTAAGAGCTGAAACAATTGGATTAACAAGTAAATATGAAAGTTAGAAGTTGCTGGATAAGTATGCAGCCAAGATGCACATAGATTCAGAAGAAAAGTCTTCAAAAGGACATGAAATTTGGATCGCAAACAGAACTCATTATATAACTCATACTTAACAAAAATTATTACATTATATTATAGTATTATACACGGTTTATGGACAAGCCAACTCGTGGTATTATGACAGAATGCTAACCTACTCGCAGACATTGATTGTAGGTATAGCTAAGACGCAAATCCCTTCCTAATCCCTCACCATCAGGGCTTAAACTGGATGCTTCTAATGGGACGAAAACTTACAGCAACGTGGCTTTGTTGGCGGCATGATAAAAATTCAGAATGAAGAAGACACATTCTTGGCCAACTTCCGGACAAACACAGCACAGGTATTCCGCCTTGATGTCTTCATCACAAATCTCCACACTGGAGGTATTGGCTCATCCATGAACTAGGAACTAAGAACATCAAATAACATGTTCATCAAGCTCCATCTTTGAGATGCGGAAACTTGCAATCAAGAGTTTCAAATGAGCCGAATCTCTACTCTAAATCTGCAAGGATTCACTGAATGAATCAGCATCACAAAGAAGTATCCTAAAGGTAAGTAGAATCTGATGTGATGTGGTGGAGAAAAAATAATGATCCTTTGTCTTTCCACGACATTGTATCATCACATTTGGTTCTAACAAACATATCTAAGTAGAAACATCCACAGAACTTCTCACTCAAAGGTGGATAGCCATGCAAGCAGACTTGATTTCATGGAAGCATGTTGATATACAAATTAGAAGATTCACATTTTTTTGTGTTGCAGCCAGATTATCAAAGATGATTGTGCTTCTAAATGGTAAGGCATGCAGTTTCTTCAAAATCACGTTGGTATTGTGAGATCTACGGCTAAAATATCATCACAAGAAAATCCATAAACTTATTTATAATGCAAAGGGTAGTGTGTTGCTGGTGGTTCTATAGTTGAAGAGAGAGCAGTATAAGAGATAAAATACAGCTGATCTGAAGTGACCAGTTATGCGCTTAGATGCTTTAGAAGCCTATGATACTAGATTAACTTGGAGGTGAATGCTTATCTAAAGGGCCTTACAATCACTTATGGATGAGAATCTAGGAGTGCAAAGGAACTCAAAGCTACTCTTCTTAAAAAAATCCAGGGTGTACTTTGCTTCGTTCAGTTTAGAATCTAGTCTTGTCTATATCTCCTCTTAGCAGACCAGAGGCTGAAGATTGTTCACCACAGATGGTTTACAGGAGAACCTCCCAGGGAAGCATGTGTGTGAAGCAGCAAGCATAGATGTTTCTAGAAACCTATTTCAAAGTTTTGAACCTGGAAAACTCAAGCTGAGAATTATAAGATGCTTTAGGATTCTCATAAGTGTCACTATAGGCTAATTCAGCAGAATGTTTGGTACTTTCTACTAAAAGCTTCTAACACAAGCTAGTTCTGATGGCTTGAATTGTATGCTTATTGTCAAAGAACCATCTCAACCCAATAGCTTAAGCTGTTAGGTAAGGTCCCAGGATATGATTTATATTATTCTCTAACACCCCCCCTCAAGTGAAAGCCCTTTGGGCTTGAAACTTGCACAGGCCCACATTACCTTGTGCTTAATTTTTATCAAATAAATAGGGATGGTGAGATTCGAACTCGTGACCGCTTGGCCATTAAAGCTCTGATACCATGTCAAAGAACCATCTCAAACCAATAGCTTAAACTGTTAGGTAAGGTCCCAGGATATGATTTATATTATTCTCTAACATTTATCTTGAAGGAATTAAGATCTCTTCAAAAAAAATTATATAATTTTTAACTACTGCTACACCAGGAGTTCTGTGAACAACATCACTCTCTCAGCTAGCACTCCTAGAGAACATATCATTCAGAGCAAGTTTAAGCAAGCAACATGAGTCATGAAGCACAGCCAGCATTCAAACCTAATTCTTAAGGTCTTACCAGTCAGCTTTTATTTGGCGATTTTCATCATCATAGGAATTTTACTCTCATGTTCCGCCACCTAATTTGAGGTTGATATAAGATAACCAAGAATACCTGTGAATATATTTATATAGCTGGAGAGCTACAGACAGTATTTGGTGTAATCTATATGCAGTCTCTTAGCTGAATAGACAATCTTTCTGTCCTGCACTCACCTCTCTTGCAGCTCTGAATGTTTGTGGGGAATATCATTAAGAAGCACACTGCTCATTGTAGATAATCCCTCACAAGTCACTTGACTATCACTGTTTTATGGTAATTCCACAAGGCATTTGATTCTTTATTACAGAACAGTATACGCAAAGTTGCTGATCTCACTTGTTAAAACACTTGGGTCATGTACCATCAATGGTCTGTTCAGGCTGTTTCACTAGAAAAAGATGAGAGAGGGATGGATTAAGGGAGTAACTGATCGATGAAGCTAAGGTCCTAATTGTAAAAATAAATCAGCAATCCATACTTCATACTTGTGCAACTCCTACTCTGTGTCATCTGATCTAGTCTCACACATTATACAATTCTGTATCAAAGAAGTAGAAAACACCAAGAGAAAGGTGCATAATACAGGAATATTTACTTACTCGAGTTAAGCAGTTCCTGTTATCAACCTTTCCTGTTGATCTAACTTTTTCACCTTTATAAGGCCAAAGAGGACTTGGAAACTGAAGAATGCACAAAAGATGGATGCCGCAATGGCTGGTACCTATCAAAGATAACACATTCAAACAAATGATTGGATGAAAATCAAGAAGAAAGATGCAAAATGATGCATAGCAAACATAAATTAGAGCTGGTGGCTTACTCGAATGGAATTGAGATATAAAATAGTTGCAAGGTTTACTAGACTTCCAACAGCTACAGCCTGTTGATTGGTCAAAGAGGATGTTACAAAGATTACACATCCAGATCCGCACCAAAACACATTAAGTAAAATATTTCTATTTCTGAAATATAGGGGAAAATAACCAAATAATACATATTACGCATACAAGTATGCTCCTCATGTTTCAACTAAAACATGAGGTGGCAAGCCTGACAACTCCTAGAATACTAGACATGCTAACATGCCATAAATGCACACGATCATAAATTTAGATTTTTTACTATACATTCAACAATTAAGTTTCCTGCATGCAGAAGCAGCAATGATGGAGAAAATGTAAACGATGATAATCTTGTTTAAGCTTCTTCACAAAAAAAAGTAACCAAGGTGAATCTTGTTAAATTCTTCTATCCCTATTTATAAAAAGTTTGACATGACTGGAAAAATGTGTCATGTCCTGAAGTGCACTTGCAAATTTCAACAGAAGTTTAGTCCGAATATGTCAAAAAATGACTAGTATACTCCGTGATCAAGAGGAAAATATAGCATTGCACTCCATGGGACCTGCAAGAAAGATAAACCAGAATATGACAAGATTGACTTTATGAAGTCCTAAGATAGATAAACTCACACTCCCTACTATCTTCTGGACAGCTGCAACACGCTGGAATGCCCTCTCAGCCTCCAGGGTTCGAACTCGGAGCTTCAAATCACCTTGCTCCTGCAATGCAGTGTTGATTGCTAAGTAACATGTTGAAGACATGATGTCGAAGACATGGATCCACAGGCCTACTATAAAGCACTAGAATTATTTAGAACACTCAAATTAAAAGACACCAAGGATTCCTGAATCCTACCAATCGTTGGATAGTATCAGCAAGCTTTTGAACTCTATCAGCCTGTCTAAATAAGTTGTAGATTGCACGAGACTGCCTGTCCCACCTTTTTCTGAAGTCCTGAAACATTTACAGGATTGGTTATGAAAATGAGACTTACTATTATGTCCAACATCAAGGTTAGAGCAGATTAAGATGGTCCTATTTTATCTTCAAGAGAACTAAATAAATAAAATCTCTACCTTCAAGAGAACTTCAACTCCAGCTTCGCGAAACTTTAGCAGCTCAAGTGCATAGCTGAAATATATCGCATGCAGGACAAGTTAGACATATAATTTACACAGCCAACCTAATTTCAGAAATTTCCTGAGAATGTTTAGAAAACTCTAACAGCAGCAAAACACACTCACGGTTTTGCAATCTCCGTAATATCAAACCGAGGGTCAAGGCCTTTCCCAATGCCATCCAATACTGCAGAGAATAATTTCCTTGTCTAAGGTTAATGTTGAGCATAGCATTTCATAACAATGACTCCTCCAAATTACAGTACTTCACCTGAAAATGCTCTCACAACAAATGTGAAAGTGGCAGGAAAACGGAAAGGTTGATCTGCTGCAATGGATAATAAATCTTCCCCTGTTAAGAGAACATAACCGCATGAGATGCAGTTATCTAAATATTCACCAAAATCTTGTGAAAGCTATACAATTTGCAAAATCTTATCATAATTAGATAATTTGCACAATATGCTGGGCCATTAAGTTCAATAGTAGGATAAGGCTATGCCATAACAAGACTTGAACTTAAGTATATACCAGATTGCAAAATAAACTCATCTCAGCTAAACCTCAATCCAAAACTTGCTGAGGAGGGCTACAAGGATCCATATCCTAAGATTGAGAAATAAAAACTGGAAAATAAAATGAACAAGGACAACTTGAACGGTGGAGTGTTAGTGACTAATAGACACTCACATATGGTATGCATATCTTACAATAGTTGCTTTTATGCAGATGCCAAAAGAAGGTGAAATGGTCTCACCTCTTGCTATTTGGAAACAAATTGCACTATAAATTAAATCTAGAAAAGTGTGAAACCTCGTATATATATAGAACCACACTGCAGGAGTTACCTATTGCAGCCAGACGTTGCTTCTTTTTCTCTATTTTTTCATCCTTGCTCAATGGCTTTTTAAAGCCGAGTTGTGCTGTTTCTATTTCTCCCTCTCTTCTTTGAGCAGCAAGACGCTCTTCGAAACTGCCAAAGTTTGAAATTAGAATTTTGAGGTTATAAGAGGTCGAACAAAGAAATATACATCACTTATATGATCCAAAGGTAGTTTCAACATTCCCACTTTGGTCCAATGTGCAAGTCAAAACGTCAGTACATTGTCTGGCTTTTCTATATCACGGTATACATGTTATTCAAAATGAATGTCAGCTTATCTCCTTGGTCTTTAGTAATGACTATTCCTGGCTCTTCTTCTTCAGAAAATGCCTCAATCTTGAGAACCTCTCTTTCAATCTTTCAATTCAATCTCAACCTTGAGACCTTGAAGTAAGAGCATGATTGAGTGGTTATGTCATCTTCCTCCAAATGAGACAATTGTCAGTCATTTACACTCAGATCTCTGATTTTGCTCATACCTGTTGAGCATCTAAACCTCAATAACAGTAAAGGCAGGATCAATACTTCAATTAAGATCCTCTTTCCTTGTTCAATCTGGCTAGAGACTAACCCTTGATCTATCAAAGCTGCCAGCCCAATTCCCTTCTTCTGTTGGGCAGTTGAGGCTCAAACCTAAATTATCATTATTATTCATTTTCATTTTCATTTTCATTTTTCATTTTTCATTAGGAATTATGATGGTATGACAGCTTTGAGCATAATTCCTTCCTATCAAGCACAACTTTCAAATGATCCCTATGAATATTCTGTCTTGCATCCAAAGGTGTCTACAATTAGTAACAGCCTTATCCTTCCCTCGTATTTATTTTTTGACTTTGAGATTGTTCCAAATTCTACCCAAACCAGCAGTAGAGGATTAGTCAAATCTGGCCAATGTCTTATGCTGAAACAATAATAAAGATGGTGATGACAATCAAAGCGAGAACCCAAACAGTTATCCCTTTCTTTCAAAGCACCTATTGAGAAAGAATAGTGCAGTTCGTCTGACAGCTGTCATGTCTCCAGTAGGCACAAGAACACCCATTTGGATCATTGCCTCAAGGACCTGCACTAGCATAGAAAAGCATCAGACCATGTGAACTGTGACATGTTAAGTTTGTATAACAAGAATAAGGACACCTAGACATGGCCATGAGCCACCACCCTTAAGCACAATCACCTTATCCGGATCCTTTTCATAAATTCCATAGAATGCTTCCAGCAACCCTTCTCGAATGTTTGGACTGATACTGCAATATACGAAGACAAAGGACAGTCATAATACAAAACTTGATAATGGACTTGTTTGGCATACTAATTGCAGATAGCCAGCAGAGGATCAGACAGTACCTTCCCATCATTCCAAAATCATAAAAGATCAACCTTCCCCCATTGACATCATCAACAGCAATATTTCCTGGATGCTGCACAGAAAGAAACAAGACCTGATCTCATACTTGTGAACTTTAGATGCCATTAAGGAATCATGATACGAAAGGACCACATCTTCCTCATCTCCAAAAGGAAAAATAATCATAAAAAGATTGTAGGAAGACTTTGAAGACAGTACCCTGCCTATGAACACATATCCAAAGCTGTTCGATTGGCACAGACCACACAATATGGAGGGGAAGGATATCAAAACAAATAATTCATTCAATTCATATATTCCAGAATCCAGATATAATCCAAACTTTCCTTTACTGTTCAAAAGGACAACTTCTTTTTCCATTTATTGGGCTGGAAATTTATTGGCACAACCAGAGGAATGTAGCTTCAAATATTTAAGAAGCACATGTCAAAGGCTACGTTCACTTTTGATATTTACCACTCTCTTCTTTTAGGCTTCAGCTGAAGTTCAATGACTTCTCCCTGTCCCACTTTCTTTGAGATTAGATTGTGAAATCAATTTCTAATTCTAGCTATCTCTGACCTCCATATTTCAAATAAAATCTGGTCTACACGTAGGATGCACTAAACCAAAACAAGTCCATTTCATGATTCAACTAGAGAAATTATCCAAATTCATACAACATGTAAAAAATAATGATGCGCTTATTTTGAATTTAAGGAAAAAATGCATAGTTGAAGAAACTGTGTTATAATTAAAGGACTCTAAATTCCTATCAGCATCAGGTAAGGTAACCTTTAATACACTGTGCAGTAGGAAATTAAAAAGAAAAATAAAGGTTCTCTCTTCAGATGATTAATCGAGCATCACCTACAGACATTTCGAAACAATAATAAATAGGATTGCTATGTAAAGTTGCTCATGAAAAATGCAATTTCAGATCAGTGCATTTAAATCACACCTCAAGATGTCGAGGCATAAGATCAATCATGCCTTCATTTAAGCCATCTAAAACACTTGCACCTTCCGCGTCTCCAGCAGAATTTTCTAGATCTTTTTTTTTAATTTATGAAGTAAGCCTTCCAATAAAGGCCTAACAAGCCCCGGAACTACTTTCTGTGTATCTCCATATAAAAGTACAATAAGCTCAAAATAAATGTTCACTTTCTCAAACAATTTTGTCATATTGAGAATCCCAAATAGCAAACATTTCAAGCACCACCAAAAACCGGAAGTGGCAATAAAACTCACAGGGTCGGCATGGAAGAATCCATGAGATAGAATTTGTTCCAAATAAGATTCGACCGCATATCTGCCCAATCTGCAGGACATTATAAAAGATGACAATCATTTCAGTTGACAATAAAGTAATTTTTCACGATACTAAATTTGACAATTACAAGCATTGAAAGCACAAGAGTTGAAGGTAGCATGTGACATGATTTCACCAGGCTCAATAACAGGAGATTATCTTAACCTTTTGCGATCAACACCCAGTTGATCTAATGCTTGAATTTTGTTTATTTTGATCCCTGGGACATATTCCATTGTCAGAACCTACATTCAGATAAATAAATAAAGGAGCAAGCGGTTACAAGTAACTTTAGAGATAATGTTTTTATAAGAAGAAAAAAAATTAAGTTCATGATTACTAATAGGAACCTGCGGTGTGGTGTATTCCCAATATATTGCTGGGACTTTAACATACTCCATCTCTTTGAAATTACTGGCAAACAGTTCTGCATTAGAGGCTTCCATAGTATAATCAATCTCCTGAAAATGTCAAATATTATTAGCCATTGCAATTATAAAATGGTAATCTGAAAATTGAACTAGAATGCAGCTACATAATAATTTAGGTCAGTGACCACTTAGACACTAAGACCTGCAAGTTAAATCACAATTAAAGTTTAGAACTTAAATTTACAATTTTATTGAATTTCCTTAAAACACAAAGAATTAATCTAAAAAGGCATTTCTAGTCATTTTTACGTGATTGCATATGTTAATTCTCTGTGATATCCTAGCTTCAAAAGTTTGATACATTTCCAACACATCAGCACTTTTTTGGTGCAAGTACCAATCAACTTGAAGTCCTCATGGTATTTGTTTTCATTTTGCACCAACCATGTGCATCTGCCTATGTTGCACTACCATTGAAATATTCCTACAGATTGCCATAACTAAAGTTGTACTCAGTAATACCTTTTTGGCTTCATCTAGCATAAAAGCAACTACGCAAATTATGTTCTCTATGTTCTGTTAGAGCTCATTTATGTGGTTAAATCATAGGCTGCCATGTCGTTGATGCAGGGCGCAAATTTCATAATTTTGGACATAATTATTGTTATTGTAATATTTATTTAATTGTTAAGGTTTTCTAGAATTCGTTACCTATATTTGATTAGACAATTGGTTTATTAGAAAATTAGTGATAGCTCTAGAATTCTATTTTTTATATATATATTTTGCTTTACTATTAAGTTTTAATAGGGTTTTCTAGTTTTTTTGTTTAAAGAGTTGTATTAGCCTTTTGACACTAAGAATTAATGAATAAAAATTAAGTTATTTTACAGCTCTGTTGTGTTTTCTTTTTAAGGATTTTTTAGAACAAACAAACATATCCATTTGAATCTTTGATCACTCATTTCATGAGGCCTTTCTGCTGTCTTACTGCTCATCCATGTCAAACATCCTGACTTTAATAGACTAAAGATTGTAAAATTTTTGTTTCATGAGCATCCTAATGCCCATTTAATTTGCAACTTTATCATAGCCATGTCTTTTATTACAACCACAACCAATATTGTAGAGGTCTTCCCTTCTGTCTTCCTATCCATCCATGTCCCACATCCTGATTTCAACTTGACTAAGATGGGTAGGATGTTGTTTCATGAAGCATGACTGTCCTAGTGCTCATTTCATTTGCAATTTTATCATTGTAAGAAAAATTCATCAAAAACCTCAAATGAGTGAACTTACTACACCAACTTAACTGAAAAACATTAATTATTGCAAACAGAAAAAAGGACTTGGGAAATTGGAGAGAGTAAAAGAGTAAATGCCACTTGTAGCTTTCTAAGCAACCAAGAAGATGAGCCCATAAAGGCAATATTGTTACCTGGTACAAGACGTTCGCACATTCATCATATATTGCAACCCAGTCCCTCTTTGCACCATCTGACTTTGGGTCAACCTTTTGAAGATATTCAGCTATTACCTGGAAAAAATCAGCAACTTTTCCATGCTCCGTATATCTCAAGACTCATGGCCTCACCAAAAGTGAAGTACGTAAATAATTTCTTAAGTATAATGGAAACTAACCCTCAGGTTTTTTAGGTCAATATCAAAAAGATCCTTGAGACCGGGTCTTTGGACTTTAATCACAACTTCCTGTCCTTTCAATCTTGCACGGTGAACTTGGCCTACATTAAGAAACAAAGGGAGAGAAAAAGGAAAAGAAAGAAATTGCAACGTTACAGAAATGGTTGAGGAATGTTAATCAGCAAATTGCAAGAGTTTCCCCATCAAAAACCAACCAACATGAAGAAAATATTACCAAGACTTGCAGCAGCTATGGGTTCGTAGTCAAACCGATCAAAGATATCACCCACTGGAGCTCCAAGCTCTTCCTCAACTATAGAAACAGCAGTCTCTGATGGAAATGGAGGAACTTGATCCTGCAAGAATACATCAATTTAAACCATCCCAAACAAATCATGAACTCCGAAGGAGGAAGAGGTAGACTATAGAAGAAAATTGAACCAACTAAAAGAAAATACAAACAATGGGAAGCCTTTTTGCTAAATATTATAAGAAAGAATCTAGACCTGAAGTTCAGACAATTGATCAACATATTCTTGAGCAAGAATGTCCACTCTTGTGGAGAACTGCTGGCCAATTTTTATGAATGTTGGACCTAATCTTAATATGCTTTCCTTTAACCACTTGGCAAGGGCCTTCCTCCTCACCATTTTTTTCTCCTCCGTCATTCCTCCTGCAAATTTCATTTGTATAATTAGACAGGCCAGCAAGTTAAAAAGCGGGAAAAGCTTAACAGGTGAAATTTAGAGGCCAGTCATCCTGAAAAATTAACCATGACTATGCATGAAAAATTAACCATGTCTATCCGTAAAATCATGGGTTATTGAGAACTTTAGGCACATAAATGCAACATGAAGTATAAATAACAAGAGCAACCAAAACCAATCAATTAGAGATCACTGACCTCGATAAGAGAATTTCTGGTTGTTCAACCAAGCCTTGAAGATAAATGTTAAAACAGATCCCCATATTTCCAAAGTCCTTTGTATCGTTGAATAGGTCTTGAATCTACTCCATCTCCCACCAGGTGCAACAGAAACCTGTAAGACCCATGTATTGTCATACAAAAAGGGCAGTGTTTCAGAACCCATATTTCATAGGAAGAGCACATGTGCTCGACAGGATGTGATGACATCATAATGAAGCCTGAAATAAATAGGAGAATATAAATGCTATCCAAATAACTTTCAATGACCACTAGTAAGACAATACAGGACTAGATACATGCAAAGACAACATAAGCAGAGACAAAAAAAGCTCGCAATCTTGCTCAACTAAAGTTAGGGTAATTCTTCTATCACAAAGTCTCATACCTAGCATAACAACTAACCACATGCCCTAAAAAGTATCAATCTGTTGATAAACAGCCAACTGGGGGGGCACATTTCCTAAAATGACCATCAATCTCTACTTCTCTGGTAATCCATCCATACTTGTATCCTATTATATCTGTGATACAAAGGATAAACTACGAACCAGGCATACAACTATGACTAACTAGTCCCATGGCAAGCATAATTACAATGTACAACACACAATGATTGTAAATACTTTTTCTTTCCTACAAATTGAGAGATGATTGATGCTTGCTCTTCCCTTTCCTTCACCCTCTCAGCCCAGGTATGAGCTAAATTTCAAGCCAGATTGCGCAGTAAAATGCGACTTTAGCAGTTAAACTAGCTAGCAACCTGGCACGCATAATTTCTATGAACCACCAAAACTCTAAGACCCATTTCTTTCCTATGAAACAAAATGATCAAGCACAACTTCTCTTAAATGATCAAAAAAGGAAATAAAACCTCAATCTGTTGTTGACCAGCACGCTTAAACCAAGCATCTTCTTTCCCGATTTCCTCTATCCTCTTCTGCCTTCCTTCCTCCTTCGACCCTTCCTTCTTCTCCTCCACCAAAATCTCTGCTGTCTCCACGGCTGCAGCACCATTTCCATTCACATACTTCACCAAACTCTCATTACTACTACTCTCTCCCTCTTCCACACTCACCAATCCACCATTTACATACCTCTCCACTGATCCATTCACTCTTCCGTTTCCATTTCCATTCAGTTCCTTCAAAATTTCTCGCTCTCTCTCCTCGATCACAGCAGTATCCTCCTTCACAGCTCGAGTTACTGGAGTTCGAAGAGGAAGGTTGAATTTATTTTTTTTACCAGAAACGTTAAGTTTAGAGAAAGAGTGTCTGGAGAGAGAAAGCAGGTGGTGGTGATGTTTTGGAGTTCTGGTTTTTGGAGAGAGAAAGATGAGCTCTGGTAGAGGTAAAGAAGAAGCCATTAATGGAGATTTTGATTTTCTTATTTCAAAACCCTAATATTCATTTTTTAGAGAGGGGGTGGGGGAGGGGAGTGTTCTAAGAGAGTTTGTGGTGTGAGAGTGAAGTCGAGGGAAGCTGGAGAAGGAGAAGAACAAGACACAGAGACTGTCTTTGTTTTTAATCATAGAAATTATAGTGATACTTCATAGTTTGAGAAACTACAGATCAGTCTTCAACTTTATAAATAATTCATTTGGGTCCTAAATTAAGCGGCATTGTCCTAAATCAAATGGAACCCGGTTGCATTGGTTAAAAGCAATTAACAACTTTTAGGGTTGATTTTTTTTTTTTTCAATCCGAATTAGTATATCTCTTGGAAAAAATTTGATCATGCATGGAAATAATTTCAAATTTGATCTAATGTTTGGATTTAGATCAACTTCAACTTGCTTAAAAATTTGATCATGTTGTGCTTATACTAAAGTATGCATATGATATTATATTTTTATGATTAAAATAACAGATTTAAAATTATTATTTTTATTTTTATCATTTTAAAATATTTTAATTAAGAATTACAACATGATTAGAAAAACATTAGCTTACAGGGTTTTATTACACTCTGAATCAAATAAAAGAATGAACATGATAAAAAATTCAGATCGTAAAAAATTATTTAGCGTTGTTATAAAACTCGATCTAATATATCAACTTTAAAACCTCATTAAATGACTATTTGCCTAACTCGGTTTTAAAATTAAATCATGTAGGTATTGGTCCAACATAATTCAATCAACTTGGCCGATTAAAAAACAATATTAATGACTAATAAAAATAAGTCTGTGAATAAAATTAAAAAATAAAGATGAAATTGACAAGAAAAAAAAACTCTGACTCAATTTCTTATCTAATTTGAATTTAAAATAAAACTACATGGGAGTTTTATCGATATAACCTAGAATTAATAATTAAAAAAAAAGTTTTATTGTAAGCTCAATTAAGTTTCCAAATTTTTTTTTAGATAGTAGGGTAACCAGAATTATAAAATAAATATAAATTTATTTGTTGCCGCTTGCAATCGGAGGGAGACCAATCAACTAAGGTAGTGCTCGAATAGAAACTTTTAATACCTAAATGTAAGTATCTATACAGTTAGATGACTGTTTTGTAGTTTTCCATGAAACTAGGAAATCATGTCAAGACGACAGCAACAAAAAGAGAGGGAGGGAGGGAAAGGGGTGGAGGGAGGGAGAACACGTGGCAAGTGGGAAGATGAGAGCAGGGAGATTGCGCGGTTCTTACTGGGTGAGGGAGTTCGGTTCTAAGCCACACAAGGATAGTTTTGGCTTTTGTTGGATTTTTTTTCGACGCTTTTTGGCCTACGTGTCTTTTGTTTAGGATTTATTTTAAATGACAAGAATTATTATCGGGAGTAGAGAGGCTATCTCAAAAGATATCTGGTTGGGCGGCTTCTTCTTCTAGTTTCGCAAATACCAAAGAAAATACCAGTCTCCACCGTCATATTATATTATAACTTTTCTCATATTTTATTATCATAAGGTGTGCAAGAATTTAATTTGTTCTATCCAGTTTTTTAATTTTTTTATTTAATCTCTATGGTTTAAAATATTTATACTTCAATTTTAAACTTTATTTTTATTATTTTTTAGTCTCTAAATGTTAAAAAAAAATATTCATTAGGA